>Ga0307947_1000634_pt1 | contig 25523 bp, 29 predicted proteins | sample OrgLakmetagen232_FD_201840 | JGI IMG/M metagenome (GOLD analysis project Ga0307947, IMG submission 201840) | Saline water microbial communities from Organic Lake, Antarctica - #232 | ecosystem: Environmental > Aquatic > Non-marine Saline and Alkaline > Saline | place: Antarctica: Organic Lake...
ACTTCCCTGCTTGCCTAGAGCCCCAGTGTTAGCTCCAGTACTAGATCCAGTACTCATATATACTATATATATATATATATTCACACCTCCAGGCATGAGAACATGTCCATAACCATGTGATGTGATGTGCGTATGCTTCGAAATGAGGGAGAAAGTTGCCTGCATTCCAGGAGCCTACGTGCTAGATCTGAACCATCTAGGCACGAGAACACAGCCATAGCCATGTTACGTGGTATCATGATGCTCAAGGTTGAGGGAAAAGGTACCTGCCTGCATACCAGGAGCCCACGCGCTAGGTCCACACCTTCTAGGCAAGTATATTTGGCCATACTAACTACGTGATGTGATGTATGTATGCTAAGAAATGAGGGAGATACTTGCCTGCATACCAGGAGCCCACGTGCTAGATCCGCACCATCCAGGCATGTAAATATGGCCATGTGGATTATGTCATGTGGAAGGTGATCCAGCAGTGGAGGCACATGCAGCATCTGTGACATGCGCCCCAGTTGAGGCCCCTTCGTCCACCCTTTGGCAAAAGTCTGCAGAGGAACAAAAGGTTAGGAAGTTGCGTAACAAGTGTGGAACAGCACAAAGGATCTTTTGTCCACCCTTTGGCAAAAGTCTGCAGAGGAACAAAAGGTTAGGAAGCTGCGTAACAAGTGTGGAACAGCACAAAGAACCCTTCGTCCACCCTTTGGCAAAAGTCTGCAGAGGAACAAAAGGTTAGAAAGTTGCGTAACAAGTGTGGAAACAGCACAAAGGCATTTGCAACATCCATCAAGGAGCCTCTGTCACCCTCAACACCATCCTTCTGGGAGTGGGTGGCAGCATCTACAACAATCACACACTGGAGCCTGTTAAGGAGCTGGGTTTTGGCTCTTAAAGAGCTACGATACTTGCTTCCAAGCTTCATGTACGTTCTGTAAATTACGCTGCCAAACTTGTCCATACCAGACGCGCTCTTTTTGGTACTAACAACAACTCTCACTTCAGGTCAATCCTGATACCCTCCTGTTTCCCATTGATCCCCTTCTTATTCTTTTTGGGTGAAGGAGTTTTACAATACCCGATACCTAAGTGGCTCCTTTTCCTTAATTAATGTGGGGGGTAATTTTCACTGCCTGCGTAGTTTTTTCTTTTTACAGGCACACAAAAACAGGAGGTGTCACCTGGGAAAAGTTGGGACTTGGGGTGTAGCCAGGCAAGCAGCCGTCAACTCCAGGCCGCACGCAATCCATAAGGAGATGGCGCAGCTGGCCAGCCCCAAGGGGGGCTTGGGCAATGCGGGATGCTACCTTGCAAGCAAGCTGCCAGCTGTCATCCTGAGCAGTAGCTGAAGTAGAGGATAGCAGGAACATGGGGGGGGCTGTAACGATCTGCTTGGCACAAACATACTGCAGGGCCTTCACAAAGGAGGACGTCAGAGGCAAGGCAGCTGCTTCCATAGCTGCAGCAATTACTACATTCTCTTTGGCTTCTGCTGCCACTGCTGCTGCTGCTGCTGCTGCTGCTGTTGCTTCTTCACCTGCCCCTGCTGCTGTGCATGCCCCGGACTCTGCTGCTGTCAATTGTGACTCCGTAGCTGCTGCTGCTGTTGCCGCTGCTGCTGCTGTTGTTGCTTCTTCACCTGCCCCTGCTGCTGTGCATGCCCCGGACTCTGCTGCTGCCAATTGTGACTCCGTAGCTGCTGCTGAAAACTCAGCATGCCCCCTTGCGATTGACTCCTCTGCTGTTGCTTCTTCACCTGCCCCTGTTGCTGTGCATGCCCCGGACTCTGCTGCTGTCAATTGTGACTCCGTAACTGCTGCTGAAAACTCAGCATGCCCCCTTGCGACTGACTCCTCTGCTGTTGCTTCTTCACCTGCCCCTGCTGCTGTGCATGCCCCGGACTCTGCTGCTGCCAATTGTGACTCCGTAGCTGCTGCTGAAAACTCAGCATGCCCCCTTGCGACTGACTCCTCTGCTGTTGCTTCTTCACCTGCCCCTGTTGCTGTGCATGCCCCGGACTCTGCTGCTGCCAATTGTGACTCCGTAACTGCTGCTGAAAACTCAGCATGCCCCCTTGCGACTGACTCCTCTGTCTGTCTCACTTCAAGCAGCAGCTTGGCAGCCTCTAAGACTACCAGAGCAACTGTGCTGTAGCTGCTGTGCAGAGCATCCACAATGCCGTGCAGCTCGGCCTGAAAGTGTGTGGGAAGCCCAGAGTTGAGCTGGCTGAAGCTGGCACCTCCACAGCAGATAGCATCCCAAACAGCCAGGGGATGAAGGAGGGAGGCGGCCAGGTTGAAGACTTTATAATTTTCTTGGACCACCTGAAGCAGCGAGTGAGGACCACGGATGCTAGCAGCTACTGCTACAGCATTTCTCTACATGAGCTAATTACTCCCAAAGCGGTGCTGGTGCTGGCAGATTTTGCTCCATGTTTCCTTTTTTATGCGTGCTAGGCATAATTTGCATGTCATTCTGTTTTGATGGGTAGTGGGCAAAGAATCTTTCTTTCTCTACTTGCATCATGATCATGAGTTCATGCATGGGACATCCCACCTTCTCCCTAGACGCATCTGCTGCAGTGATGATCCAGCCCTCATAGGCAGGGGTGCTGTGCTTCTGTACCTTGGACAGGGTCAAATCCTGTTGTTGCTGTCTCTGACTGGTACTGCCTGTTGAATTGGCCTGGCCTGCTGAGGCCAGACGAGGCAACTGTGAGCGGAGCTCGTGAAGGGAGCCACGCAAGCACGGGGCAGCCATCACGCCTAGATCTTGAGCAAGGCTGTTCCTGGCTGCTGGATCTTGCAGCTCAATGCCAGCAGGTGAGAACGCAGACAAGAGGACAAGGCCCTGTGGCATAAGAGCACAGACTTTAAAGAATGAACGGAGAAAAATGCAGATAGTGCTGGATCAGGTGGTTGGAGTCTGTAGAAGCCATCACACTACCAGGAGCATTGCTTATGTTTAAAACACAGATAAGTCCAAACAGGGGGCGTCTTGAGCTTGCAATTGTTAGATCGAGAAGTGCTGCACCTTATAACCGTTGACAGACCACAAGAACTCAGTTCTGAGTTTGTCAGAGTGACCCAGAAGGTTTCTGAAGATGAAGTGACACTGTTACCAACTCGGCTTTGCTACAGCATGTACCTGGAATGCGTAGTGCACAATGCTGCGGTTCGCAAGATAAACGTGGCTTCAAACAAGTAGGTCCACCCAACCTCTGCTGATTTGCTACAGCATGTACCTGGAATGCGTAGCGCACAATGCTGCGGTTTGCAGGATAAACGGCTTCAAACAAATAGGTCCATCCAACCTCTGCTGATTCCACTCTGACTTTGCTTTGAAGCCACGCAGTTGCCCAGATAGCCTGTGAGCAAATGAATGCATCATGTAAGATAGCCTGTAAGCAAAGGAAAGAATCATTAAAGAGTGGAAACACCCACGTGGCGGATCCCTAATTATAATGTGCGACACCATACAGTACGGGCACAGTGCAAAACAAAGGCAGAATAAATTGCATGATGTTCATGCTTCGGATTCGCAACAGGACAAATGCGCAGGCAGTGTCCAGCTCTCCCCAGACTTAGAATAAGGAAGCCACTTTGGCTCTGTAAAACCCTTCACCACAGCACACAGAAGCCAGTGCAAAGAGCGCTCTTTGCTACCTGCAGCGGAGGTGCTGCAGTATTGTAACAGATTGCAAACCAAACAAACATACCAACATAAAGACCAGACCACTCATTCTTTGTCTTGCAGTCAAGGTGTTTAACTAAGCAAGCGGTCCTTCCTTCCTTCCTTTTAGGCTCGTGTCTAGGGTGGGCCAGAACCATACATACATACATATATATATATACACGCCGTTTATGACTGTAAATATGTACACGCCGTATATGACCGTATGTATGGTCCCTGCTAAAAATACCGTATGTACACCGTATATACATATACACGTATTCTGGCCCACCCTATTCATGCCTTTTCGTGCTCTTTTCACCTGCTCTGAGTCCATGCGTCGCCGTGTGGCTGCCAAAAACTTGCCCTCCCACACAAACGCAATGACAAGAGACCCATCCACTTTGACACTGGCAACTGCTGGCGCTGCTGCTGCTGCTGCCGATAATACTGGCGCTGCTGCTGGTGATGGTGCTGGTGCTGGTGTTGCAGGTGCTCCATGCAGCTCTTCAAACCGCATAAAAGGTGTGGCCACGACCTGCTTGCTCAATGGGTGCAGGACAAGGCCTCGGCATGCTCCCCACAGAGGGTCAGCAGGGGGAGTGGGGAGGCGGTAGTTGAACACGTGAAGCTGCGTGGCTGCATGCGTGGAGCACTCTACAGCACCCTCTTCTACGCCCTGCGTGGTGGGGAAAGAGCTGATGCTCAGCAAACAGGTCAAAAGGTACCTGCATGAAAACACATGCACTCTGAGATGCATCTGCCTTATAAGCTGACAACTTCTTCGGCAATGATCCACACTTCTAATTCATCTCTCTATTTCCTACTTATAAACGTAGACCAATGGTGAACCTTACTTAATTTAAACGTCAAGGGTTTATGGATACTTTTGTTATCCTGTGCTGGTGTTTCTTGAAGCCTGACAAGAGCAACGGATCTTGGCATTTCGGGCTGTCTACTCCCAATCTGCAATATTTGCAATCCTCTGAAAATAAGAAAGAACAAACTATGTAGCGGAGACCAAACCCTACATTAACTAAGGATAAGGATCCACTTTGGTACCAGGTACTGAGTAACTCATCTGAATTGACAAAAATCCACCTGCATGATCCGAGCATAGAGCTTATTAAAATGGAAGGACCTGGCCAAGTGCTTCGTGGGCGAGCCAGCTGGAGGGGTTTCAGCTGGATCCGCTGCAGCTGCTTCGGTTGCTTGCGTGCTCCTGATGATACTGAGCAGCTGAGCGTGACGCAGCCCTTCCCCTCTTGCTTGTGCTTCTAAGGAGGAAAAAGAGGTGGGGCTATTTCCGTGACCCTTGTCCCACCGTACAGAAACGGGCACCCAACAATCTGCGTTATTGTCCCAGAAGCACTCGTAAACTAGCTCTGGGATCACAAGGTCGATGCCTCCAGTTCCCCCCCTCCACCCCCTTTTCGTGTGCCGGTGTGCTGTGGACCTGGCTATCAGCTGGCTACCCTCTATATCCGCTGCAACCTGCATTGAAGCAATGAGTCCCAGACTACTCAACGTTTGACCCGTATTTAATACACACGTATAGTGGCAATACATGTCCTCAGCAGAATATTATGTTGACGACGGCTTGCTTCTCGTTTTGAGCGAATCACGCCGGTGGTCGTATGGTTCTATTTCGCTTGCATCGTGGGCTCTGTCATTATTACCAAGGAGAACACAACAACTCAGAGAAATCGGAGACGAGAGAAAACTAAAGACATAAATCTGAAAAGTGGTGAGGGAGGGGGGGAAGTATGCTAAAGAGAGAGTTGTGTTCTCCAAGGAATAAAAAGAATGGAGAAGGGAAGCAGAAACCAGAGAAAAGCAGACAGTGGGAACATCCCACTTTATGCTACACTTCAAGAACCTGAGTTCAGGTGTTTCACACTGAACTCATAAGTTTGCTTACCTACCTTCTGAGCAGCAGGCTGCCACTTGAAGAGATGCTGTTGCAAGCCAAGGACGCAAATGGATGTATGGTTTGCTTTCTTACCTGATCTGCAGGCTGCCACTTGAAGAGATGCTCTTGCAAGCCAAGGACGTAGGGCATACTGTTAGGGGTGAACACCAGACCATCTGGGGGAACAACGCGGTGAAGTTTTGCATGCATAAGATCTCAGATCAAGGACTGGTGTTTTACATGGCAGAATTGCTGAAGACCAAGCTTACTGGGCACTCCATCAAGTAAGCCTTTTCACTCACGCCTTGCAAGAAGATAATGAACGAAGCAACTGCACTGACACTGAAACACCGCGCCTCACACAACAAAGCCTCTGCGCTGACAAAGCCTACGCTGACACTAAAACACCACGCCTCACACAACAAATATGATTGCACCACGCCTCACACAACAAATATGACTGCAGCCATATTATGGGCATAGGTAATTTCACATGCAACCCCCCGGATCCTCATTAGTTGGCCTACGACTGAATTTTGGCGCAGAGTAGCTTTTTAGGTGCTACCTAGTTGCTATGGGACCCATAATCACGCTGGATGTCTAACACAATTGGCGTAGCCTTTTCTTGTTTATCGTCCTACAGCATCATGTGCAAAAAAGCTGGCTGAGGGCTGAATCTTTTGATAATGCAACTACAGGGAGACAGGTATTGAGCAGGGCACAGGGTAGCCTGAAACACAAGTTGCCTGAACGCACCGACCTGTGGGGTAGGGGCAGGCAGGTGCAGCGCTTTCCAGGGAATCCAACTGTGCTGCAGATACAGGCCAGTGGCGCTTGTACAAAACAAAAATGCTGTCGTTGCCAGGGGGAGCTGCTTGTTGCTTCTTCAGATGGCAAAGGGGCGCTAAAGGTCTGCTGCTGCTGCTGCTGCTGCTGGCAGATTGGCTAGTGCTGACAGGAGGGTTTGTGGAGTGGTGTGAGTTGCTCTGTGCTGCTGCTTGCAGTGCTGCACACTCCTCTGCTTCTGTGAGGCCACACACCTGAACCATATGCTGCAGCCTCTGGAGCAAGGGTTGAAACCCCACACGCACCCCCTTCACGCACAGTGCATCAAAAGCAATAAAAAAGCCCTGCCTAAAGGGCCCAGACCCCACCCAGACCAGCTCACCATCAAGCACTGTTCGGGGGGGAATGCATTGCTTGGATGGAGGTGGGAAGGTTGGCATGGAAGAGGGCTCGGAAGGTGCTGCAGGGATGGAGATGCTGCGCAAAGGACAATGAGTGAAAATGTTAAGAAATGCTAAAGATCAGAACATTTCAAAAGTTCAGCACGTAATGAAAATGCCGGCAAAACCAGATAACTTTCGCAATAAATGCAGCAAAGAAGAAGGTAGGGAGATCAACTTTCTTTCTTTCCTTTGGACACACCTTATTCCTGATGGCAATTTGTTTGTGATGTGTCAACTTTGGAAAAAATTCCCTCACATACCTGAGAGTGTACTCGTACACATTGCCAGCACGGTTTATGATGTGCGCCTTGCCCTCCGTGCTCACCAGCAGCAGAGCTCTCACTCCGTCACATTTGCGTGCCACAGAGTACCGTTCAGGTGCAGCCAGCCACGCAGCATCAGCATCACAGGTCACAGAGCGCGAGGGCACAGCAAAGCAAGCCCCAGGTGTGCTCATGTCGAGGCCAGTCACAGTCGACAGAGGGAAGAGAGGATGGTGCTGGTGCTGGTGCTGCCAATGTTAGATCTGCTGCTGCTGCTGCTGCTGCCAGTGTCAGATCTGCTGCTGCTGCTTACACCAGTGTTGAGTCGTGAGGTCACCACAGGCTCCACAGCCCAGACAAGAATGCCATCGCGGAACCTGGCTAATTGACCGTTGGGGGACAAGCACCAGCCAGCCTCGAGCAGCCACTCCCCACTTGCTGCAGGTCACAAGGTCACAAGGTCATCAACAAACAAATGGGGAAATGTTTTGAGCTGGAAGTGAGCGCACCAGCCAGCCTCGAGCAGCCACTCCCCACTTGCTGCAGGTCACAAGGTCACAAGGTCATCAACAAATAAGGAATGTTGTTTTGTGCTGGAAGTGAGCGCACCAGCCAGCCTCAAGCAGCCACTCGCCACTTGCTGAAGGTCACATGGTCATCAACAAGGAGTGTTGTTTTGTGCTGGAGAAGCCGTTAGGGCAATGTGGCACATAAAACGATCTGTGGGTGTGCAGATTTATGACCTCACACTGTCTCTCAGCTGATACATGAGGCACGGCATTTCATTACAGCTTCTTAAGCAATTTCGTTTAGCACTCATCGTGGTTGGCGCCTCTCCTAATTTTTTAGAGATAGTTTATTTCCCTGTATTGTTTAACCTCCTGCGCAGGACTATCCGCTTTCTTGAAACTTGCACAAACAAAGACCACCTGCTGCATTTCTGTCTCCACTGGCTGCTTTGCTGGAGGGTGAGTGTGCATAGCCATGCGAAGCAAGGGTGCGTTTCGCAGCGGCAGGTGCCAAGGCTTGACAAGAGGACGGAGTGGCTGTTTGTCCCTTAGTGCGCCTGGACTGGCGTGCTGATGCTGAGAGGCGAGATACGAAGGAGTAGGAGGGTGAGAAAAAGATCTCTGCTAGCAGATTTGTGCCCGAGTACAGCTCCACAAGGGCTGCTGCATTGGCTGCCCATTTAACTCGCCGCTCAACTGTGTGGCACGAGCGATCCCGTGCAAGGTACTGTGATGCTTCTTTGCGGGGGAGGAGGCTTCGAAGGGCGCTTGCAGTTTCGTTATCGTTAGAGATCAGCAGCACCTACACATTGTGCACAGATAGGCAGTGGTCAGTCAAGTTATTTTAGCTAAAAGTAAAAGTGGCTGCAAACTCAATCAGCATCTTCAGCCAGCAAGTACGTGTAAGAGGAAGAAAACCACGCAGGCATTGTTAGCACTCCAACTTATCAATTAAAAGGTAAGTGCCCATCTTGTGTTGCCAGTTTCTCTGGATTTTTGTCTGTAATGCATTTCATATTTCATACCTGCAGGAGGGCAAGCTGCTCGCTCTGCAGTATGTCAAACAGACTGTGGGCATCTTCAAGGTCCTTCACACACTCCACCACCAGCACTCTGAGTAGCACAAAAGTGGTGAGCCACGTTGTTGACTGAGGCTTGCAGTGATCTTAAGTATGGTTTGCTCTCAGATGAGTGTTAATAAACACCTGTCTCCAGAGAAGTTTAGGGAGCGGAGTGACACCAGGAAGCACAGCTCCCTTAGCCATACAGCCGTACTTTTGCAACAGGCACAGGACGGCTTACAGAAAAGATAACAGTGACCAATGGAAAGGCTGCTGCTATAAGCAGCACAAAAATGATTACGTGGTGTGTAGTAGCCAGGCACATCTGGATCAAGCAAGGCAAGGAAGACACACAAATGCTGTCCAATAGGTGTGTTTAAATGTGCCTAATTGCTAGCATCTAAAACGTGTAGTAGCCAGGCATATCTGGATCAAGCAAGGCAAGGAAGACACACAAATGCTGTCCAATAGGTAGCTGTGTTTAAACGTGCCTAATTGCTAGCATCTAAAACGTGTAGTAGCCAGGCATATCTGGATCAAGCAAGGCAAGGAAGATACAAATGGCTATCCAGAAGGTAGCTGTGTTTAAGCTGTCAGATCAAATTACCGTCACTGCAAAGTATAAGACTGGCACATCCAGCTTATTGAACCAGACATACAGAAACTCTCAACTGTCAACCAACTTAACTGCTCTGTCACACGATTCGTCGCTGCCAACGATTGGGCGTGACAAAACGTACCTATTTGCTAGCGTTGCAGGTGTTTGGGCTGCCTTGAAGCCCCTGCAAGCCTGCAGCACGATGTTTTTTGCTTGCTCCTTTATGTGTTTGTGCTGTGCTGACGAAGTGTAGCCACCAAGCTCCTCATCTTTTATCACGCCCATCTCTCGCAGCCGCTCACCCACACTGCGCTTACAAAAAGCGTCATAGAAGCTGCATTTTAACAGGCAACCATGCAGTATTCCAGCAGGGTAGTCGCAAAGTATGGAAATTACATTAATCTTTAATTTTTGTATCCAGAATAAGCTTATTGCTAAATCGCACCCCTGCCTGCCAATAATAGCTGATTCCCTTGCCACTTGCATTTGGCCACACCTCCACATTACACGCTCTAGCTAGGAGGGAAAGAGAAATATGCAATAAATTTTCCATTTCTCTGGGAATAAATCACATCCTTCCAGGCTCCAAATTGTGAGTTTATCAGTAGCTGGTGCCACACCTAAGAGAATGGGATCTCTAGATAGAGTGACAAAGCTCCGCATGATTGAGAGAGTGTGCTTTTGCGGCGTTCAGCTGGTTCTGGGGTCCAGTGTCCTCACGCACACACTACCCTAGCATGGTGATTTCTGGTGTTGCGTCTTCGCGCGATGTTTACAGGCGCCTACCTGACAAAGTCCTCAACACAGGTGTTCATTTGCTGATGCTGATATTGATCTTTAAGCAGTTTGCCCAGCAAGCTTTTCCCTGAACCTGGAGAGCCTAGCAGGAGAACGACGCCGGCCATCTGGTGAGAATGGCCGATTGTGACGAAGGCAAGGGAGTTAGCAGGATACATTGATTTTCTCGCAGACTGAAACAGATGCACGATAAGTTGACAGCTTCAGCCTTACCTCTGCAATTTCACGGGCTAGATCCACTTGCAAACTTTAAAACCTTAATCGGCAAAACTTGGGAAAATGTAGACAAGGGTCCAAGAAAATGTAAAGGGTCCAAGAAAATGTAAACAAGGGTCCTAAACTTGCGAAGGGTCCGCTGCATAACAGGCCTCCATCCATTTGAAATATATTCAACATGTAATATATGCCATATAGCAAATTCTAATTCGTTCTCTACTTATCAACTCACACAAGTAGGATCTTTCATTTCTTCAAAGGCAGTGCTGCTCATCAGTAGTGCTGCATATCTCTGAAAAGGGGGTAGTGAGATCACCGGTGATCTCACTATCGGACGAGTAACGGTACCATTACTAGTCTGCGAGGGACGTTGTTTTGTGTTCTACTACAACATATTATGAATGGAGATGCTGCGACACATAACATCCCACCTCGAAGAGGGTAGGAGTGTTAAGTATACGTAGTGGGAAAACAGGGCATTGGGAGGCCTTCCGCACACCAACAGCAGGAATGTTCGTTGCTCAGCAATATACCCAAATTTCGAGAAGAAACACTTCATTTACTAGTTCATTCCGTGCAGAAACGGTAGAGTTCTTATGCCACAAAACGTTTGTGCATGGAGACCGAGGAGGGAATTTTTGGTCGGTGAATCATTAGAAATTTGGATACTTTCAGTTGCATGGACTCTGGTTGCTCTCTGCGGTGGAAATCGCTCAAACAAGGATGGGCAAGCATGCTTCCACATTTATGTTCGTGAACGAAAATAGTTTTTGACAAGCCAGCAGTGTATAAAAAGCAGTAAGAAATTTCAATGATTTCAGCACCGATGTTTCATGGACTCTGGTTGCTCTTTGCAGGTGGAAATCGCTCAGACAAGGTTAGGCAAGCTTGCTTCCACGGCATGATACACATTTACGGCATGAATGAAACATGCTTATTGCCAGTAGTGTATAAAACGTGTATAGGGTACAGGATAAACTAACATTTTATATTTCACACTAAATACCAATCAGTCCCGGGACCAGGAAATGTGGGCAGGCCCTCGGGGCATTTCTATATAACATATGTCCATAATATTCCTCTGCTGGCGGACGGGGGTTGTGTTGATTTTGTCGCGTCTGATTTTGAATGGATTTATCAATCACATCTGGTGTAAATAGAACTACTCTTGCAATTATATCTTTTAATTTCCTCCAAGAGGTGCGGCGGCAGACAGGTAGACGGACCGTCATTATCCCCGAGGCAATGGTCGCCGTGCCTGAAGCTCAGAGTAGCAATAATTAGGAGAACTACCTTGATAAGATTGAACAATTAGCTGCTGGATCGGGAAAGTTTGAAATAATTTTTAAAATTTTTATTAGCTTTTTGGACCCAGCAACAAGATGAATTCATCTCCGAAGGAAGCGCCTTCTGGTCATGAGATGGACCGCTATCTCCCCATTGCCAACATAAGCCGTATCATGAAGAAGGCGATGCCCGACAATGTACAAGGGGTTGCCCCTTTGCTGCAGCACCCCCAGGTATCTAGAGGGGAAACTTAATGAGCATGTGTCCCCTCTTCACATACAGGCCAAGATTGCCAAGGATGCCAAGGAAATCACGCAGGAGTGTGTATCAGAGTTCATCAGCTTTGTGACCTCCGAGTGAGTGTGTTTTGGGGTTCCGGCATGCATAAGCACACACACACACACACACACACACACACACACACACACACACACACACACACTCACACACACACACACACACACACACACACACACACACACACACGCACACGCACACACACACACACACACACACGCGCGCGCGCACACACACAACACACACACACACACACACACACACACACACACACACACACACACACACACACACACACACACACACACACACACACACGCGCGCGCACGCACGCACACACGCACACACTCAAGCACACACATACATACACACACACAGTCGCACACACGCACAAGCACACACACATACACACAAACAAACACACACACACAGGGCCAGTGAAAAGTGTCTGCGTGAAAAGAGGAAGACAATCAATGGGGATGACCTGCTTTGGGCCATGCAGACTTTGGGCTTTGATAGTTACATGGAGCCCCTTCAGTTGTACTTGCAGAAGTACAGGCACGCAGAGGTATGTAATTGATGTATGCATGACTGTATGAATTTGTGATGCATGACTGTATAGATGTGTAATGCGTGACTGTATGACTGTATAAATGTGTGATGCATGACTGTATAAATGTGTGATGCATGACTGTATGACTGTATGAATGTGTGATGCATGACTGTATGAATGTGTGATTCATGATTGTATGACTGTGTGAATGTGTGATGCATGACTGTATGACTGTGTGAGTGTATGCTTAAGTTTGCATTTGCAAGTATGCATGACAAGCATGCACTATGCACGCTCATGCTTACATCCTGTGTTTGTGAGCGTGGAAGCTTGTGCGGGTGGGTGTGGGGTTGTGGGGCTGTGAATGTGGGTGTATGTGAGCTGTTCTCCTTCTTTTTTGATTCCTTTCGTTTATTCTTATCCGCCAGTAGATAGATGTGCATGAATACCAAGGCCACTACATGGAACAGAACCAATTGGGCCTAAGAATATATCCTACATGTTGCATAGGAGATAAGAGAGTGACCATGAAACAGAACCTAGGGGGCCTGAGAAAGTAGCCTGCAATTTGCATAGGAGATAAGAGAGTGTCCATGAAGCAGAACCTAGGGGGCCTAAGAATGTAGCCTGCAATTTGCATAGGAGGTAAGAGAGTGTCCATGAAACAGAACCTAGGGGGCCTGAGAATGTAGCGCGCATTTTGCATAGGAGGTAAGAGAATGTCCAAGAAAAAGAACCTAGGGGGCCTGAGAATGTAGCCTGCAATTTGCATAGGAGATAAGAGAGTGTCTATGAAGCAGAAGCTAGGGGGCCTGAGAATGTAGCCTGCAATTTGCATAGGAGATAAGAGAGTGACCATGAAGCAGAACCTAGGGGGCCTGAGAATGTAGCCTGCAATTTGCATAGGAGAGAAGAGAGTGACCATGAAACAGAACCTAGGGGGCCTAATAATGTAGCCTGCAATTTGCTTAGGAGAGAAGAGAGTGTCAAGCTGACAAAATGAACATGAGGGGAAATGACTTACCTCGCAGCTGATACTATGGCTTGAGGGCACACTCGTGCACTTCCTCCTGATTACCATGTTCCTGTAGGCCAGCAACAACCACACACCAAAACAGAACCCATCCCTTTTGCAGCCCCCTCGCAGCTTGGAATTAAAACACAAGTACATACACACACACAATTCCTCCTGATTACCATGTTCCTGTAGGCCAGCAACAACCATACACCAAAACAGAACCCATCCCTTTTGCAGCCCCCTCGCAGCTTGGAATTCAAACACAAGTACACACACATACACACACATCCTCCTGAGTGCCCTGTGGTTCAGGCCAGCGGTCAAACACACACACACACACACACACACACAGACACGCGCACACACATACAAAACCCACACAACCCATCTACTCCATTTTACTGGGATTCCACGCAGCTCTCAAATTTCAGAGAGATAAGGGGAAATGGGCTTGTGCCAGCCATACCGACGTGTCTTTTTCCCCTGCTTCTGTTCATCCTCATAGGTCAGCCATTATCACATTCACAGATGTGTCTTTCTCTCCTGCCTCTGTTCATCCTCATAGGCCAGCCATAGGCACATTTGCCGACATGTCTTTTTCTCCCGCCTCTGTTCATCCTCATAGGCCAGCCATTGGCACATTTACCGACATGTCTTTTTCTCCCGCCTCTGTTCATCCTCATAGGCCACCAATTTGCACAAGGAGCCCAAGAAGGAGGCGTCCCAGGTACAGTGTCAGCAGGTGTAGGTGCAGGCATTTGCATCGACCCCGTACGTTTGCATCAACCTCCAAATACAGTGTCAGTAGCTTCACCCCGTACTAAGCTTGACCCTGGACGTGTGCATTAACCTCCAAATACAGTGTCAGCAGGTGCAGGCAGGCGTTTGCATTAACCTCCAAATACAGTTCTAAGCTTGTCCCCGTAAATCAGGCAATGCTTGCTTCACCTTCAAACTGGTGCCTTGAGTCAGCCCAGCCAAGCCCCACCTCTCCTTATAGGTACCCAGACCACCAACGCCATACGCAAACACAGCTCCCTCTCATCCAGCACGATTAAAAGCTGCTTTTAGCCAGCCCAGCCAAGTCCCACCCCAAAAGAGGGAATTAATGCCCCTTTCCCGAAATGCACATCTGAGGTCACACAATGGTTTCTTCACCTAAATATAACACTTCTACATACAAATTAATGCGTTTGGGGTCAAAGGTGTGAGCGGGGGGCTGGATTTGTGCCATTTGCCTGCCAAAGGTGACATGGGTGTAGAAATGCGGTTTTTGGTCCGATTTCTACCAATTCTTTTGTTCCCAGATAGGTTTAAGGTCAAACCATACCGTCAAACCATACCCATCAAAGCAAAAAGAGGGTTGTAAATTCGCCCCTAAGGTACTTAAAGACGTGGGCCTGTTTGCTGGGCAAAATTGGTGCATTTCTGAATACACACTTTCTGGCCACCACCTGAGTGTGGGGAGTCCCTCGGTATGCTTTCATGGCATGCCCTGTCAAGTACTATGGTCTGGTATGCTGGGGTTGGGCCATGGTGGGCAGCGACAGCTGAGGTCTTCCCTCACTTTGCAGGTCTCACTTTGTAGTGGCACCTATCAGCAGACCAGCGCCAATCAAAGTTCACTTTTTAAGCAATTCAATGGTCAAACTCATTGCAAAAAACGTGCTCGGATTCTGTCAAGTGTGGTAAGAGCTTTTGCACAACGGCGTGTCCCTGCCAAAAGGGTCAAAAAAGGACCTTCAACCCAGACACCCAGACCTTATCAAAATGTCCCTACTAATTTAAACACCCCTGGTAAGTTGATGGTACCGGAGAAGCTTTTGGAAATCTACTTCCTGGCAGGAATTTCCACCCTGCCCGCCTGGGCACCTCCCGCCACAAATTGAGTGTGCAGGGGTGCTTATGTATATATAACACTAAGGTTCCTACATACTTAAATGTACTTGTCTGCTTTGGGGCAAGAACTCTCACAGGGATGGCTGGCCTGACCTTGAGTCAAAGATCAGGCAGAGTGTGCCTACCTCCAAATGCGTAGCTTGCTCCCATAAATCAGGCAGTACTTGCTGCGCCTTCAAACTGGTAGCTTAAGTCAAAGATCAGGCAGGGTGTGCCTACCTCCAAATGCGTAGCACGCCTCAAAGGTGTACGGAAAACATATGGATGTCGGCATCCTGATTGTCAAGAATCTGCATGACAACTTATGGGCCTGGTTAACCCTTATTGTAATTGGGAGAGACTCATCTTAGAGTCTCATGTTTTGTAAAGGAAAAAAGGCTACGCAGGTAGTGAAAACTATCCCTCACATCAATTAAGGAGACGGAGCCAAATGGTACCAAAAAGTGTTTTATGTGTATTTCTTGCTGCCCTTAATGGCCACGTTCTGGAACTCACATCAGGTATAAAGGCCTCACATCAATATCGTATAAAGGCCCCACATCAGTATCGTATAAAGGCCCCACAACAGTATCGTATATAGGCCACATATCAAAGGCCTCACATCAGATATAAAAGCCTCAAAGACAAAAATCACCTTGCAATTTTGATAGTGTGATTCCTTGATTAATAGCCAAAGCAACGATAATACTTTTTGTGTGTTATTTCTCTTCTGTTCCTTGCAAAGTAGCATATGCAAACTCTGATGCACAACATGCTCGTACCAAGGGCTCATACCAGGGGGGTGACGTGGTCTGTAATTTACACGACGTCAAGCAAAGTGTTGGAGGTTTGAACACATACACACAACAACACACACAACACTCGGACACACACACACGCATATACATATGCAAACACATACACACACAACACACACACACACCACACACACATACGCACCACACCAGGCCAACGCGGGGATGATTCCGATGCCAGCAGGGTTTATGGGAGGGGCAGCAGGGACATCTGCAGGAGAGCCCTCGAGTAGCAGTTGAGACTTGTGTGTGTTTGGGTGTATTTATTTTTATGTGAGGTTCAAAGAGAGCCTTTGAGTGGCAGCTGATTCGCGTTTGAGTGCGTGTGAGCGTCTTGCTGTTTGTTGTGTGAGAAGTAGAGGAGTTGTTTGAACGTGTTGTGTGTGTGTGCTTCTCTGGATGGATTTGAAGCCGGTCCCTCTTCTCAACAGTGCCCTTATTCCAATCCCCCCTAAAACCAACCCACAGGGCGTGCACTGTGCTTTGGTTGCACTTGCTTAACAATGCTCACAAGCTTGGCAATACGTGCAGCTCTTCTAACCATGGCCAGCCAAGCCTTTTGTTTCACATGTATCCCCTCTTGCTCAATTGCCCTTAACGTTCACTCAATCTGCTGCACGAGCAGCAGGCAGGACGTGAACCAGATCTGAAATTCAAGTTGCTTTCCACTTATGGTGCAAGGGCTGGGACTGAGGAAGTGTTCAAACTGTGTATATGCCTTCACGGCTACCAGCATGATGAGGAGGGTGGCCCGTTTTGTTTCGCATTAGGCACTGAAGAGCTCTCGTTCTTAATAAGGTACAAAGTAGAGTGTAGAAGCGTAGGTATCATGTTATCATGTTACAACACTGCTGTGTGTTTTGTTAGTGTGTTGTGTTTGTGCTAGGATCATGAGCGTCTGTCTACAGGGTCCACCTGAGTGACAAGTGTAGCAAAAGTTCCTTGACACAATTCCTTCCTGCATTGTCCAGTCACTGCACAGTAACAAATGCTGAGTTTATGTGTCTTTTGAGAAGAATTTGCATTTGATTCGTGGTGTGGTGTGGTGTGTGCTTAAAAGTGTTGGCACGTGCGTGTGTGTACGTGATGCACGGCAACAAATAATTTGTTTATTTCTTGTTAGTGGCTCAGAGAGACAAGTAGTCAAGACCAGAGGAGCAAAGGAAGATGCATTTGATTTCCCTATTTGCTGCAACCAGCATCCATTTATTTGAACTACAATCCCTTTTGGCAGTGTATTTTATTTGTACACTTGTAAAGTAGCAGAACGTGGCAAATATTTGGTAGATTGGCAATGAAGGACACTCACTAGGGGTACTTATATCGAATCCTATCGTGACTTATCGGCTTGTCAACTGCTGACGAAGGAACTTGCTCATTAGCATTGCACGCAAACAAACACAGGCAATGATTCAAATTGACAATTAATTCTACATGGACGCCCGTAAACCAAAAGGTAAAAGTTCAGTATCATGCGATGAGTAAGACTTTTGTCAACATAATTATTAGGGGCGTAAAACAAACCTTGAACTTCAAGATTGTAAATTTGCTCTAACTTAGCGGTGGCTCATTGAGCCTAGTTGTGTGCATTGGCTGCAGCTCTAGATCATGACAGGAGATGTCAAGTGTGTTTTGGCTGGCCGAGACCAGTCAGCAGCCGATCAGCCCAACAAACTGGCTTTATCAAGTCCCCCCCATTGTAAACATTGACGCACAGATTACATCTGTGGAATGGTGCCAAATTCTCGACCTCCAAGGGCAAAATCCCAAAACAACAGACATCGCCGTTTTAAGGCAAGGAAAGAACAACTGCGCTGGCAGTGAAAACCACTCCCCACATTAATTAAGAAAAAGGAGCCACTTTGGTATTGAGTACCGTAAAGCTCCTCTACCGCGATAAGGAAAGGAAAAATAAATGGGGATCAGGATGGAGGGTTGCAGGCTTGGCCTGAAACCGGCTCCTGATGAGTTGATAACAGTACTGGAAAGGGCACGTCTAGTATGGACAAGTTTAGCAGCAAAGTTCACAGAGTGCACATAGAGCTTGGAGGCAAGCTTCTTAACTCTTTGAGAATCAAGACCCAGTTCCTTGAAAGGCTTCAGGGTGTGAGTGTTGTAGATGGTGCCGCCCACACCCAAAAGAATGATGTGGAGAGTAACGGAGGCTCCTTGGAGAATGTTGCAGAGGCCTTTGTGCAGTTCCTTTGCGGCGTTCAGCTGGTTCTGAGGTCTGGTGTCCGCACAGTACTTGATCTCGACGAGGTGGATGTCGCGCCGAGTTTTGCTGAGGTCTTTAGGTCGGTGCTGTCTGGGCTCCCAGTTTCCCTCAATTGCCCCCTGCCACTCCGAAGAACCCACCCCCCTACATTAGTTTGTTGTTTTTGTGTTTTTGCAGCGATGGGAGTAACCAGTACAAAATCTGGGCGGCTGGAGGTAAATCTACCTTTATCTGGGAAGCGGGGTGGGAAGAGCCATTTGGGAACAATTATACTTTCGGCTTTTTCAGGAATCTGGAGATTTTGCATGGTCATTCGTTCGTTGCTGCCTATATCTTTGGAGACAATGCATGATCCTAAGGAGCCTGTTTTGCTGACAGCCTTAAAGATCATGCGGCATGCTAAGTTGTGTCTTTCGTGATCATGTTCCTTATTTGTGTGTGTTGGCACCCAGAAAGGATGTGCAGGGCACTGTCTACTTGTGGGCAGAGGGGGCAAGTTTGACTTGTTGAGAGTTTGAACAATACCGCATGTGTTTGATTATATAGGGTACCTGTTCTGTATTTCATAATGATACATTTGGTCTTAAAGGGGACATCGGGTGATGTTAGGTAAGCATTGCTAGTGGCTCCATTGGCAGTGCCGTCCTTTATGAGGGTCGCTCTATCTGGTAGTACGCATTGTAGTTTGCTTCAGTTTTGGCATTTCCCAGTTTATGGAGAAAATGCATGTGTGCTTGAAGGGCATCACGGTAATTTTAGGTACCATAGCTTTGGGGGAGAGGAGAATGGGCCATATTTGTTGTATGGGTGTGATTGTGGGTTTGAGTTTGGTTTTCTCTGTCTTCTTTTGCAAGCCAGTGGATGTTGTAGAAGGGATTCCCCTCAGGGCCTGCTGTTTTGATGGAGGTGTCTGCAAGGTCGGAGTAGGTGGTGGCTGACTTTTTAGCAAGCACGTCGGCATGCTCATTACCGATAATACCGGCATGGAACTTTACCGTGAAGAAGTGGATAGGCGATGGTGATTGGCGGATTGCTTTAGCAATGGATTATTGAAGGACATCTCCTTGGATGTGGTGGCGATGGAGATTCGGGTGTTAGAGCTGCTTTTTGATTTGGTGCAGTGATGTAAGGCTGTCAGTGGCTATATGTGAGTAGCCGTGTATGACTGCTGCTGCTATGGCTGCTAGCTCTGCCCGTGAGATGGTGTTGGTTATACCCATGCCTTTTGGGTTTACATAGTGGGAAACATTTAAGTGAGGGTGGTATACGCCTGATCCGGTGTCTTGCCCTACTTCATTCTGTTGGAGGCTGCCATCAGTGTAAGTCCAATCCCGCCAATCTTTTACCTTACGGGTTAGGTATTGGCTGGAGCTGTTTTGGGGTGCTTCGACGATATTACAACAATTATGAGGTTGGTCAGTGCTAATCAGGGCACTTGTTTTATCTGGGCCTTCTGAGGCTTGAGGGTGGTCATTTGGTAGCTTATTAAATTTGTTGAGTGTTGTCCGGAACCTAAGGCTGTTTGGTAGGGATGGTTATGTATGCTTTGAATTTCCCACTTTGCCTCAGGGATTTCTTTGGCAAGTTCTTTTAGCCAGTCTTTGTTGTGAGCGTTGAGGCAGACCCTGCCCTTGGTGTTCCATATGACAATGATCTTCAATTCCCAGGTGAGTTTGGAAAGTTGTATTTGTATGCTGTCCCCGAAGGGCACTTTCGCATATTGGAGTTGGTCTGATGGGATGGTGCCCAGAGATTTACACACGTGTGGATATTTGTGGCAGAGTGATACATATGGATTTGTGGTCGTTTTTTATTCCAGGAAGGGAGGAGCATGAATGTGGCTGTTTCCTCAGTGCTGACAGCAGCAGAGTAGATGGCGTGTCTTGTTGCTAAGAGCATGGCGTTTTCGTGGTAAATGGGATGGCAGATGGAGAACCCAGAAAATTGGGAGGAGAAGGCGTTGGTGTTTGCCCCAAACACTCTGTCCCTCGGGTGCTCACTCCAGTAATGGGGGAATCTGGGGTCATGGAAATCGAGTACTCCTTTAACAGCATACAAAAAAGGCCCAGACGGAGAGGTCCAGAAGAGTGTTCTGTCCTTATCCAGGCCGGAAGTGTTTACACCATGGCGTTATTCTACTTTTACTTTACAGAAGAGTGCTAGAACGAGAAAAGAAGTCACAAAGAGACTGGAGGGTACAAATCATGCCTTGCCTGCAGCCCTCTGCAAAGACTACACATTTATGACAAACATCCAATACCTCACCTTATCACAACAGTGAACAAGACATCTATCAGACGTACATTTCTACATATAAAAACTGTAACAGCAACCGTAAAGTGTAGAGTGGGGTGCCATAGCAAAGACAGATACTGCACAGACAGTGACGCTCCCCACACATTAAGTCACGTTAAGTAAGGCTACGGAAAGGAAAGCACTCCCCACATTAAGTCACGTTACGTAAGGCTACGGAGAGGGAGCCGCTCGCTCCCCACATTAAGTCACGTTAAGTAAGGCTAAGGAAAGGGAGCCACTCCCTGTAAAATGCATAAGTACTGTACAGATTACTCATCGCACATTCCTGAGTCAATTCTTTTGGCGGCTATGCTAAAGTGCCCAGACTGCCACAGCAAACATCCTCCCTTGACCTACAATAGAGAACTTATAAGTACCGTACAGATTACTTATTGCACATTCCCAAGTCAACTATCTTGGCCGCTACACTAAGGTACCAAGGGTGTCACAGCAATCATCCCCCTTGACCTACAATGGTTCTCCGGTATATTGTTGGTGTAATGGGAGGGTTCATGGTGTGAGCATCTACGTAGCCCCCTCCCTTTATCATGCATGCCGTGTATTCAGTAGCTGCGGTCCTAGAACTTTCTCCCCCCTAATTCTCTTGAAGAGCAAGGTTGTAGGTCAAAACTGTGACGCACAACTGGCAGGCGTATTTTCTTGAAGTGCAAGTTTGCAGGTCAAGAACGTGACGCAGAACTGGCGGAAGTGATGTGTTAGATCCATGCAGGCTGCTGTTGGCTGCCCCATCAACCTCAGTTCAACCCCCTGCAGAATAGACGGCAAGCAGGGCATTTCGAATTGACTGAAGTGTTGCACCAAACCGGCTACCCCCTTTGTAAACCCTTTGTAAATCCTTTGAATTGACTGAAGTGTTGCACCAAAAACACTTGATGCACAACTTGATGCGCAACGATATGGTGGGCTTTTCCAAATCCAGGAAGCACACCAGTCTCTGTTGGATTAATGATTATTCGTTGCCCAATCGTTGTTGCCCAATTGTTGCATAGTTTATGCATAGGGTTTGCCAGAATTGAATATGACACCGTATATGACCGTATATTTGGTGATTTCCCTGCCAAACATACCGTATATATGCACCCCGTATATATATGGTTCTGGCCAGCCCTACTTACGCAGCACATAAGGTTATCTAACCTCACTTGTGATTGATGAGTATCTTGCATAGGCTCTTCACAGCTTTAAAATCAGTGTTGTGCACCTGACGCTTGACGGCATCAATGGTAAATGACGCTGACGGCGTAATTTATGTCAAACTGACGGTGAAAACAGCAAATTACGCCGTCAATCGTCAGAGTTTAGTGACGGTAACACCTTTATTTACGATCGTTATTTACGGTGCCATCTTTGAATGACGCCGTATGTGCACAACACTGTTTAAAATCCTTCCATACATTCGACCAGCGGACAGGCACCTGTCAATTTTGTTTAAAGCCGTCAAAACTACTTTATCGAAACTACGTCATCATAACTACTTCATCGAAACTACGTCATCATAACTACTTCATCAAAACTACGTCATCATAACTACTTCATCGAAGCTCTACTCCCAACACAGCATATGCTACGCTACGGCCACAGTATCCCACATGCAGCTTTGCACGTCCGAAACCTCCCCAAACGCACCTCTGTCAATCCACAGAGGGAGCTCAGATTTCCCTCCGATACATCCGCAGAGAAGGCTTATCGGGATCCAGTCTGCCGCCTGAACGTTATGCAGTTGGGCATAAATTAAAGTTTGATAGAATTGGATAGAGTAACTGTGCTTGTGTGTGTGTTGTGTGCGGAAAGCAAGAAAAGACCAAAGAGAAGGGTAAGGAGATGGAAAGACACCTGCCAGAATCAGCAGAAGTCATCCAAACTATAAAAGCAGCAGGTTGCATGATAGTCCTCCTTCAGCAAAAGAAATTAAACAGCTTAACCAAAGCAAAGAGCATTTTGTTAACTAACAACTCCTTTTGCAACTTATTTAAAAGCAAACAGCCATACAGCAGGTCCAATGCCTGCATGTACCCACACACTATACAATGCATTGCCAACTACGCAAGGGCTTGAACACATGCAAAGATAAACCGTGGTGCAGGGACACACAAAACAAACGGATGCGCTATTGTTGAGCCAATGTGCATTCTGCCTCAGAATTTTCTAGCTTGACCAAATGCTTGGTAGTACCAAGGTGCTTGATAGGTGCTTGATGGTACCAAGGTGCTTGATAGTACCCACCAACTCGTGCATATTGGAAGTGAGGCCCCCAACATACAGGCTAATCATTCAATAAACCTTTCTCTGCATATGACCCAACATACAGTAGAAACCAATTTATAAAATTTCCCCTGCTGGATATTATAAGTACACCTCACAGAACAACGGTTCCAACCTTCCAGACCTGATGAAACGGCATTTAGCGCTCTTAGTCCAATGAGACAGCTTCTAGTCCAAGCATGCATGCTGCAGCCACATCTCTTTTCTGGAGCTCCTGTGTGTCGTTGTAACGTGGGGCTCTGTGCTTTGGTGTCGTGCTTTGAAATGTGCCGTTTCATGGCTTCATGTTATGTGACCTACTTGGGCATCGGTAATTAGGGTAGGCCAGAACCATATATATATACGGTGTATTTACGGTACGGTGTAATTACGGGGTTGGCCAGAACCACGTGTTATATACATACGGTATATATATGGTTTCAGCTTAGCTGTCACATGTTACGAAGTGCATAGCGTACTATAGTTAGCCAACGGCTAAGGCAGTAGAGTGGGTGTATTTCGGTTGGTTAACAATAGTATGCTACGCACTTCGTAACATCACACGCTTGGACTGTTGAATAATTCTGTAACCTCGGTTGCCTGCTTGAGTATAACTGGGGTTGGTCAGAACCACATAGCTATATACATACGGTATATATATGGTGTGTCCCTGTTCAGTTTTTGGCAGGGAAATCATACGGGTGTGTATACTCCGTTCTGGCCAACCGAAAGTATACAGAAAAACCCTCCTAACGAGCTGATTAGTAAGATTTGTGCCATGAATCACAGAATTTGAATGGCTCATCATCAGAAACACACGCCCTATATACCACACATATGCAACAAAAATTACACAAATTACACACAATCTGAACAGGTCGTTCTGGTCTGTATATAGTAAGTGGCAGGGAATTGTGTTGGGGGGCGCAGGTAAGGTGATGGAGGTACTATAGGGGCAGGCGAGGGGAGAATGTTTGATATGAAGTGTAAGAGAAGGGAGGAGGCACTGATGGGTTTTCTCATTTAAAGTTAGGGGAGAGGAGGGTGCTTTAGATGAGAGTAAGGGAAGGATACATTGGTGGGTGGACAAGGTGTGGGTATGGGTAATGGGTAGTGCATAGGAGGGAGATGAGGTGTGGGTGTAAGTATTGGGTAAAGCGTAAGAGGGAGATGAGGTGTGGGTATAAGTATTGGGTAAAGCGTAAGAGGGAGATGAGGTGTGGGTATAGGAATGGGTAAAGCACAAGAGGGAGACAAGGGGGGGGGGGTGTATGGTGGTAAGCAGCTTGCACGCCACAAGGAGTTGTCAGATCGAATAACTGCCTGGATGTAGCAGCAACAACGAATGTCATCGATCAATTGTGCTGTCTGATTGTGGGAGGAGTAGGAGCTGTATAAAATAGGCGTGGATAAAAAAGATACAAGTGTGGCTATGAGGTAAGTTCGTATACACGTGTGGCTATGAGGTTAGTTTGTATACACGTGTGGCTATGAGGCAATACACGTGTGGCTATGAGGTAAGTTTGTATACAAGTGTGGTTATGAGGTAATACAAGTGTGACTATGAGGTAATACAAGTGTGGCTATGAGGTAATACACGTGTGGCTATGAGGTAAGTTTGTATACAAGTGTGGTTATGAGGTAAGTTTGTATACAAGTGTGGTTATGAGGTAATACAAGTGTGGCTATGACGTAATACACGTGTGGCTATGAGGTAATACAAGTGTGGCTATCAGGTAAGTACGTATACAACTATGTAGGTTGTTGTATCCAGAGGGGGGGGTTATCTGAGCAAAAGTCCAACCATGCTCATTTCTGCATTAAAGGGGCAACTACTTATACATTAATTCATCAAATTGGACCCAATCCAGCTTCACACTGATGGTGACTCTATAAGCTACCAGAGCATGTGCTCGGATTAAGTTAAGTCTCCCTGCATAAGAAATGACAGGGTTAAATGCATACATTGTATACCTATACCCTAGATGGGTGCTTTGCATGGGGAATGGCGCATTAATCTGCATATCTTGTCAACCACTTGGTGTTTTTGCTCTATTGTTTTTGCAATGACCTTTAATCATTATAAGGAGTTCAAAACACCGAACACCACTCAGTTTGGTGGGCTGGCTGGTCAGATCAGCATATAGCTTCTCAAGAAGTAGGGTTCACGCCGCAACCGATTAGGTATGGCTCCCCTCATTTGCTAGTCTAAATCTCGGTTGCATTGATATCCGAGTAGCCCTGCATATCAGGGCTGAGCTTGAAACTAGGAAATTAGGGGAGCCATACCCTAGGAGCATGCAAAAAAAATACCCATTTTGGGCATCAGATGACCCCCTCTGGTAGTTTACCATTAAGCAAGTAGCAAGAAATCGTAGTAGTATTCGAGTGAGGAGGTACGTAGCAGCACACAAGTATAAGGATGCGCACGTACGCAACGTTTCACTGGAGGTATATAAAGCTTACACATAGACCTGATGTATGATAAGATGTATGATGCGATGGATGGCATCGTACCATAAAAACCTGACCAGGCATTTATGCAGCAGTGATGTATGCACGCTCTGACGGATCTGAGAAGTATGTGCCGTCCTCACCAGCCTTACTTGCAGGGAATACATTGATGTGTGCGTCCTACAATTGTGTACCGG
>Ga0307947_1000636_pt1 | contig 25489 bp, 27 predicted proteins | sample OrgLakmetagen232_FD_201840 | JGI IMG/M metagenome (GOLD analysis project Ga0307947, IMG submission 201840) | Saline water microbial communities from Organic Lake, Antarctica - #232 | ecosystem: Environmental > Aquatic > Non-marine Saline and Alkaline > Saline | place: Antarctica: Organic Lake...
ACACACACACACACACACACACACACACACACACACACACACACACACACACACGCACACACACACATACACACACACATACACACACACATACACACACACACACACACACACACACACACAACCACAAACAACCACACACGCACACACACACACACACACACACACACACGCACACACGCTCGCACGCACACACACACACAGACACACACACGCACACACACACACACACACACACATATACACACACACATACAGACACACAAACATAGACACACACACACAAGCACACACACACAAGCACGCACACATGCACGCGCACACACATACCTACATACACACATACACACACAGATATACACACATGCACGCACGCACAGTGACACACATCCATGCACACACACATAAGCACAAGCACATGTACACATACACGTGCACGCATACACAAGCATGTGCACGCAAGCAAGTGCACGCGCGCTTCTGCAAATTTACACAAAACGCTCGTACGTGTTTGTAAGCAGGGATGGAGGGGTCTTTCTGCAGGTTCAAGTAAAGGCAGGGGAAGAGGCAAGCAAAAGCCATCCAGCAGAGACAAGGGCTCACGGCACTTGCAGCTTTTGAGGCTACAGAAATTGGGATCCAGCACGCCTCTTCCGATCGGCACTCCCAAGTGTGTGAAATCAAAGCTGCCTGTCCTGCTGTGGCTAACCAAGCACGGTTTTGTAATCCAGCAATCAAGCACGTAATGTTCAGCTCAATTCAAGGATGCTTTCATTTTCACTGATGCAAAACACTTATGCCTCTGCCCATCAACTATTCAAGGTGAATAGCAATCAGGGTAGAGATTTCATTTCACCTGCACGCACCTCAACAACATGAGCACTGCACTTCAACATCAATAGTTCACAAAGGAAACATACGCGATTGTCTTGGCAGGCACTTAAGAAGGCTGCTGCACCCCTTCCATCATTCTTCAGACTTCTCCTCTCTGATTGTTTGTCATGCCCCTCCCTCCCATTTGCAGGCCTTCAGGGGAGCGCACAGCCATGCTACTCCTTCTGCAGCTTAGAAGAATCCAATTAGAAACAGCACGCATGGTGAGACGCAGCGCAATGGGTGTGCAAGGCAATCGTGCTAGCATACATGCATGTGCGCGCCGCATTCACACACATAACCGTTGTTCTGTGTCGCTGTCCTAGGACTGCCGCACCATAGTATTGGGTGTGTACGTGTGTATGTAGGTAAATGAATATGTGTGGCATAGGAAAATGTCCTTTGTGCGCGCTCTGGCCAGCCTTGCATTTTCGCACGTACAAGTTTATGACGCGAAGGACAAATTACCTACACTCCCTGCAGTGACCAAGGACTAACCTACCCGTACGTAAATAGATCAGGTTCTGGCAAGGTGCCCCTTCCCTTGATCATGCGTCAACACTATCCGCGTAGCATTTTCATTCTTCATGTTTTGGCAAGGTTTTCGTTCTTCATGTTTTGGAATTATTGGAGGAAATTGGGAATCCTTTTCCCTCGCTTGCACACATGGCACAGCACACACTGTACATGACACAGCACACTGTACACATGGCAAAGTGCACTGTGCACATGGCACAGTACACTGTACACACTTTCAAGTTACACTTGTGGCACATTGACTGACCTGCAGAACGCGGCGCTTGACCTGCATATGACGTACATGAGGGTATGTGGCTTTGCCTGTCTGGTTGGCTTTGGCTGTAGCAAACTGACTTTTGCCCAAAATTTTGATGACAAATTGGTTGTCGTTTAATTTTCACGACGCCTTTGCTTCACCCTCTGCTATGGATAAAGCGGGTGCAAGCGTGTTCGTGTGTGTGTTTGCGTTATGCGTGCATGCGTATGTGTGTGTTCGTGTGCATGTGCGCGTGCATGTGTGTGTGTGTGCGTGTGTGTGTGTGTGGGGGGGGGGGGGGGGAGAGAGTGCTTGTGCATGTATGCATATGTCAGCGTGTGTGTGCGTGCGTGCACGTGCGTGCATATCTGTGTGTTACAGATAGCGTGTTTCAAACCACTTCTTCCTCCTCTACTTTTTTACAGGTAGAGCTAGCAACGATGCCTGGCATCATTATCTCGTTTGTGGAGGAGCAGGTTGCTAAGGTCCGTGCACACTGGTATTGATGAGTCTAGATATTTGGGGTGGTCTTGAACTTTAGCGTATAGGCAGGTAAATTCATTTTCTATACCAAGGGAGCGGAGCTAATTTGGTATGGGTCTGTGAAAGTCCCGTCTGACAGAAATGAAACCAGAACCTGTGGGCCAAGGGGTAAAGGATAGCTGTAGGCTTGGCCTGAAACTGGTTCCTGACGAGAGTTGGAAATGGTGCCGGCAATGAAATGTGTGATATGAACAGGTTAAGCAGTGTGTTATCTTGCAGAAGCTGCACTGTCGAATCAGCCAGGTCATTGCTGCAAAAGCATCTTACACGTAGCAAGCGTCGGTAGAGGCTGCACTGTAATTTCTCCTCCTTGAAAAGACCATATCTAGTTGAATCTGAGTTTGCCCAGCAACGGCATGGCCAGTTTTTCTTTGATTTGAGGCGGACTCTGTGAGGAAGCTGTTTCAAGTAGCTCCTTTACTGAGCGCGCCTCAAAGCAGATTGAGTGTTCCTCGGAGAAGGAATTTGCTGTTTGGGCTCAGACGCAAGGACGAACGAGGAGCGAGGAGCTCACAGGTATAAGGTTAACAAGGTTTACAAAAAAGGCCTTCAGTCAATAAGTGTGACTGCTGGCCTGCTCATAACTAGAAGCATTAGTTCACAGGTGTAAGACCCTTATACCTTGAGATCAGGCACACGTTTTTTGATCGTTACCAACCCTGCCCTCTTAACTCTTTTGACTTATAAGAAAAAATCTTGTGCGTAATAGTAACGCCACAGGTGGATCACGTCTCGAAAACTTACTCTGTCGTCTTTCTTCTGCACGCACACAGGTCAGCAACTGGATGCGTGCCATGATGGCGTTTCTGGCAGTGACCCTGCTCCTGCGCTGAAAAAACAAAGGATAACCTTTTCCAGTTCAGTCATGTATGTACATTATTAGACGGAAACTCGAGCAGGACTGTGTGTTTTATTGTGCCAGTACTTTATACTTGTCATTCTTCTTTAGTGATGGTGCAAGATTTTTTGAAGAGCAGCAATTTTAAGTACTTTTTTCTCTTTCTTTGGACGAGTACCGGTTCTTTGACGATGCTTTCGAGGCTCTGTGCGTCGTTTTTCTGTGCAATTGCGTGTTTTTACAACCTTTTATGATAGCGATTAGAGTCCCTTTCCTTAAGGAAGTACGTCATATTTAGAATACATTAAATATGTGTTGAGGTACATTTATATTGTGTGTCGGGTGGGTGGGCGTGTGTTCGGGGCACGGGGGCTAGTCGAAGGGTGTGGGTGCTTCAGCTCAATGCATCGGGCGATAAAATTAAAGCTGAGGGATAATGTATTATATATTTCTTTGTAAAGGTCTCCCAGGTTTTCACCAGAGCTCGTGCTGATTTGCCAGGTTTACGGTGTTGTTTTGCGAAAAACGCGGGACACACCTGACAAAATTCAACATGGAAATTGATGGTGGGAATTGCCAAAAATAAAAACATTAAGCCTGCCATAGTAGAATTTTCCCGTTGGTGTGTTTGAATTTATCCTTTTGGTCCACGTTTGATTAATAAAGAGGGGTGGACAAATCTGGACTGTCCCCGAGAGTAAGCGCCTTATTCGGCTCAGGTGGAAACATAAAGCTCTCGCAGCAGGTGCGCGCGCCAGGGATCCCTCACCAATTTCAACGTTAATGTGTGCTTGCAGACAGAAATCTGAATCTTATCCAACCTTTACACTCGCTGGTCCTGTGAGTGTGTCCTCGCCCTTGCCGTTGTGGGGTCTCAGTCTGGGTGCTCCCTGCCTGCCATGCCCCTGATGATGAGTGCAGGTGGCAGCCGCGGAGGGCTTGGGGACCCTCCGCCCAGCTGGACAAGCAATTTTCCCCGTGCGCCATCATCAAAGCAGCAAGTTAGCTTCTCGACCCGCCACCCAGCACCCGCAGCAGCAGCAGCAGCAGCAGCTACGCCATGCGGTAGTGGTAGCTGCATCAGTAAAGCAGGTGCGGGTGCGTGAAGATGTGATCATGTATGCGTGTTCTTCTACACACGTGTTTGGAAGGATAGGATGGGATGGAGTGCACGTGACTGATGGATGCACACTTCTGACTGTTGAGCACTGATGAAGTTGCATCAAAAGCAGAAGCACATACGCAACAACCTGTGTCCAATGGCACTGCGCACCAGAACGCCAGCATCTGTCATAAATAACCCAGTGTCTAGAAGCACACATACACACACTAACACGCACACACACACACACACACACACACACACACACACTAACACACACAGACACACAACACACAAACACACACACGCAAACACACCCTTGAAAATACACAATAACACACAAATTACATACTCTCCAACACACATTATCAAACATACACACACACACACACACATACACATATACACAAACGTGCAATCACATACATACATACACACACGCGCGCACACACACTCACAAAACAATCACATACACACACACACTGCAGGCCGTGACCACTGCTGACCACCACGACGCGTCCCTGCTGAGCACAGAGGACGCAAAGAAGGGCATGCAGTGGTTGGCCTCGTGGGTGTCCTCGCAGTACATGGGCATGGTGAGGGCCTAAACTGCTCAGTGTGTGTGTGCACGTGTGTGTTTGTGTTTGTGTCTACTTATGTGTGCAGTAGTGCCGATGCTTGCTGCATGAAGACTTGCTGTCCAACAGGTTGCGCCCAGTGGTATCCATTCAGTGGGTGAGAGAGGGCTGGTTGGACAACGACCGCCCTCTCAATTCACCCTTAGCCCTAGTATGATGACAGAGGCCTACTGGCATGTCTGGACTACTGCCTCGCATCCCCTGGCTGTGATGCATGCTGCCATTCGCCCGGCAGTGTATGGCCCTCAACGACAGCAACTGCTATGTGTATAGTTGCTGTCTGTACACATAGACAACGACTTCTGTCTATATATATACACAGACGTACACATAGCAGTTGCTGTCTTTGGCCATTGCACAGGGATAGAGAGCGCAAAGGACGTGATGCCTGATACAGCCACAACAAAAAAAGGCGACAAGAACTGCTTACTCTTAGTTTGGTCACGCTCACTTATGTCACCCACTATGCTCACAAAAAATTATTGTGGTGTGCTCTCATCTGGTGTGTGCATCGAGGCATCACAGAAGCACTGAAGCGCCACACCAGCTCGTCCGAGTAGAGCGCATGCTGCCCCAAACTGCCTGCTGCAGAGAAGGCTCTGCACAGGACAGAACGCGGAGGATTGCTGTAGAGCCTAGACTGTGACACTGACGGGACAGGCTGTGTGTATTTGTGTATCATCATTTGTCAAGGTATCGAACATGACATGTGCTGGCACCTGTTTAAAGCGTCCGCTGCGGTGTCGTGTCTGCGCAGGGAAAGAGCGCGGAGGACGCGATGCCTGAACTGCGGCGCCGAGGGGTGGTGTGCAGGTGAATGGTTTGTGGACCCTCACTTGCTTTGCATTAGATACGAAGCAACAACTCAACCGTTCATAGCTCACTATTTGAGTGATGTTAGGATGAACGACTTGTGACCCCGTTCCCTAATGGAGAGCATTCACGCTGATTAAATTTCTGGTTGGGTCTCTGGTGTGTTTGTGTGTGTTTGTGTGTGTGTGTGTGTGCATGTGTGTGTGTATGTGTGTGCGCGCGCTCCACTTGATGTAGTGTGTAGCGCAGAAGTGTATTGAGCATGCACCTCATAATCTGCTCCTGCCACTGCGTCCTAGTCTAAATGTGTATGCATTTTGCCCTATGCGCGCCAGTTGTTTGCGTCACGAAACCTGTGACTTGATCTATGCTTGCGTCTAGCTTGCCTTGTGTAGAGCAGTAGCACACACACACACACACACAAACACACACATGTGCACACACACGCTGAAACACACACAAGCACACACACGCATGCAGAAACACACACACATGCATACACACACGCGCACAAACACACACACACGCGCTCCTACCTAAGGAACTTTCAAATGCATGCAATCAGCAACGGTCATTGTCATGTTTTTCCGTGGCAAGCATCAGCGCAATTGATGACAAGGCTGTGGCGTTGCACGTACGTACGTACTTGCAGCAACGCGAGTGACGGCCAGCTCTTGTTTCGCGTGCCGGGCCAGGATGCTCTCATAGACGGGCCCGCAGTGATTAAGATGCTTCGACTCAAGGTACGTGTGGGTGTTCAAGTGTGAGTGTGTGTGAGTGTGAGTGTATGTGTTTTTGTGTGTGTGCGTGAGTGAGTTTGTAGGTGTAGATACCTCTCATAAACGGCCCCTCAGTGATCAAGCTGCTTTAACTCAAGGTACGTGTGGGTGTGCAAGCGAGTGAGTGTGTGTGTGCGTGAGTGTGAGTGTGAGTTTGTAGGTGTAAATGCCTCTTGTAGGTGGTCTCGCAGTGATCAAGCTTCTTCGACTCAAGGTACGTGTGGGTGTGCAAGTAAGTGTGTGTGTGTGTATGTGTGTGTATGTATGTGTGTGTGTAGGGGTGGATGCCTCTTACAAATTATAGGCTCCTTTTCACACCCCTGTATCTAAACGCTTTCTAAACGCTCGTGTGCTTGCGGAATAATATGTGATTGTGCTGCATAACACCTTGCTGGCTGTAATTCCACCACCAGCGGAGTCTTTTCTTTTTCTTTTTGGCTGTGCTGCATATCCAGCCACTCACAGGCGAGACCTGGTCTGGGTATATGTGGCTGTGTTTTGCATATGTGTGTGGCAGTGTGGCAAATTCATGTGGCCTTGCATAACACTCAGTGTGGCAAATTCATGTGGCCGTGCGTAACACTCAGTGTGGCAAGTTCATGTGGCCGTGTGTAACACTTAGTGTGGCAAACTCATGTGGCTGTGTGTAACACTCAGTGTGGCAAATTCATGTGGCCGTGCGTAACACTCAGTGTGGCAAGTTCATGTGGCCGTGTGTAACACTCAGTGTGGCAAATTCATGTGGCCGTGCGCAACACTCAGTGTGGCAAATTTATGTGGCCGTGCGCAACACTCAGTGTGGCAAATTCATGTGGCCGTGCGCAACACTCAGTGTTGCAAATTCATGTGGCCGTGCGTAACACACATCTTGCAGGCGAGGCCCGGTGTGGACTTAACGGACCCTAGCCCCCCTGCTGGGTTAGCGCCTGCCAGAGCCGCGCCACAGGTGAGCTTGAAACTTGGGCATCTGTATTCCGTGCCTGCCAAAGCTGCGTCACTGGTGAGTACGCAAACTTTAATGTGGAGTGGCGCTTTTGTGCCAGGTTATTTTTTGTTGGTGGGATTCTATCCGCTGAGCCCGGACTCGTCAGGGCTGTGTCATAGGGGCTTGAAAATCAAGCTGCCTGTCTAGCAGGGGAAAAGGTGTTCTGTTCGGGACTGGTGGGTCGTATGTAGTTCTATCTGCCGCCTGCACCTACCAGACTCCTTTACCCCTGTGTGATGCTGTGTGTGTGTTGCTGTGCGTGTGCGTGTGCGTGTGCGTGTGCGTGTGTGTGTTGCTGTGCGTGTGTGCGTGTGCGTGTGCGTGTGCGTGTGAGATGTTAGGCGTGGAGCAGTTCTTTTAGTACAGCTACGTATGTGCGGTGCATTCAAGGGACGCTGTCCCTGCTTGGAGCTAGACAAAGGCATGTGGGAGTATGCAAATTGCAAGTTAATAGTCGTAAAGAATCTGAGATTCTTCACAACTAATCAATGGAAGGTTCTGATGGATGAGGTTCATAGCAATATCGTACAAGGGTACCAAGTACAGGGCCCTTGTCACGAAGCACGTGACCCTCAAACGCAAGCACACACACACACAGATACGCGCGTACGTATATGCACACACGCACGCACGCACGCACACACACACACACACATACACGCACTCTCAAACACAAACACACACACACTTCTGTACAACACACACAGCCTTCATCAAGCAGAGAGCGCCCTCGCTCTACCTCGCCCTCCCGCGAGTATCAAGTCGGACGCCTCCCTGACAGCCCAGATGCTCAGGCCATGAGGTGGCTGTCAGAGTGGATTGCACTGCACTACACGGGCATGGGGAAGAAAGCAGAGGATGTGCTGCCAGGTGAGTGTATGTATGTATGTGTGTGTGGGTGGGTGGTTATGTGTGCGTGTGTGTATGTGTGCGTACATGTGTGTGTGTGTGTGAGTGCGTGTGTGCGTGCAAGTGTGTATGAGTGTGTGGTCGCATGTGTGATTGCTTGTGCGCGTGTGTGCATTCATGTGTGTGTTGCCATACAGGTGTTCCTATGTGCTTGACTTTGTATGTCTAGCTGTGGGCTATTACAATAATCTGCTGCCCCCATTCGTTGCATACACTCAAGAGGACATGAAGGTGTGCTTCCCCTGAGTATCCCCCATGCGTGCACAAAGACAAAAGCGCGTTCACACACACATGCACACACGTGCACACGTTCACACACGTTCACACACACACGTGCACGCACACACACATATGTGCCCACATACACATGCACATACACGCACACACAAACACAAACACATACGCATACAGAGCTTCGTCGTCGTGGAGTGGTGTACAGTTCTGTAAAAGAGGGACGCCTCATGTTCCGCGTGCCTGGAGTGCTTTCTCGTGTGGAGGCCTCCCAAATCATCTACATGCTGCGCTTGCAGGTGTGTGTACATGTGTGTGTGTGTTTGTGTTTGTGTGTATAGGCGCCGGTGTGGGCTTGGGTGCAGGTACGGGTGTGGGTGTGGGTGTTGGTGCGGGTGTAGGTGTGATTTTGGGCTTGGGTCTGGTGTGGGTGTGTTCGTGTGCAAAGGTGTGGGTGTGGGTGTGTTCATGTGCATAGCTGTGGATGTGGGTGCGGGTGTGGGTGTAGGTAAGTGTGTGTTTGCAAAGTATACACAGACATGCACAACCTTTATATGCATATTCACACACATGGACGCATGCTCTCTCACACACACACACACACACACACACACACACATATACACACACACATATACACACACACACTCTCCACACACAGCCACGGCCTGGCATGCGCCCAGAAGACCCTGAGCCACCTGCCACCCTCGTACAAAAACTATCAGAACAGAACATAAGAGACACCACCCCCGTGGTGAGTTTACTGTGTTTTTTGGAATACATTGTTTGTGTGTGTTTGTGTGTGCGTGTGTGCGTTTGCACGTCGATGTAGGTCAAAGATAAGCTAAGATTGTGCTGGACTGGTAGTGTCTCATGTGCGTATGTATGTGTATGTGTGCGTGCTTGTGTGTGTGTGTGCGTGCTTGTGTGTGTGAGTGTGGTTGCGTGTGTGGTTGTGTGTGTGTGCCTGTGTGTGGTTAAATTCTGCCCTGTGTCTCTGCAGTGGAAAGCCCTAGCAAGCTTGCACTTTTCCACCACACAAACACAAATCCACGCTTTCAAATCGCAGGCTGGGCGAGCACCCTCCTCTTCAGGCAGCAGGAGCAGCTCACCAAATAGGTGTGTGTGTGTGTGTGTGTGCGCGCGCGTGGTTCTATGTTGTGTGTGTACCCCCTTTGTCTGTTTCATCAAATTCTGTTCCTCGCTTGTTCTGTCCCAAATTGAAGCTGTGCTGTTTCAAAAAAGTGGCTGAGGCGTGCGTATTGCGTAGGTATGTGCGTGCTATCGCGCGTGACATCGTGGTTGTATTATTGTATGGTTGTATCATTGTGTGCACATCATGGTGTGTGCGTGCTATTGCGCGTGTAGCATGTGTGCGTTTGTGTGGGCGTGCAGGGTTATTATGGGTGCACTGTACCTTTTTGACAAAAAAGGCGTCAGACAGCCCTCCTGGCATCACGTGCAAATCTGCTTTACGTATCAAATCAAATCATACACACACGTCAGCACCTACCTTTTACTAAACTCTGTAGGTTCCGACCACACAGGTCCTTCCCCCTTAACGCACAAACACGCATCCCCACTCTCAAACCGCACGTACACGCACATTCGCACACCCATACACTCACACAAGCACATATTTTTTCTCTCTCTCACATGGACACAAACTTACGCAAACTCACACACGCTTACATCCACACACACATACACACACATGCATTCGCAAACAAATGCACACACATGCTTTCACACACGCAAACACACACACACACACACACACACAGATACAGCTCGCCCAGCCGCACGCGTGCCCCCACCACACTCAGCCCTGAAGCTGCCACGCTAGGCATGCGGTGGCTCGCCATTTTTGTGTCTTCTCAGGTGACAAGAGGAGTGTGCTGATATGTATGTGTGTGTGTGTGTGATTGCCTCTGATTGTGTGTGTGTGTGTGTGTGTGTGTGTGTGCGCGCGCGAATACTTTTGAAAGGCGAGGCAATTCACTAGTGGAATGTGTGTGAACGATGATGCTCTTCAGAAGCATGTGTGCAGCATAACTGTTATGTTTTTGCCAAATGGCGGAGTGCGATTCTGTTGGCGTGGACATGTGGGGAACTTGATAATTGTTGGCGTTGCGCGTATGGCTTTGTGCGTGTAAAGGCTCCGTACGTCACGCGCTTCTTGCACGCAGCACTCATGAAACGTCGACCACAGATAACGTACACCCTGTGCGCGCTCACATTCACCACACATCTCTGCACTGTTTTTGTACGCTGCACAGCGTACTGCTGCACACACAGCAGCACAATGTACACAAAATTGAGAGCTTGATCATCATGTGCACACTGCTCTCTGCACCACGTACGCTGCCACACACTCACTCTAGCTGCCCTTCAGCACAGCAGGCTTGAAGGGCAACGAATTGTCAAGATTTCGGTATCGCACGCAATAGACACCGCACACATAGTAATACACGTGCAGTACAAGTGCAGTACACGTATACTGCACGATGCACAGTAGCTGGTGTAGATTCTGTTCAGACGTTGGCTTGGCTCAAGCTGCTGCAAACTTTTCACCTTTGCAGTACAACGGCATGGGCAGGAGTGCAGAGGATGCTCTGCCTGAGCTGCGCAGCATGGGCGTGGTGTGCAGGTAAGTGTGTCTGTATGTGTGTGAGTGTGGGTGTGCGTGTGTGCGTGTGCGTGTGTGTGTTTGAGGGACGTGAGTGTGGGGGTGGTTGTGCAGGTGTGTGGGGGAGGGAATGGAAGTGGTGGTATAGCTGTGATGTATGTAAGAAGGGGGAGGGTGCACGTGCTCACGTGTGTGTATGTGTGTGTGTGTGTGAGTTTCGCGTATGTGTGTGAGTTTTGCAATCCTCTTCCTCTGGCGTGTGTTACTTTTTGTTCATGAGTATGCCGTAAACTTTCATGCACAGTCGTTTAATGCAGAGCCCATTTGGTAAGATTGCCTTCGTCCGTTGTCCTGTATTTCTGACCGTCACGTGCCCATTTTTATGTGTGTGTGTGTGTGTCTGCTTGTGGTCTGTGTGTGTGGTATGTGTGTGTGTCTGCTTGTGGTCTGTGTGTGTGTGGTATCTGTGTGTGTGTCTGCTTGTGGTCTGGCGCGGTTCAGTTAAAACGCTATTATAAAGAAAGATCGTTCCATGCCCATTATGCTTCCTTCCGTTGCACCGATTGTTAAACCTCTCTAGCTCTAGCAGTGCTTGTGACCTGTGCTATTGATGCAGTTTTTGATGCAGTTTTGTGAAGCAAAGCCGCCCCACCTCCCCCCATTCTTCCCTCCTTCCGTTGCCCCATTCTTTTGTTTCGCCTTGCTATGACAATGCTTGTGGCCTGTGCTATTGATGCAGTTTTTGATGCAGTTCTGTGAAGCAAAGCCGCCCCAGCTCCCCCCATTCTTCTCTCCTTCCGTTGCCCCATTCTTTTGTTTTACCTTGTTATGGCAATGCTTGTGACCTGTGCTATTGATGCACGGGGTTAGGGTTAAACCCTAAAACCTAAACCACCCTAAACCCTAAACCCTAAACCCTAAACCCATGACAATGCTTGTGACCTGTGTTATTGATGCAGTTCTGTGAAGGAAGGCCGCCCCATGTTCATCGTCCCGGGCAATGATGTGGAGGTTGACGCACCAGAGGTGGTGAAGATGCTCCGCTTAGAGGTGAGAACACAGTCGTGTGAAGAGATTCTCGTGTGAGGACACAATCGTGTGAGGACACAATCGTGTGAGGACACAAATGTGTGAGGACACATTAGTGTGAGGACATGATCGTGTGAGGACACAATCATGTGAGGACACAATCTTGTGAGGACATTTTCGTGTGAGGACACAATCGTGTGAGGCCACAATCGTGTGAGGACACAAACGTGTGAGGACACAATTGTGTGAGGACACAATCGTGTGAGGACACAATCGTGCAGGGGGGATGGGCACGCGGTTGTTGATACCCCAACAGTTAATGCCGGGCAGGTGGGTGTCCTTTTTTTTTCCAGCGGTGTGCTCCCTCTGCAAGAGTTGCACGTGCCATGAGAGTTGGGTGCATTGATGTGTGATGTAGGTGGGGCTTTCAGTGGTGTTGCCTTGAACAAACCGAACTACACGCACGCACGCACGCACGCACACACACACACGTACGCGCGCACACACACACACGCACACGCACACACACATGCACACACACATGCTCACACACACACGCACACACATACGCACACTGCAGTTACGTCCTGGAGTGCGTCCCAGAGTACCCAGCCCCCCTCCTGCACTTGCTACTGCAAGGCCAGTCTCTCCCGGACAGGTGATTTGTGTGTGTGTGTGTGTGTGAGCATGTGTGTGGTGTGTGTTCACATGTGTGCGCGTATCTGTGGGTGCATGTGGGATTGCACAAGTGAGCATTTGTGAGTGCTTGCGTGCTGGCATGCGCCCACGTGTTTGTGTGTGTGTATGTGTGTGTGTGTGTGTGTGCGCGCGCGTGGGTACATGTATGTGTGTGGGTGTGAGTGCTTGTGCGCGTGCCTTTGTGTCATTGTGTGCGCGCGCACGCCTATTTCCAAGTTGTACAGCTAAATACGCTTGCATATCCTCTCATATACTTCTGCATATGAGCTGCCTACTACATAAATTTGCACATAGGCTCTGAAACAGTTAGGCAATGTGTTCCTTGCACACACTATGTACCCAGTCTGGTGCACACGCGCACACACATGCACACATACAGACACGAACGCACGCGCACACACCTACACACGCGCACACACACAAACAAACACGTAAACACTCACACAGACATATACACACACGCATGTGCTCAATCACACATACGCACTCACTCAAACAACTACACACGATATGCACATGTGAATGCAGTCTGGTAGTGGATCCCCTGTGCGTGAGGCTGCCCCCACTCCCCAAGCCAGCGTTGAGGACGGATTGCAGTGGCTAGCCTCTTGGGTGTCCACAAATTACAGTGGCATGGGCAAGACGGTTGAGGACGTGCTACCAGGTGTGTGGTGTGTGATGTGTGATGTGTGTGTGTGTGTGTGTGTGTGTGTGTGTGGTGGTGGTGTGGTGGTGTGTGTGTGCGTATATGATGTGAACTCAATGGCATGTGCACGCCGGTTGAGGACGAGCTACCCTGGGTGTGTGTGTGTGTGTGTTAGTGGTGTGTGTGGGGGGGGGGTATGTGAAGTGTGGTTGTGGGTGTAGGTGGGGGTGGGGTAGGGGTTGAGCTTTTGAAGGTGTTTGCTATTTGTCTGTTTAAGGGTGTCTGCAATAACAAACAGACTGCTAGTTTTGGAAGGGGTGAGCGACGCAAGAAGTGCGATGACTCTGTGGGTCTTGCGCTGCATAGAGCTGATGTGCTTGAGGTGGGCAGGCAGGGAAACTTTGCACCCTAGCGCTTGACGTGGGCAGAGAGACGTGGGCAGAGAAACTTTGCACTGTAGTGCTTGATGTGGGCAGAGAAATTTTGCACTGTAGTGGTTGACGGAGGCAGGGAAACTTTGCACTGTAGTGGCGTGGGCAGGGAAACTTTGCACCGTAGTGGTTGACGTGGGCAGAGAGACGTGGGCAGAGAAACTTTGCACTCTAGTGCTTGAGGTGGGCAGAGAAAGTTTGCACTCTAGTGCTTGACGTGGGCAGGGAAACTTTGCACTGTGTCTCCTCCATGGTTCATGCCCACACACACACACACACACACACACACACACACACACACACACACACACACACACACACACACACACACACACACACACACACACACACACTCGTATACACAGAGATCCGCCGTAGGGGTGTGGTGTGCAGCTCCATTCAAGGCACCAACCCCATGTTCAAGATGCCTGGCCAGAAATCGGAAGTAGACGGAGTTCATGTCATCAAAGCTCTGCGCTTACAGGTGCGTCGGGGAGTGTGTGGTGTGGAGGAGTGGATGCGTGTGTGTGTGTGTGTGCGAGGTAGGGTAGGTGGGTGTGGGTTGCCGGTGTAGTTATGGGAGAGTAAGCGGATGTGTGAGGGTGAGTGAATATGTGACTTCCGTCTTGGTATAGATGTTGCACGCGCCCACCAGCATAACGGAATAACATGGGAATGCCCATGGTGGGAGAGAGGACAGTAAAATGGTAATCTAAGACATGTTTTTCCACACTCACGCACGTACAAAACGTAATATACGGAGATATTATTTCATGTGTGATGGCGTATCGCAGAGCGCGTGAATAGCCAATATATGGAGGCCCTTCGAGTGTGGACATCACACTCACACTCACACTCACGCGCGCACACACACACACACACACACACACATACAAACACTTTTATACACACACACTCACACACACATGTGTGCTTTACACATATACACACTGCAGGCTCGACCTGGCGTGGATGCGCTAAATCCAACTCCTCCTCAATCGCTCACGTTAGGGACAAGCAATAAGGTGCGTGGTGTGTGTGAGTGTGTGTGTGCGTGTCTATGTGTCTGTGTGTGCGTGTCTGTGTTAGCGTGTGTGTGTTTGTGTGTATTTGTGTGTGTGCCCTTGTATGCTTGAGTGTGCAGCATTTACACAAATTACCGTGCAACTTTTCTGTCACATTACGTGGGTGTGTGTCCATGTGTGTTATCTGTTTGGTGTGCGCTTGCATGCTTGAGTGTGCAGCGTGCATACAACCTACGGTGCTGCACAATCTACGGTGCAATGTTTCTGTCACAGTAAGTGTATGCGAGTGCATGCTTGTCCTGGGAGTCTGGAGTGTTCGTAGCGTACGTAGTGTGTGCTTGATAACATTGTGGATTGTGGTTGTGGCAAAGAGTTCAGTTTTCACATCTTCAATGTGTACTCAGTCGACAGTCAGGCTGCCCTCCCTGATCATGGTCAAATCACACATTCCAGATAGCTCCCACAAAGAGAGGTGATAAAAAAGAAGCCCACATCACCAACCTCCCCCCTTTTATCACCATCCAAGTTCAGAATGTCCACTGCATGAACTCCCTCCCTCTATCGCGCAAGTTGCCAACTTTTCGTTCATGTGTGTCTGTGTGTACACACACACACACAGGCTGCCCCCAAGAGGCCCACATCATCAACCCCTCCCCCAGCAGCGCCTAGACAGAGACCTGAACGGTCCTCTTCCTCCACCCCACCCAAAGCCTCTGCCTCTGCCTCTGCTAAGCCAGCTGAAGCAGCGGCACCCAAAGCTGCACCCCAGCAGGTGTGTAGCAGTCTGTAGCCGTGTAGCAATAGTTTGTAGCTGTGTAGCCGTAGTTTGTTTGTAGCTGTGTAGCAGTAGTTTGTAGCTGTGTAGCAGTGGTTTGTAGCTGTGTAGCAATAGTTTGTAGCTGTGTAGCAGTAGTTTGTTTGTAGCTGTGTAGCAGTGGTTTGTAGGTGTGTAGCAGTAGTGTGTAGGTGTGTAGCAGTAGTTTGTAGCTGTGTAGCTGCACCCCAGCAGGTGGGCTTCAGGGTGTATGTGTGGAGCGCGTATGTGGGGGGTGGTGCGGGTGGTATGTGGTGCGTATGCGTGTGGATGGGTGGGTGGGGGGTTGGGGTGTATTCAGGGCTAAGGTTTAGGGTGTGTTTATTATGTAATCCTGCTTAGTTTTGTAAAGGAGCTCAAGGCCAGCACCCGACCCAGCATACTTCAATGAATTGTGTGTATACAAGAGTGTTAGTGTTCCCAAGCTCAAAGCTCAGCCCCAGGTTGATTCCACAGTCCAGCAAGACACATACACACACAGACACACACATCAATACTTCTCGTGCATCATTGAGCCTCCCTGATAAATAAGAAATGTGCTCGCGTCCTGTTTTTGGCCCCTCATCCCCACACACGGCAACGTCAATCACTCACTCGCTCGCATGCGCTTCCTGCGGCCTCCTCAGCCCCCAAGCGGAAACATCTTGGCCACCTCATCCCCACACACAGCAACGTCAATCACTCACTCACTCGCTCGCATACACTTCCTGCAGCCTCCACAGCCCCCGAGCGAAAACATCCTGGCCACCTTTTTCGGGCCTCTCCTTCTTCCCGCTGCAGCCACGTTGTTGGTGGCAGCAAGCATTGGGGGTGGAATCATTGCGTACGAGCGGATGCAAGAAGCAGGCTTGTTCAAGTTTGGGGCCTTTAAAGAGAAGGTGAGGGCTGTTGGTATGTGCTGATGGCGTGTGTGGAGCGAGGGGTCCATTTAGTGTACGTGTGTGTGTGTGCGTGCGCAGCGGCTGGTGTTGATGCAGCCTACAGTGGACGAAAGAAGCAGGCTTGTTTGAGCTCAGGGCCATTGAAGAGAAGGTGAGGGGTGGTTTTGTGTGTATGCGTGTGCGTGTGCATGTGCGTGTTGCTGAGCTCTGCATGAGAAAAAGATGCGTTGTAGATGCACCAAGAATTTGGAAGTGAGTGTCACAACATGAAGAGTGTGTACAGTAGTAGTTTGGGCGGGCTCTCATCTACAAGAGGAAGCGGCTTATAAAAAGGGCGTTTCAGGCCTTGGAAAATATGCTGGTCGACCGATGCGTTCCTGCAAGAACGTGGCCAAGCGTGCATGATGGGTTTAGAATTGAAGTTCGTTGTGCAAGTATACTGAATGAATAAGCCGTATTTACAACATTGGGGCTCGTTTGTAAATTATGTTAGGGCCCTGAAATGTTCATATCCTGTTTACGGAAAGGCAGAGAGGGGAAGAGAGAGACACAGAGAGAGGGAAAGAAGGAGAGAGAGAGAGAGAGAGAGAGAGAGAGAGAGAGAGAGAGAGAGAGAGAGAGAGAAAGAGAGAGAGAGAGAGAGAACAAGGGCTCCACACCCTTCATGCGATGCTTCGCTGCTCCTCAGCTTCAGCAAGTCGCTTTGTGGTTAAGGAGCGTGCCCAGACCACACGGACCAAATGAGGCAAGAGGCAGGGAAGAATCACTGCGTACTGCAGGGATGCTGTCACGGCAATTGGACTACAGATGAAAATGAAGTAATAGCTTTGTGCGTAAATATTTCAGCTTAAAGTGCGTCTGTAGGATCCTTAAGCTGAATATTTCAGCTTAAGGTGCGTCTGTAGGATCCTTGAGCTGGATATTTCAGCTTAAGGTGCGTCTGTAGAATCTTTGAGCTGAAATATTCAGCGTCTGCAGGACGTTGTTTGCAACGCACTCGTGTTCCTGGCCAAGCCTGTGTGCGTTGATTATTGTGTGAGAGGAGGAGTCTGCGCCAAGGCGTCAATCTAGGGACCAGAGGTAATCAACACTGAGTCGCCAGCATGGGAGGAAAGGGAGGGTTTGCGCTGAAATGGTGCAGCCATAAGTGAGGGAGCATGCAGTGGAAAGCAACGTCAAGTTAGTTATCAGACCTCCCAAGCCTACCAAGGCCAGAAAGGAACCCTTAAGATCACACAGCTGCATTTTAATTGTACTCAGATGCCTCATCACCGTCCCGCTGAATGAAACAAGCATAGTGTGCCAGGGACTTTTGCCAGGGGATGAAAATACTTAGCAATCACGTCTACAGGTGGTGTTTGTAGTGGAGAAAGGCACTTGTCTGAACTAGGCAGTGGCGTGCACGCATTATTAAATACAGCAAAATCTCAGGCCCGGTGCTAGTTTTAAAGCAGGCATCTGCGCAAGGCAAGTGGCGCGCGCAAGAGGATAAAAGGGGGAGCGACGACACGCCTATCTACATTTAGGGACGTGCACACAAGTGATTGCTGTTGTGAAATTTGCGCACCAGCTCCACTTTGTCTTTCCTTGTGCCGTTCATTTCGCACACACAATTAGCACAAGTGGATCACGTAAAGAGACAGGGAGGCCAGAAAGCATGTCCATGTGACACAACAAGAGGACTGCTGAAACGTGAGACAGGCAGACCTGGTTGAGCTGCCTGCCTTTTTTAATGCGGGCGACCCTAAAAACACATGGGGAGCGCTTGTGGTGGGCACAAATCGATTGCACTGCACGCCCAAGACGATCGCAGCACGATGAAGGTGGCGTCCTTATATCAGTGCACACACTGATAATCACCTCTCAAAAATCGCGGCACGGTCAAGGTGGCATTCTCGTTATAAGTGCACACGCTAATAATCACCTCTCAAAAAAGCGGCAGGGTCAAGGTGGCGTCCTTAGTATCAGTGCATACACTAATAATTACCTCTCAAAAATTGCGGCAGGGTCAAGGTGGCGTTCACAATACAAGTGCACACACTAATAATTGCCTCTCAAAAATCGCGGCACGGTCAAGGTGGCATTCTCATTATAAGTGCACACACTGAAACCACCTATCAAACAGTGGGTCCTTGGGTGCATGCAAGCAGAGAGACTTGGCACCCCAGTATTGGATGAGCAACATCCTGCAATTCGAACATCAAGGCCACGGCAGCATTTCTCGACGGCAAAAGCAACCAACCACAAGCCAGGATGTCCACGGCATAAGTACAACCAAAAATTAAACACCTATAAGAACACTATGATTGAGGGTCCTCCTCGTGAGTGGATGTGCACTGCATAAGAACAACCAAAAATTGAGCACCTATAAGAATACTGTGTGAGAGGGTCCTCCTTGTGAGAGGATGTGCACTGATAAGAGCAACAATAATTGAACACTTGTGAGAGCACTATGTAAGAGGGTCCTCGTGAGAGGATGTGCACTGCATAAGAACAACCAAAAATTGAGCACCTATAAGAGCACTATTTAAGGGGGTCCTCCTTTTGAGGGGATGTGCACTACAAAAGAGCAACAAGAATTGAACACTTGTAAGAGCACTATTAAGAGTCCTCCTCACAAGAGGATGTGCACTACATAAGAACAACCCATAATTGAGCACCTCAGCGCATGCTGCACGTGACCTGAGCTGAACGCCTCCGCGCTTGCACCGCATGAGAGTAACCAAGACTGAACACCTCTGCGCACGCACGCGCAGGTGGAAACACCAAAAAATGTGCACGGACGGTCAAGGTTCACGGTCATGCCTAGAACTGCTGACCCCCCCCCACGCCACTGAGCCCCTGCGAGTGCATGCTCGCCTGTGTGCGCACGCGTGTGCGTGCGTGCGTGCTATAATAACTCCTGTCTACCACCACCGAAACCGCCAACACCGGCACGCAACCACCCAAACTTCCACCCCACCAACACCACCACCATCAAAATTACCGCCAACTCTCGTCCAACATGGTCGCCAAGGAGTACAAACCGCACAAACCAATCTCCCTCGCACAATAGCAGTTCACCCCAGAAATGGAACAATTTGGACACAAAATGGAGATCACTGCCAGACCAAACAATCAGATCACGGGATGGAAGCCAAGGAAGTTGGCTGTGGAGGCATATGCATTTATGAGTGTCAGTAGGCTGAAGATGGGGTTACAGATTGATACAGAATGACAGCATCACGCTTCTGTGCACGCGTATTCTTGCATGTGCGCATGCATGTATGTTTCCAAATTTGTGTGTGTTGTGTGCGCGTGCGTGTATGTTTCCGACATGCTGTTTGCTCGCGCTCGTATTGACTCAGGGTGTGTTTCTGTTAGAACTGATCAGCACTGCATGCAAAGAAAGAGTATGTCGCTTGTGTGAGTATGTGACATTTCAAAGGATCAGATGCTGCTGTGAAGTATTGTGTTCAATGGTGGTGGGTAGGGACACTTGCGTGCACACGTTTCCATGGGCATGCTTGTACGTATGCTGGTTGAGCAGAACTCTTAGCAGGCACGCGTGCTTATGCATGCTTGTTCAGGCTTGCACACTTCTCGGACAATTAGTGCTCAACGAAGCGCGACAATTACTTGAAACGTGTGACTGCAAATTTGCCTAGGAAGAGCCGTGTGGCCCATTTCTGTTCACGTCTGCAAGGTCAGATGCAGTAGACGTTTGATACATTGACCTAGTGCTTGATGTAAATTGGTTTTAGCATTCTCAAGGATTGAGAGTAGGAGTAGCATTGGTGATCATGGCATAGGTCATGGCCCACAGCAAGGGCTTTTTTGCGTGCAGTCTGTTGGTGGAAATGACTTTAGAGGTATGTTTTTAGGGTTGTGTCAATGAACATTGAAGGAAGTACTGTAGAGACGTAGCAAGATTAAACAGAGCTCAAGCAGCAAATGTTCAAAGGTTTATTTTGGTTCCAAACTTTTTTTTGTGGTGTGAAGAGTCGAGGCGGCACAAGATGTGCACGCAACGTGTAAGTGCACGCAAACGTGTAAGTGCACGCAACGTGTGACGCGCAATGTGTAAGTGCACGCAATGTGTAAGTGCACGCAAGATGTGCATGCAACGTGTAAGTGCAGCTTACAATTGAAGCAAAGTGCACGTTTGTTGCGGCTGCGGATTGCATAGCATTGTTCAAACTCCAGTGTGCCTTTTTCCCACCATGTATATACAAATTAGGGTCAGGTCGTGAAAGCCGTCTTTTGTTTACGAGCCTTCCTGAGGTTCATTCCTTTGCTTCCGATTCCTTTGGTGCTATTTGTTCGATGATTGTCTAACAGTTGTGTGTATGCCACTCCATTGCTCTCCCCAGCCAATGACCTGGTCTGCGTGCTGTTTGTCAGAGAACAATCCTTCTTCCGATGTAAATGTGGGGATTGTAAAAGGTGGAAGTTCTCTGCCGTGCCAGCCTTTGCTCACAAATGGCCTCACCGGAAATGCTCTGCCTCACCGGAAATGCTCTGCTGTGCCGGCCTTTGCTCACAGTCACAGCTTGCATGCTATGGCCGCTAGCAGCAAGGAATTGTTTTCTTGCGCTCTTTGAGTAATTATTCATGACATGCGTGCTCAACATCTGGGGATTTAAAAACGCGTAAGCGCAAAAGGAAATTACAAAAACGGCAAGGCTTTGTACACCCATGATAATAAACTGCTGAGTACTGCATGCAGAAGTACTCTAGTTCTTGGAGGCGAGTGCAACCGAACTGCTGGAGGGGGAAATTACACTTGTGCCAATACCAGTGTCGGCACAAGTGTAATTTCTCCCTCCAGCAGTTCGGTGGATACGAGCCGAATAGAACACAAAAAAACCAAGTTTTTATTGGGCGCTATCTTGTGACTTGCGTGCATATAATTTGATTGATGAACTCGTACCAGATCCAGGCATAGCCCTCCACATTGATGAAAATCGTATTAGTTTCAGCTATTGGTTCGTCCCGCATCGCCAGTTCTGCTTACAAATAATTTTGCCCTCTCAGAGCTCACACAGCCTACCCTGCTCTCCTGGTCCCATTGCTCCTTTTTTGTGTGGTGGAGGGAGGGGTTATCTAGGTAATTGGTACCAAAGTGTTTTTCCTCCCTAAATGAGTGCAAGTTGTGATATTCGCTCCCTGTTTGCAATTTGCTTCTTTTTTCCAGTTTTAGGCACAGCCTGCCACTCTCCTGGCCCTTTTGTTGTGGGATTATTTCAATGAGTGTGTCGTTTGAACGCTTAAGATTAAAACCGAAAGCTTTGGGGTTTTGCAGATAAAAGTGGCATTGAAATGGGAAAATCAAAAGGGCAACGCAGATAGGGTTATAAACCCAGTAGACGTGGCCCCTCTTCTACTCCACCCTCACGATTAGTTTGGGTTCACGTAAGCACCTTACTCCATTACATTCACAAAATTATTTTGTTCATTCTGCCCTGTTGCGTTATGGACAAATTTATGGTATCCAGTGCCTCAGTGATCAAATTTCCCCAAATTTACAATCGACGCAGGGAGTGAGTGGTCTTTGCATGCATTTATTTTTCCTCTACCACCAATTAATGGATGCAGCAAGTGAGAAGATGCCTAGAAACACATGAACACACAAACACACACATGCACATGCACACACATACAAACATGCAAATACACACACAGGTCATGAAACCTAGCGTGGGCATGCGGCCAAGCAATGCTGGGCCCTCAGCCCCAGGAGTGGCAGCCGCAGCCCCTGACCCACAAGCATTCAGGGTAGGTTCAAGGAACTCAGCTAGCAAGACGTTTACAGATGTTACGCACACGTACACACACTTACAACCTGCTGTGATCCCTGGCCTCCCCCGTCTTTGTGTTTTGAAAGGGCTTTGTAAGCCTCCAGCCTGGCTTTTGCACGGCTGCTCAAACCGCACTAGTCCCTAAGTTGCCAATCCAAAACGTAATCATGGTGCAGCGTTGTACGCTGTGCGCATCCCAAATTCTGGCACCAAAACTGCCAATCCAAAGCGTAATCGTGGTTCAGCGTTGTACACTGTGCGCATCCCAAATTCTGGCACCAAAACTGCGAATTCAAAGCGTAATCGTGGTGCAGCGTTGTACACTGTGCGCATCCCCAAACTTCACCAGTGATCTTATCATTGTACGCTGTGCGCATTGCAAAATGTATCGGTGCTCTTTTAAGTGCACCGTGGTGTTTGGTGATTTGTGTATGCATGTATGCACGTGAAAGCATGTGTTTGTGTACATAATTTTGTGAGGAGTTGAGTCCAGTTGAGTGTGAATCACAAGGGTTTTCAACCTGGGATGAGGCGGACCTCAACCTGTGAGGATGAGGCGGACCTCAAAACAAACCATAAGCAAAAAAGAGACTGAGACACGACTGGAAAATGATAACCCGTACAACAGTATGAGTTAGTGCAAAGTTGATCCGCTGATAGGTGGAGACAAAGTGTCGATGCCAACAAGCGGAACAGCTTCCTAATCCGCCTGCTGCACAGAAAACGTGCTTTGTGAGCTCTTGCAGTGCGGCGCACACTGAATGTGAAGCTCAAGCGTTTTTATTTTTTTCCCTTATCCCTCTGTTGTTCCCTTATCCCGCTTTATGTCCCCTTCTCCCTCTCTTGTCCCCTTCTGCCTGTTTCTGTGTTTATTTGGGACCACCATTTGCACGTGCAGAAGCTAAGGTCGCAGGACTGAAAGCTGTTAAAAGCTGGATACCAAGTTTAGGTTTGCAATGAAACGTGTTAGAAGTAAGAGCTGAACACTCGCATGCATTAGAACGTGTGAAATATACATAAAAAAGTGAGATCGTAACACAGGTGCACAGAGCATTAAACGTGTTATGCATGCATTTAAAAAGTGAGATCATAACACAGGTGCACAGAGCGTCGCACACGTTGGATGACTCAGACTGTTTTGATAAGGAGAGTCTTTGTCACTGCATGGCGTTGGGAAAAACGTATGTGTGGGCGTGTGTGGGTGTGGGTGTGGGTGTGGGTGCTGGCAAATTTGCAAGAACTAATGCTTGCGTAGGCAGCAACCCTGATGCAAGGACGCATGCGCGTCGTGACGGGACTTGCCTCGCAGACAGTTGCTTTTTCTTCAACTCATGTGATTCTTGGACTCCTACTTCCTCGTCCCACTTTGACTGCTGTGTCAATTAGAACGTGCCAGTGCCTTGCAAGTCAAGAAGTGCAAGTCGTAGAGTAGTCTGCAGCAATGACCGCCTTATCTCGCAGAGATCCCTGCCAAAAGCAAGATGTGCATACCACACACACGCACGCACATGCACACATATTGCTTGTCAACCCACATACGCACACATGGCCATGGCCTTACCATGCACGTGTGCTTCCCAATCACCTTTCCCCTTCTTGTGTGTGTTAGAGCACCGTGGCTCTCGGAAGTCGTGTGTGCTTCATGGGCTGTCGTTGACGTGTGTGCTTCATGGGCTGTCGTTGACGTGTGTGTGTGTGTGTCATAAGCTGTCGTTGACGTGTGTGCTTCATGGGCTGTCGTTGACGTGTGTGCTTCATGAGCTGTCGTTGACGTGTGTGCTTCATGGGCTGTCGTTGACGTGTATGCTTCATAAGCTGTCATTGACGTGTGTGTGCTTCATGAGCTGTCGTTGACGTGTGTGCTTCATGGGCTGTCGTTGACGTGTGTGCCTCATGGGCTGTCGTTGACGTGTGTGCTTCATGAGCTGTCGTTGACGTGTGTGCTTCATGGGCTGTCGTTGACGTGTGTGCTTCATGAGCTGTCGTTGACGTGTGTGCTTCATGGGCTGTCGTTGACGTGTGTGCTTCATGGGCTGTCGTTGACGTGTGTGCTTCATGGGCTGTCGTTGACGTGTGTGCTTCATAAGCTGTCGTTGACGTGTGTGCTTCATAGGCTGTCGTTGACGTGTGTGCTTCATGAGCTGTCGTTATCGTGGGGAGTGGCCCTGTTGCCTGTGCAGTCTGACCCTTTGCTTCACCTTCACCTTCTCCCTTTGTTGCCTTAGCCCTTTTGCCTCAAATAACCTGAACGCCCTTCTGCTGCTCCCTGCAGCTGGCAAACGAAGAGACAGAGCAGCAGCAACAGCTACGCAAGCAACGTGAGGCAGCAGAGGTCAGTGTGGGGTGTGGGGTGTGGGGTGTGGGTTTGGGAGAAGACGTGTCAGTTTTAGTGTAGGTGTGGGTGTGGTTGCCGGTGCAGGTGTGGGTGTGGGTGTAGGTGTGGGTGTGGACGTGTTAATGTGGGTGGTATGTGGGGCAACAGCTACGCAAGCAACGTGAGACAGCAGAGGTCAGTGTGGGATGTGGGTTGTGGGTTTGGTGTAGATGTGTGGGTCTAAATGTAGGTGTGGGTGTGGGTGTGGACGTTTTTCTGTGGGTTGTGTGTTAGGGTATGCGTGTGTGATGATGTGATGGTGTGTGCAACCGAATGTGTAGGGATGTGTTATTGCTTAGAAGCGGGTGCAAGTCACGGCCTCTTAGCACACGTGCTTCCATCTTCAATGCAGGAATGTGCATGTCACATAGAGCTTAACATTGTTTTCTCAACAAGTATATGTAGGCGCGCGCACACACACACACAATCGCAAAACACGCACATGTACGTAACAAAACACAAAAAGTGAAGAAGCAGCGTGAAGTTGAGCAGCAAGAGCAGGAGCGGGTGCAGCGAGAGGAGCATGACACAAACATACGCACGCCCGCACACGCTCTTGTCTGCGCAGAAAGTGAAGAAGCAGCGTGAAGTTGAGCAGCAAGAGCAGGAGCGGGTGCAGCGAGAGGAGCATGACACAAACATACGCACGCCCGCACACGCTCTTGTCTGCGCAGAAAGTGAAGAAGCAGCGTGAA
>Ga0307947_1000637_pt1 | contig 25477 bp, 23 predicted proteins | sample OrgLakmetagen232_FD_201840 | JGI IMG/M metagenome (GOLD analysis project Ga0307947, IMG submission 201840) | Saline water microbial communities from Organic Lake, Antarctica - #232 | ecosystem: Environmental > Aquatic > Non-marine Saline and Alkaline > Saline | place: Antarctica: Organic Lake...
AGTTACGGGACAACATACACACATACACAAACATCCACGCACCCACCCACCCACCCACAATACTGCGACCTAGTTACCAACCACCTACCTGCTTGCCCAACATTTCTTCAAGAGACCCTAGGTCACCGAGGTCACCCACAACTCGGCTTGACCATCCCTTGGGTAAGGGCAACAACCCTCCCTGAACAGCCTGTGCGTGCATGTGAGCAATTATGTGCGTGTATACATATGTGTTTGTGTGTGTACATGTGTATTGGGCATTGCATTGTGTAAACCTGTTGAACATTTTGTTGAAATGCTCATGAATGTCAGCCATTGAATGACGGTAAGGGAAAGGCCACATCTTTATTTGTTGACATTTCTGGCTTTGTGTGCGGATCCTTGGCTTTGACATGAGCAGGAGTAATTACCATCACCTCGCTCAAGCATAAGTGTGTGTGTGCGCGTGTGAGTGTGTGTGTGTCTGCCTATGAGTGTGTTTGTGTGTGTGTGTGTGTGTGTGTGTGTGTGTGTGTGTGTGAGAGAGAGTGTGTGTGTGTGTGTTTGTGTGTTTGTGTGTGTGTGTGTGTGTGTGTGTGTGTGTGTGTGTGTGTGTGTGTGTGAGTGCTCAAGCGTAAAACTCCCTCAGAAGAGCAGCCTTTGCTTGCACTGTAATGCATCTAATCAAAACAGCGAGAACAAAACAGCGTCAGCCTCCAGAAGACAGACAAGACAACGCAATTCAATTATTATATCATAGGTAATGCACGAAAGCCTCACTTCAGCATCAAAAGGGGAATCAGGAAGCACCAGAACAGAGAACAGCACCTAATCTAACAGACAGCCAATGGAGTCATATAGAGCGTAGTTTGATACATTAGAAGTAAAGTCCACTTCAGCATCAAAAGAGGGATCAGGAAGCACGTCAGCAGAGGAAGCACATTAGTAGAAAACAGCACCTAATCTAACTAACAGACAGCAATAAAGTAATCTGAAATGTAGTTATACTTTAAAAGTAAAGTTCACCTCAGAATCAAAAGGAGAGTACGGAGGAGTATCAGCTTGCGGCGCAGTCCCTGCTCCCTCTCCCGCATGCTCCTGTCCCTGTTGCGATGGGCCCTTGTGTTGCCGTTTTTGGTTTTCAGCTGCTGCTGCTGCTTTTACTGTTGATGGTGGTGGTGGGCGCGAGGAGGAGCGCGCTTGCTGCTGCTGTTGCTGTAGCAGCTGCTGCTGCAATTTTTGCTGCTTGTAGTACTTTTGCTGCTCGCGCTCATCCTGTGTGTGTGTGTGTGTGTGTGTGTGTGTGTGTGTGTGTACAAGCGCAGGAGATGCAGGGAACCGTGAAATCGAAAAGCAGACAATACAGTTTTTTGAACCAAGGCACTTGCAGGATCATGGTGACCCTGAGGTGACTCTGGATTGACGGATAGAGCGAAGCAGTAAGTTGTTCCCTTTGATGAAGTTGTTATGTGCAAAGTAGCACTCAAGCGAAACGGAAAAACGATTTTTGAGTGACCTACGTAGGCAAAATGGAAAACGAAGTTAAGTCACCTACGTAGGCGGAATGGAAAATGAGATTGAGTGACATATGTATGCGGATTGGAAAATGAGATTGAGTGACCTACGTAGGCGGAATGGAAATCAAGAGTGAGGACCTACGTAGGCGGAATGGAAATCAAGATTGAGTGACCTATGTATGCGGAATGGAAATCAAAATTGAGGACCTACGTAGGCGGAATGGAAATCAAAATTGAGGACCTACGTAGGCGGAATGGAAATCAAGATTGAGGACCTACGTAGGCAACGACAATTGCTTCTTATGTCAACCTTGGCAACAACAAGGAAGTGAAGAGAGGCGGAAGGACTGAGAGAACACTGTTAGGGTAGTCAAAGGACAACAAATTAGTATTGGGAACGTGCCAAGCAAATGGGGTGCCATGCAAATGGGCGAACATGGGCCAAGCAAGTTGGGTGCGTGGACACCAAGCTCATAGCTTTAGAGTGTAAGCAGGTGACTTAAGTTTTTAGAAAGCAACTCTGCAGGTTCTGTTCGTGCACAGGAAAAACAGCGGAAGCTGTCTCACTCAGATACAGGCAACATCTGCATGGTCAGCATGTGCATTCATGCCCGCACTTCAAGACACCCCTGCGCTTCAAGACACCGCACACATGTTAACAGAAGAATTAGAGGCACTTCAAGACACCGCACACATGTTGACAGAAGAACTAGAGGCACTTCAAGACACCGCCACACCTGCACTTCAACACACCCCTGCACTTCAAGGTATACATGTTAACAGAAGAACTAGAGGCCTAGCTCAATTATCTATGTGAACTGCCAGGCAACATATTTAGGGTTGGCCAGAGCCCTCTATATACGTGTATGATCATGTCTTTATTAATTCTCTGCAAAGAATACCTCATATGCACCGTATATTATATATGCACCGTATATATACGCATATGCACGCACGTATGCACCGTATATATACGCATATGCACCGTATAATATATATATATTAGGGCAGACTGGTTTCCGGTGTCTCTGTGTTGATTATGTCACTTCGTGCCATTATGTTAGTTATCCCCATATAATATTAGGGGATAACTAACTGATCCTCAGTCGCCAGGTGGCTATTCTCGCTTCGCTCGCTTGTTTTGTAATTTCACTGTCACCGTGGGGGTCGCCGTGGGCAGACCGGGAAATGAGCAATCACTGTGCTGCACAGCTGCCAGCCCCAACATTCCCACGCGACATAACAGACACCCCGTATGTCAAACTACCTGCACAATACCCGTTCCTTACACGCGCATCATACATGGACCCATGGACCAAACAGCAATATAATTTTGACATAGAAACACCAGCACACGATACTATATACCGCAACCGTCGCCAATACAATGATTATATACACGAGAGACTCAAGCAAACGACAGAACTAGAGCAGGCACTCCAACTCATATGAAAAGGTACTCTACGGTAGTATTACCGTAGAGTACCTTTGCGATACACCTTTGAGATGGTCTCAAAGTGCAAGCGACACCAAGTCGAGATAATATATGCATATAAAGGGATCGGCATTTGCTTCATCCTATATAGCGCTATAATATTTTTCAAATATAGCGCGTGTCAAAATTGAAATATTCGAATCGCTTCAATACGGCTCATGCCCACGCTTCGACTTCGGCTTGAATTCGTCCTTGGGCGTTCATAGAACACAAACACGTACCCTTTGGAGTGCTGTAGGCACCACATACCATGGGAAGACCACCACAGGGGATCATGAGCACCAGTAATGTACCAGCCAAGATATCTTAAGCACCACTAGGAACAAATGCACAGACATGCCTGCACTTGCACACAAGTGCTGGCATACACACCTGCAGTGCTTGCACGCACGCACGCACACTCACGCACGCACACATACACACACACACATGCACCGCACACACGCACGCGCACGCACACACACAAAACACACATAGCACACACACACACATGCATGCACGCGCACGCATGCACGCGCACACACGCATGCACGCGCACACACACACACACACGAGCGCACGAGCACGCACGCACACGCACACACGCACGCATGCGTGCATGCGTGCATGCACGCAAACAAGCACGCACGTACGTGCACACACGCACGCACGCATGCACTCGCGGGCGCACACACACACAAACGCACACACTTGCACGCACGCATGCACGCGCACACAGGCACACACGCACACACGCACATAAGCATGCATGCACGCACGGCTCAGTCTTGGTCCAACACTTTGGCCAGGGGGACATGCTGTTCTACAGGCTTGCCTGTGTCCACACGTGTGTGTGGCACAGAACCACAGGTATTGCGCTATGTTTGGGACCTAAATCCCGCCAGAGCTCGACAGAACCAATTTTTCGAATTAAATTTTTTGCCAGGGAGTAGTGTACACAGTACCCTGCATGCCTTCCAAATCCGATGCCATAATTCCTTCGGCAAGGGGGAGTTCTGGCAGATATAGCGGCTGAAATATAGCACAATATAGCGCTATACGCCGATCCCTATGCATATATATTCTAGGTTCTGGCCGACCCTAAACATATAACTATATAACATCACGGCTGCAGCCCAGCTATGCGTTCGCAGGGAACAGAGGCAAATATTTAGCCCAGGCACCTTGACACATGTAAACAGGCAATGTTTTAGCTCAGGCACCTAGACACACGTAAACAGGCAAGTATTTAGCTCAGGTACCTTGACACACGCAAATGACAATTAGTTAGCTCAGGCACCCTGACACATGCAAAAGACAATCATTTAGCTCGGGTACCTTGACACGTGCAAAAGGCGATTACTTAGCTCAGGAACCTTGGCACATGCTAGAGGCAATTAATTCAGCTCAGGCACCTTGACACGCGCAAAAGGCGATTACTTAGCTCAGGAACCTTGGCACATGCTAGAGGCAATTATTCAGATCAGGTACCTTGACACGCGCAAATGACAATTAGTTAGCTCAGGTACCTTGACACATGCAAAAGGCAATTATTCAGCTCAGGCACCTTGGCACATGCTAGAAGCAATTACTCAGCTCAGGCACCTTGGCACGTGCAAAAGGTGTTTACTTAGCTCAGAAACCTTGGCACATGCTAGAGGCAATTAGTTAGCTCAGGCACCCTGACACACGCAAAAGACAACTTTTTACCTCAAGCACCCTTACACACGCATAAGGCAATTATTTAGCGCAGGCACCCAGACTCATGCAAGAGGCAATTATTCAGCTCAGGCACCTTAACACACGCAAACAGGCAACTATGTAGTGCAGGCACCTTGACACATGCAAAAGGCAATTACTTAGCTCAAGCCCCTTAACACACGCAAAAGGCAATAAATTATTTAGCTCAGGCACCCTGACACACGCATAACCAGATCCATATTCACACGTCATGGGCAACACTGACCTTGACTGCTGCAGCCAATACGTCTCCAAGCCGGCGTGGTCCGTCCTGTGGGGTTCATGCAGCAGCCGTTGATTTTTGTGCAGCAGTTGTTGGATATTATGCAGCAGCCGTTGATGTTTATGCAGTGGCCGTTGTATCTCAAATAGCAGCTGGTGTTTCTCATACAGCAGCCATTGTTGCACGTGCAGCAGCCGTTGAGTTTTATATAGAGGCTGTCGACTTTTGTGAGTGTCAGCAGATATACAGAAAGGAAACAGGAAAGAACATTTCCTGCAATGAGTTCTACAATGCATGGAGTCAGTGACACCGTTTCCTTTATTGGTGTGTGGAATGGATATAGCTACCTGACTCAATTTTTTTCACCTTAGCAATTGGTTCAAAAGAGGCGCGTCCACACACCCACACCCACACCCACATACACACACGCACACACAGATACACACACACATATGTACACACACGCATTATCACACTCAATAATGTTGAGGGTCACATAAGCAAGCGCCTCTTCATGAATCTAGCCCCTGTCCTGAATTCAAATTTTTGTCTGTGCCTTCCTCTGGATCAAGGGATAAAATGGCTGAAGCCCAAGTGCTTGGCATAGGCGGTCACATCAGGCTGTCAGCTTAGCTCAACATGATCTAGACTCACATAACGGCACTGTGTGCATGAACGTTACTATTCTGTACCATGTCCTATACCTGAATCCAATTTCACTGGTCCACGGGAACATATGCTCGCCTACTCATCACACAATCTTTTCTTTGAAGTTAAATATATGGTCGATTATATCATGCTATAATGTGCACAGAGTTCTTCGCTCAACGTGATCTAGACTCACATAACGGCACTGTGTGCGTGAACGTTACTCTTCTGTACCATGTCCTATACCTGAATCCAATTTCACTGGTCCACGGGGACATATGCTCGCCTACTCATCACACAGTCATGTTCTAAAGTTCAATATATGGTCAAATATATTATGCTTTGCTTCAAATTGTTAGTACAAGCACCATACGTGAACGTCTCATTTTCAAGCTACCCAAACTGGTACTGGCACACAAGTTTAGGCGCACCTGCTCAAGTGCCCTGCACCTGCTGACCTTAGTCAAGCTCAACATTAGATGCATATTCTTTTTCATGACGCAAACTGCTCACAAACTCTGGCACGCCTGCTCACGTGCAATGCACCCAACGACCCCAGCCAAGCTCAACATTAGATGCACCGTTTCTTTCTACACAATCTTTTTAGACGTGCAGAAGTATGCACAAGAGACACACCTGCTCAAGCGCCATGCAACCAATGACCCCAGCCAGGCCGCAGTTGTCAAACAATTCAAGGATGGTGGCTTGTGCCTTGACGCTGCAGTGTATTGAGGCATTGGGACACAGATGTGGGATTTAAATTGTGAGTAAATGGACGTGAATTTGAGATTGTGAACAATTTAAACAATTCAAGGATGGTGGCTTGTGCCTTGACGCTGCAGTGTATTGAGGCATTGGGACACAGATGTGGGATTTAAATTGTGAGTAAATGGATGTGAATTTGAGATTGTGAATAATCTAAACAATTAAAGGATGGTGGCTTGTGCCTTGACGCTGCAGTGTATTGAGGCATTGGGACACAGATGTGGGATTTAAATTGTGAGTAAATGGACGTGGATTGAGATTGTGAATAATTTAATATCCCAAGGATGGTGGTTTGTGCCTTGACGCTGCAGTGTATTAGGCATTGGGACACAGATGTGGGATTTAAATTGTGAGTAAATGGACGTGGATTGAGATTGTGAATAATCTAAACAATTCAAGGATGGTGGCTTGTGCCTTGACGCTGCAGTGTATAGAGGCATTGGGACACAGATGTGGGATTTAAATTGTGAGTAAATGGATGTGAGTTTGAGACGATTCAAGGATGGTGGCTTGAGCCTTGACGCTGCAGTGTATTGAGGCATTGGGACACAGATGTGGGATTTAAATTGTGAGTAGATGGACGTGGATTGAGATTGTGAATAATTTAAACAATTCAAAGATGGTGGCTTGTGCCTTGACGCTGCAGTGTATTGAGGCATTGGGACACAGATGTGGGATTTGAATTGTGAGTAAATGGACGTGGATTGAGATTGTGAATAATTTATATCTCAAGGATGGCGGCTTGTGCCTTGACGCTGCAGGGTTTTCGACATTTTGACACAGATGTGCGATTGGGGTTGTGAGTGATCAATGGCTCAAGGGTGGTGGCTTGTGCCTTTGTGAACATTTCATTACTAAGGGTGGCCAGTACCATACACATACGGTGCAAATAAGGCAATCAGCAGGGATTTCTCCAAATGTGCGGCCATATATGGCGCATATTTACAGAGTTAGCCATTCCTATTGAATCATTAGGCATTGGAGTTGAGTTTGCCCGATGCTGGCTAGGTTCAATCAAACAGTCCTAAAACATGCAAAGTCAAATTGACGCGCACACTTAGGGTTAGATAAAAATATGCAAAGGAGGCATGCAAGAAACACATGCAAAGTCAAGAATCACGTACACACCTAGGGCTAATACAACACTATTAGCTTGTCCCCTCTGAAGTTTCTCCCAAGATAGCTGGAGCGTGATTCAGTTTTGCCAGGCAAAGCGAAAGATCAGAGGTTCAGGAGATGAAACATCCTTCACCTTTTCTTAAACTCTTAACAGAGGAGACGTGTAGGTTGGGTTAAATGAGCCCTAAAACCCAAAAAATTGTAAGGTGGCATACAAGGAACACCTTTGGATAATTGAAAGAAAAGGCGTGGCCTGCAGACATGCACGATGCTGGTCAACCCTTTTAACCCTATTTTAAGCCATCAGAAAATGAATGGACCAGGATGCAAGTTTGATGACGATGCTGAGCGTGGTTTAAGAAGCACCTTGGCTGAAACGCCGAAGGAGGCAAAGGCGCGCACACATGCAACTCCCCCCTTCCCACAAACACACTCGTGCACGTACACACACGCGCACACACACGCACACGCGCGCACACACGCACACACGCACACACACGCACACACACATATACACACACAACGCACACATTTGAGGAATGCGCTTCCTTGTTTTGCAAATTACCATTAAGCACACTAATCCTCTGCTTCACCCTTAACAAAAACAAGTAATAAGTGGTCATCACCGTGTAGCCTCTAAACATGTAAGACATGACACACACGCACTGGTGCCAGATAACATCACCGTGCATTCTAAACCCCTCTCTCTTTCCAAAAGACGTTTTGTTATGCAGCCTCTGTTTAAGATGAAACACACGCACCTGGTGCCAGATGACAGCACCGTGCATTTTAAACCCCTCCCTCTTTCCAAAAGACGTTTTGTTATGCAGCCTCTGTTTAAGAGGAAACACACGCACCTGGTGCCAGATAACATCACCGTGCATTCTAAACCCCTCTCTCTTTCCAAAAGACGTTTTGTTATGCAGCCTCTGTTTAAGATGAAACACACGCACCTGGTGCCAGATGACAGCACCGTGCATTTTAAACCCCTCTCTCTTTCCAAAAGACGTTTTGTTATGCAGCCTCTGTTTAAGATGAAACACACGCACCTGGTGCCAGATAACATCACCGTCCATTCTAAACCCCTCTCTCTTTCCAAAAGACGTTTTGTTATGCAGCCTCTGTTTAAGATGAAACACACGCACCTGGTGCCAGATAACATCACCGTGCATTTTAAACCCCTCTCTCTTTCCAAAAGACGTTTTGTTATGCAGCCTCTGTTTAAGATGAGACACACGCACCTGGTGCCAGATGACATCACTGTGCATTTTAAACCCCTCTCTCTTTCCAAAAGACGTTTTGTAATGCAGCCTCTGTTTAAGATGAAACACACGCACCTGGTGCCAGATAACATCACCGTGCATTTTAAACCCCTCTCTCTTTCCAAAAGACGTTTTGTTATGCAGCCTCTGTTTAAGATGAAACACACGCACTGGTGCCAGATGACAGCACTGTGCATTTGCTGTCCCTTACTCTCTCCAAACACGTTTTGTTTTGCAGCCTCAGCTAAAATGAAACACACGCACCTGATGCCAGATGACAGCACTGTGCGTTTGCTGTCCCTTACTCTCTCCAAACAAGTTTTGTTTTGCAGCCTCAGCTAAGATGATACACACGCACCTGGTGCCAGATGACAGCACCGTGCGTTTGCTGTCCCTTACTCTCTCCAAACACGTCTTGTTTTGCAGCCTCAGCTAAGATGAAATACACGCACTGGTGCCAGATGACAGCACTGTGCGTTTGCTGTCCCTTACTCTCTCCAAACACGTCTTGTATTGCAGCCTCAGCTAAAATGAAACACACTCACCTGATGCCAGAAAACAGCACCGTGCGTTTGCTGCCCCACCCTCCCCCGACAAGGCTCCCCTCAGACTCGATGTTTTGCTTCCGTGGCTGCGACCAGTCCTGCTCTTCCGACCAAATCATCTCGTCCACGCTACAGTGCAGCTGCTCTTGGCTTGTCTGCATTCAAGCAAAAAGTTGACGTGTCTGCGCGTGTGCCATGCGTGCACATCAATTGACGTGTCTGCGCGTGTGCCATGCGTGCACACAAATTGACTTGCCTGCGCGTGTGCCATGCGTGCACACAAATTGACTTGTCTGCGCGTGTGCCATGCGTGCACACAAATCGACTTGTCTGCCCGTGTGCCATGCGTGCACACAAATTTAACTTGCCTGCGCGTGTGCCATGCGTGCACACAAATTGGCTTGTCTGCGCGTGTGCCATGCGTGCACACAAATTGACTTGTCTGCGCGTGTGCCATGCGTGCACACAAGTTGACTTGTCTGCGCGTGTGCCATGCGTGCACACAAATTAAATTGTCTGCGCGTGTGCCATACGTGCACACAAATTGACTTGTCTGCCCGTGTGCCTTGCGTGCGCACAAGTTGACTTGTCTGCCATGCGCAATAAGTGGATTGCAATACTACAATTGAGCAGGTTTAACAATTACTAGGGGTGGACCCTTTTGCTACTTGTTGTCAACCCCAGAGTTCCAGCACTGGTAGGTACAAGTTAGCCAGAACTATATATATATATACGCCGCATATGATTGTACATTTTTGTGATTTCCCAGCCAAAATACCATATATGCACGGTGTATATATGGTTCTGGCCAACCCTAAGCATGTGGCCTGAACCAGTCTGCGTTTTGAGCTGTGGTGTGCTCCAAAGCGTGTCAACAGAGTAGCCAGTCCATTTTGACTGGTAAAATGTGCAACGGATACAAATGATGCTCTTCTTCAGCTGAACCTCGAACTTTCTGCTCACATCTTTCAACCACAAACACACACGTTTGTAAACCTACAGTATTTGCAGCATGCTTGAACTCTCTGCTCACATTTTCAACCACAAACGCACACGTTTGTGAACCTACAGTACTTGCAGCATACTTGGACTCTCTGCTAACATTCAAACCACAAACGCACACGTTTGTAAACCTACAATGCGTGCAGTATACAGTTTTGTCCCTGTCATTTGTGTGCATGTTTGTAAACCTACAATGTGTGCAGTAAACCTACAATGCGTGCAGCATACAACAATGCCCCTGACATTTGTGTGCAGTGTCCCATGAACCATGTGGCTGTTCAGGTGCCTTGGTTAGCAACTACGCATGTCAATAATTTGCTTAAATTAGCAGTGCAAGTAAAGGAAGTTCCATCGTGAATCGTCACAAACTAATACAGATCGGTGAAGTCTGTATCCCTACGAATCGTCACAAACCCACACAAAGGCCGAGCAACCAACGCACCAAGGGCGGAGCTTTATTGATGAGACCCCCACTGGCCTTGAGATGTATGGTTTCGTATTAATTGTCACAAATTATCACAAACCATAAAGGGGATTGATTTCTGAATATAATCCCTACAAATCATCACAAACCAAAGCAGGGGGGTTATTCATGCCTGTATCCAGAAGGGTGTAGGAAGCATTACTTTTGGACAGCATGTGTCAAATCGATTAAAAATTATATATTCGGAATCCTGATGTCGAAAGCTATTGATTGGTATATATATATGAGTCGAATCGGAGGGGGGGGGGTCCGGGGGGGCCCAGAGGTTTTTGGACCCCCCCTCCAGAAATTTACTGGGTCACTCCTACGAAATTTTAATATATCATCGGAATCCTCAGCTCAAGCCTCGTCGAATGGGCCCTTTTGAGGTGCATTGGGTTAAGGGGGGGAATCTGTGGACATGTCCAAAAGTAAGATGCACACGTGCTCGGGTGCAGACCGCGGAGTGAGTCAAGCCAATGGAGCAGCAATTCACCCCAAACTTACAGGATCATGCCAGCATGCGATAGTCAGTGGAATACTGAAGAATTGGAAGTATTGTGGGACTGTGCAAGCCAGTTATGGGTGCCTGGTAGGTCACGTGTTCATGGGCGTCCGTATCTCAGTTTTTGCCCCATAACTCTGCAACACTTCAGTTTTAGGTCTTGATGAGAATGCAGATGGATGCCTGTTTGAAAAAGGAGCAGATTGGTACCCTTTTTGTCTGGGTGGGGGCACTGGAAAGGGGGTTTGGGGGGGGGGGGGGCTCAGGGTTTGTCCACCCCAAAGGGTATACGTGCCATCCCACAAAAAAGAACTCCTGCTGTATCCCTACAAATCGTCACAACTCAAACAAAGGGCGAGCAACCTATGCACCAAAGGCGAATATTTAATGATGGACCCTCTGCTGGCCTCGAAATGCATGATTTCTTATGATTTGTCACAAACCCATACAGGGGGGAGATTTCTAAATAGAATCCCTACGGATCATCACAAACCCACACAGAGGCCGAGCGACCTACACACCAAGGGCAAAGCTTTGATGATGGCCCCCCCACTGGCGTCAAGATGTATGGTTTCCTATGAACTGTCACAAACCCATACAGGGAGATGATTTTTAACAGAATCCCTACGAATCATCACGACCCACACAGAGACCGAGCGGCCTACGCACCAAGGGCAAAGCTTTGATGATGGACCCCCCACTGGCGTCAAGTACAGCTCGAACCTGCGAGAGTACCATTAAGACATGTGCAAATCTTAACTCATCATCATTTGCAGTGTAAAGACGTACACAATATGCGGACATCGTGGTTAAAGCACACTCCACACGTAAAATGTTATGGACACACATACAAATGATCATTGTGTGTAGAGGTCAGGTAAGCAGCTGCAGAGGAGCAATGGTACAATGCATGTATTGTTCTAGGATAAAGTTGCACTGGTGCTTTGAGATGAACGAAGGGGGTTCAGGGTCAACAGGCATGGTTGCTTGTAAAGACTTGGGATGAAGTTGCACTGGGGCTTTGAGATGAACGAAGGGGGTTCAGGGTCAACAGGCATGGTTGCTTGTAAAGACTTGGGATGCAGTTGCACTGGGGCTTTGAGATGAACGAAGGGGGTTCAGGGTCAACAGGCATGGTTGCTTGTAAAGACTTGGGATGAAGTTGCACTGGTGCTTGGAGATGGACGAAGGGGGTTCAGGGTCAACAGGCATGGTTGCTTGTAAAGACTTGGGATGAAATTGCACTGGTGCTTTGAGATGAACGCAGGAGGTGCAGGGTCAACAGGAACGGATGCTGTGGGATATATGAATGAGGATTACACGGGTGGGTAACGCTACATTTTGGGTAGGGCAGAGTAGTACATTGTGAATACATTTGGGTAGGTCAGAGTAGTACATTGTGAGTTCATGCTGGGTAGGTCAGAGTAGTACATTGTAAAAACATGCTGGGTAGGTCAGAGCAGTACTTTGTGAAGACATGCTGGGTAGGTCAGAGCAGTACATTGTGAATACATGCCGGGTTGGTCAGAGCAGTGCATTGTGAATACGTGCTGGGTTGGTCAGAGTAGTACATTGTAAATACATGCTGGGTAGGTCAGAGTAGTACATTGTGGATACATGCTGGGTAGGACAGAGCAGTTCATTGTGAATTCATGCTGGGTAGGTCAGAGTAGTACATTGTGAATACGTGCTGGGTAGGACAGAGTAGTACATTGTAAATGCATGCTGGGTAGGTCAGAGCAGTACATTGTAAAACATGCTGGGTTGGTCAGAGCAGTACGTTGTGAATTGTGAATGGCGTACGTTTAACGAACTTGAAAAAATAACTTTTGCAAATCGTATGCACAACTTTTGCAAATCGTATACAAATGGGTTTGACCAACCCTAGACACATTTACTAAGTCAACGCAAGCAGCAGCCCGTGCTCTTGCCAGGTTCTTCAAGTTCAAGTGACGAGTCTAGCCAGCCACCATGTTTTTTCCCTATGAGCTGTTCTCCTTCCCTTCTTTGCATTGCTAAGTATAGAACTTTAAACGTTCCTAGTGTCAATAGAAGTGTTACGAAATGACTCAAGGAGCGACTTCACTGCCTGTGTAACTTGTCTTCGTTCTGGGTTGCCCATGCGCATACATACACTCACACTCATATGCTTGACACATTTTTTCATGATTTTCAAACAGACCCCGAGGTTTCAATTTATTAGTGCAGCTGTCGATCCTTTTAATTGATTTATTTTGGGACCTATGGGTTGAGCAGCCATGCCAGGCTGGAGGCCTTTGTAATCCAAACTTAACGTACACTCACACCCGCACATGCACGCAAACACTGTTTCTCACCATGCCATGCTCTTCTGGAGGGAAACCGGCTAGGACCACTGCCTGCAGAGTAGGGGTGTTTGTGTGTGCGTGTGCGTGTATGTGTATGTGTGTATTTATGTGTGTGCGTGCGTGTGCATGTGCGTGTATGTGTGTGTATGTATGTGCGTATGTGTATGTGTGTATTTGTGTGTGTGCGTGCGTGTGTATGAGTATGTGTGTATGTGCTGCGTTACCACTGCCTGCAGGAGGAGATAAAAGCAGAAATAGTAGGCATCGACATCCACAAAGGATCCACATGCTTGGATTCTAGACTGCTAAGAGCATACATGCAAGCACAGCACCAGCATCCATAAAAAGGCCCGTACTTATGCAGACAAAGCACACATTCCTAGGTTGGCCAGAACCATATATATCCAGTACATTTAAGGTATTTTTGGCAGGAATCACCAAATATACGGTCGTATGCGGTGCATATATACGGTTCTGGCCAGCCCTACACATTCCATATTATTGGCTCATGCACACATGCAGACAAAGCACCAGCATCCACCTAAGAGGCCTGTACAAAAGCAGGCACCATATCAAACTCCGCACCTCAGGTCCATACACGCTCTTGTCCAAAAGTGCAAGCTTCAGCTCCTGAGGCAGCTCCTGCTGCTCGGCACTTGACACCTGATTTCACAGGCAGTGGCAATCAACAACAAGAAGAGAGCAGTTTCAATAATGGGCATGGAGTTGTTCTCAGGTGTGTTCAGCTCCTGAGGCAGCTCCTGCTGCTCGGCACTTGACACCTGCTTTCGCAGGCAGTGGCAATTAAAAACAAGAAGAGATTCATTTCAATATTGGGCATGGGGTTGTTCTCAGGTGTGGAGGGGCAAACGATTTCAGCATTGGCATTTTAAGAACAACAGGCTGGAGGACCACAACGATGAAGAGAGCTGGAGGGGTGCTCAATTTGCAGGCATTTTACTACAAACACAGTCGTGCTCCATTTGAGACTGCAAAGGACAGGGGACTCGTGCCGCAAGCAATTTACTACAAACGCAGCTGTGCTCCATTGAAACTGCAAAGGACAGGGGACTCAGTTTGCAGGCATTTTACTACAAACTCAGCGGTGCTCCATCGAGAGAGGGGGGACAGCTGGGCACGGCGGCCTTGGCCGTGCGGTGCGAGGATCCTCAATTTACTGAATAAATCCGCAAAATTCGTTTTGTATCCTTGAGGATATTCGATTTACTGAATAAATTTGCAAACTTCGTTTCGAATCCTGAGTAGCAAGGATTCTGAGTCCTGGGTTGGCGCAACCAAAAGTTACACAGGCTACAGCCAAGGTGCATATGACCAGCTCACCCACCCAACAATGAAAGTAATGGATCCGGCACAAAACGGTCTGCAATTCCCTTTTAATGTGTTTGATGGCGTGCCGTTGGTGCACTGGGCGGAGATGCTAGTTGTATTTGGTATATTGACCTAGAACTAGAAAGTTCTTTAGAAAATGCCACATTCAGCACTTGGGCCAACGAGAACATTAGATGGTGTGGTACAAGAATATATCCTTGTCTTCACGCAAACCACTTCCAAGCAGTCTCTAAACCTTTCCCAAAAGAGAAAACATCCTTTAGGATTTTAATGACGCATCTTTGCTACTTTTGTCGAACCAGACTACTAACTTGGTCACCGCCATGTTTTCATGCAATTCAGGTGGAGTTTTTATGTTTTTTCACGGCACACGATACTTAAGTGGCTCCTCCTACCTAATTAATGTGAAGAGGAAGCTTTTCCTGCGCAGCTTTTGTATTGCTGTCCTTCCTCTTTATGATAGCTTGGAGGGGAGTGCTTCAGGATTCTCTTGCAATCAGAGCACGTGCGCTACTAACGTGGGATTGAGCAGCACTGAAGCTCATGTCATGACAGCGCTGAAGCTCATGTCGTGACGGCTCTGAAGCTCATGCCATGACGGCTCTGAAGCTCATGTCATAACAGCGCTGAAGCTCATGTCATTACAGCGCTGAAGTTCATGTTGTGACAGCACTGAAGCTCATGTCGTGACAGCGATGAAGCTCATGTCTCATGTCATGACGGCTCTGAAGCTTATGTCATGACAGCGCTGAAGCTCATGTCGTGAAAGCGCTGAAGCTCATGTCGTGACAGCGATGAAGCTCATGTCTCATGTCATGACGGCTCTGAAGCTCATGTCGTGACAGCGCTGAAGCTCATGTCGTGACAGCGCTGAAGCTCATGTCATGACAGCGCTGAAGCTCATGTCATGACAGCTCTGAAGCTCATGTCGTGACAGCGCTGAAGCTCATGTCATGACGACTCTGAAGCTCATGTCGTGACAGCGATGAAGCTCATGTCGTGACAGCGATGAAGCTCATGTCATGACAGCGCTGAAGCTCATGTCGTGACAGCACTGAAGTTCATGTCGTGACAGCGCTGAAGCTCATGTCATGACAGCGCTGAAGCTCATGTCGTGACAGCGCTGAAGCTCATGTCATGACGACTCTGAAGCTCATGTCATGACGACTCTGAAGCTCATGTCGTGACAGCGCTGAAGCTCAAGTCATAACAGCGCTGAAGCTCATGTCATGACAGCGCTGAAGCTCATGTCGTGACAGCGATGAAGCTCATGTCGTGACAGCGCTGAAGCTCATGTCATAACAGCGCTGAAGCTCATGTCATGACAGCGCTGAAACTCATGTCGTGACAGCGATGAAGCTCATGTCATGACAGCGCTGAAGCTCATGTCATGACAGCGCTGAAGCTCATGTCGTGACAGCACTGAAGTTCATGTCGTGACAGCGCTGAAGCTCATGTCATGACAGCGCTGAAGCTCATGTCGTGACAGCGCTGAAGCTCATGTCATGACGGCTCTGAAGCCCATGTCGTGACAGCGCTGAAGCTCATGTCTCATGTCATGACGGCTCTGAAGCTCATGTTGTGACGGCTCTGAAGCTCATGTCAGCGCTGAAGCTCATGTCGTGACATCGCTGAAGCTCATGTCGTGACAGCGTTGAAGCTCATGTCGTGACAGCGCTGAAGCTCATGTCATGACGGCTCTGAAGCTCATGTCGTGACAGCGCTGAAGCTCATGTCATGACAGCGCTGAAGCTGATGTCATGACAGCTCTGAAGCTCATGTCATGACAGCGCTGGAGCTCATGTCATGACAGCGCTGAAGCTGATGTCATGACAGCTCTGAAGCTCATGTCGTGACAGCGCTGAAGCTCATGCCGTGACAGCGTTGAAGCTCATGTCATGACAGCGCTGAAGCTCATGTCGTGACGGCTCTGAAGCTCGAGCTGTTGTGACAGCGCTGAGTAATGACAGACAGGGACTGCATATGCCTATGGTTGGCCATCACTATGTAGGTTGATGTATATAAGGTGCTTATTGCTTTCAGCTTGACTTTTGGCTTCAGGCACACATTGCATTGGCGTACACAGGCATATGTGTGTATGTGTTTGTGTGTTTATGTGTGTGTGAAGCTCGGGCCAGCCCTGCATTCATCCCACATGGACATTCACATGATACATGAGCCACACGTGATGTGCCATGCGTGCAGCAGGAGGCCTTACCTTGCCAATCTTATGAAACAGGCATTAGCACATCATGATCATTGTGCAAACTCAGGAGGCAGGAGGCCTTACCTCGTCATGATCAAACTCTATCCCTTCTGGGTCGGTGTAGGCTGCACGCGACATGTCCTGCTGCATCTCCACCTGAAACAAAATAGGGGGGGTGGGAGAGCAAAGGAGACTCAACAGAAGGCTACTGCTCAAACAAAGCAGATCAAGAGAATCAGCCACGCACATCAAAACACACATACAAATACTTGAAACAAACGCACACACATGCACACACAAACATAAAAACACACAGGCACAAACACACCAACACACTTACATAGACATACACACACTCACTTAGACATACACACATACATACACAACATGCACACACACACACACACACACACACACACACACACACACACACACACACACACCACACATGCACACCCACCTCGTCAGCAGTGAGGCCCAGCTCCTCAAACAGGAGCTTGTCATCAATCACCAAGTTGTCAAAGTCGACATCCTGTGTGCGCAAATACAAGGAAATTGTGGCCTTCTCATACAGCATCACAATTGCTTTGAAAGACATTATCTGGTGTAATTGCTTGGTTTTCAGTCTGTTACATACAAAGGGCATTAAGCAACGAAGAACCCTTGACAATTAGCCCTGGCCATTACTCCACGAGAGAGGGCACACAACCTCTTCCAGGATCAAAACTAACCTCCCCATTCGAATTGGACAAGTCATAGTCATAGTCCTCCTCCTCTTCATCATCATCTTCACGATTAAGCATTCCCAGCTGCCGAAGCTCTGCCTCTCTTTGGTATTTTTTAGCCTCGGCACCCATACTGCCACCGCTGCTTGTCGCTTGCACCTGTGACGAGGGTTATGATGTCATGCGTGACTTTGTGTGCAGGCTCAAAGCTCTGGTATACGCAAATTTCAGCGAAACTGCCGGCAGCACACACAGCACGTGTGCTCAATTGAAAGGTGAAGCTTTGAGGAAACTGATGTTCATGACTAACGCGTGTGTTTTAATTGAGATGCTAGAAAGAGCAGGTAAAGCACCGTGTATACAGCGTGTGTACGGCGAATGCACAAGCTGAATCTTCGGTGTACCTTCCCTCCCTTTAGAGCAACATAATGAGAGCGACATAGTTATAAGAAGATTCAGAAGGTTGAATTCCACCGTTACCGCATGCATCAGACGTCTTGCATGTAAATTTACTCACCTGTAGCCGGGCACCTCTGATCTTTAGTGCGCTAGGCCAGACCAAACGAAGGCTGCTGGTGCGTGCACATGCGTTGCCTGCACGGATGGGAGCTGGTGAGAGGTACTTGTTGCAGTATGGCTTCTGCAGGCCTTGGAGGAAAACCATGCTAAAGTTTCAAGTGACAAAATTGCTTATATTTTGTATACAATTAATGAGCACTCAAAATAAAGTTAAGTTTTCATTTACAATTTGGCAACTCACCACATGCTTGCATTTCTGCAAAATAAAATGCTGCTCCGGAGCTCTCTACGCAGCTGCCATACCTACAATAGCAGCAGCAGCAGCAGCAGCAGGGAGGGGAGGCCCACAGCACGCCTCACCAATTTGCTGACACAACAACCACACGTGCACAAAGCTGCACGCAAACTTGACTTACATCAGAGAGTAAAAAATGAAAGACTATGGACATGCTACGCTGGAGGAGCTTCACCCAGCCTTGAAGCGTCACACAGCGATAATGAGCGCCCCGGTCTCAGCGAGGATGAGATTGCAGCACGCATTGCCGCCAGCAGGTGTGAGGAGGCACCACTTCCGCTCCACTATCCCACCTTATTCACAGCACTTACTCCTTGTGAGATGAATCCCAAATTTTGTCTCCACGTTGCTTTTATCAGGGCAAAGAGGAAAGCGCAGCCAGTGTACCCCTGTCCGTGCTGTGCTATACCCCTCAAGTCTCCCAGCAACATCCGCAAGCATCTGCTCCACTGCTGTCCAGACATTGTCAAGCGCCTTGACCCGGAATTATGGGAGCAGGTAAAAAATATGGGAGAGGCGACAAAAAATAGCAGAAATGAAGAAAGAAGGCTTACTTTGCTAGAACACGCAGACAGGGAAAGGGTACAATTCATATATACATTTAAATGGCGTACAAGATATAACTCTTTGTTTCTCATTGTTCTTTTTACAGGCACTCTGTCAAGGGACCCCCAAAGGAGCTCCTGTGGATCACGCCTCCATTGCCAAGCTGCTCGGCCATGCTTGTGTCATTGAAGACGGCCTTCGCAAAACCTCCCTAGATTGGACATTCAGGTGTGCGAGATGTGTGGGATTAAGAGGCATGTGATTAGTTGACTGCTGCATGTCAAGCAGGTGCACCTGTGAGAGGTTATTTACAGCGGGTGCCTTTTCACGTTCGAATGTGCGAGTTGTTGGGATTGAGCAGCATGTTACATGCCTAGGGTTGGCCAGAACCATATATGGCTGTATATATATGGCATTTTTGCTGGAATTGGGTCAGATGCAAATATAAGATGGCACAGGTCCTATGTAGGATTGGTCAGAGCCGTGTATATGCGGTGTATATACGTAGGGTTGGCCAGAACCATATATATACGGTGTGTATACGGTATTTTTGGCAGGGAAATCACCACATATACAGTCATATACGGTGTATATATACGGTTCTGGCCAACCCTATATATACGGTATTTTTGGCAGGGAAATCACAAAATATTCAAAAAAATCTAGCAGGCCACTCACCGGTTTTTTTTGCCTGCTGTTTCTGTGGACATGTAAATAAAACAGTTAGCTATTCAACGCAACTTCCAGGCCCCAAAATGGTGAAGTGGATGGGAATATATGGCAAAATTTAGGCTCGTTGGCGCTTGTTAGCACTGTTTGGCCGGGGAGGGGGGGAGGGGTTCGCATGGGGACGACCAGCTGCTCAGTTTGTCTGCAGAAATTTTAAATGCAAGTGGAAGTAAGTTTGTGGCGTTTAGTGCCAAACTCAATGAACAGTTCATGTTCATAATCCTAGTGTTAATGGCTATCATTGGGTAGGTAGATGCACGTGGAGGTCGGTGGTTTGGGAGGGGGGGGTGTTGGTGGGGTCTTCAACATTTTCTGTGTTCCACATTTCAGAAATGATTTGTGAAATTCTCGGAGTCTTCAGCTCATGCCCAGTCACCTGAGACATCTAGGAGGATTAATTAGAGCAGGAGGGTCTGTGTGTCACAGTTGTGCATGGAACCTAGTAGGCCACAGGGGGATGCGTTTGAATTACCACTAAAAGCTAAAAGGCTTCAAACTTGCATACCACATATTGCACCTTGAACCAACCAAGCTGCACAGTGTGTTGAGTATGGTGTTGGTATATTGTGTGCACTAAACACATGGTGAATGCAAGACCTTGGCTGATCAGATCTTGCCCTGTGACTCTTCAGGCAACACATCACTTGGCATGGACAATGTGCAGGTAGAGACCTGCTTATTTTTTACAGATTGGTACCCTTTCTGTGGACTCTGACAGGGGAAGGTTGGGAACGGGAAGCAGTCATGTCCGTCCTGAGGTTCAAAAATTACATGCGACGTTCAGGAATCTTCGTTTTGCAAAGCAAATATTCTTGTATCTTGTATTTGTGCATTTTACATTGTTCTGCGTCTCTAATCTCTGCGCAATTATTCTTCCCTGTGTGTGAACCATCTGGCAGTAAACTTTATGTGCAGTTGCACTTTTTCAAAACAAAGCACTGCAAGCCTGAAGTGCTTGGTCTGTGTATGTATGTATGTGTGCGTGTGTATGTGCTTGTGTGCGTGTGTGCCTCTTAGTGCTGCCCCCAATTCTCCTTTCTGGCGCCTTGAACACACAATTCGTGGTCAGCCAGAAATATGTTTGGGCACTGTACACGACTGTATTTGTGAGTCTTTCCAGAATATTCGATATACCTATGCTGTGTGTATGTAAGGTTCTGGGTCCTTCAATATTACACAAACTGCACGGCTTGACCATCCAGATCTGGAGAACGAGATGGCCAAGGGGAGCTCCTTCGTTTGAGTAACTTGAAAGTAGGGCAGCGCATGGGTCTACCAGTGACCAGGTGCGCTGTGTTGAGTTGAGCTATACTAGTCTGGTTATGGGTTCATGGTCTAGATGTGCAACCCAGGCAAAGGAGTACGAAGTGCAGCGCATGGGCCTACCAGTAAAAAGTGCGCTGTGCTGGGGGGGTGTAGTTGTATAATAGCTGGACTTGCATGCTAGGTGTGCTGTGCAGGGTGTGAGTTTTGAGTCGACAGTTTTGATGTGAAACGTAAAGAAAGGAGTACAAGGGAATTGAAAAATTGTGCACAAGACTGTAGGGCAGTGTGCGTAGACCTGCTTCTGATCAGGCATGTGCAGGGTTGGCCAGAACCATATATGCGGTGTATGTACGGTATGTTTTGCAGGGAATTCATCAAATATACAGTTATATACGGTGCTGGCCAACCCTAGGCATGTGTGAGCTTACAGAAAGTCACACCAACTCTTGTAAGAAATGAAGAAAGGGCGCCCTTTAAAGTCAATTTTCTTGTGTACGCAGGAAAGCGCTTAAAGAAAAAGGGAAGTAATTAGGGTTGGCCCAAACCATACACACATACGTATTTACGGTGTAAGTACGGTTGTCTTGGCAGGGAAATTGCCATACATATGGTCATATACTTTGTGCATATACGGTTCTGGCCAACCCTAGAAAATATGACACACAATTGCAGGGTTTAGGGGGAAAAGCACTCGGGTGTGCTCTTATTACGCTGCTGCTTGTGCTCAAGTGGAAACGACGCAGACGACCTTTAGCAAGGGCTCACGGTTCTAAAGAGGGTAACCAGCAGCTATATGTAGGGTTGGATACATGTATAATATTTTTCTTTATAATGTGTATACGGTACATTTTGCAGGGATTTGATCAATTATATGGTCATATACGGCGTACACATACGGTTCCCTAAAACAATATATTAACTGGAGTGAAAACGTAAAAACGCAGTTCTGACCAGGAATTGAACCCAGGGCCTCCCTTTCCCCTGCAAAAAGGTAAAGTGCAGTTGACCGTACTTGCACGGTTAGGACCGTGAACTTCTTTCAGCCGTATGATAAGGGTTTGGACCGTACTGTACCGTAATTGTATCGTATATACGGTCTGAAAATGGAAATACTGGCACTATACTGTATATGACAGGCTGATGTTTTTTCTGATGGGCTTGGCCTGCACGAAAATTAATAGAAGGCATCTCAGACAATCTTATACCTATGAATCATGGTTAGGAGTATGCAGAAAAAAATAAACGCGAGGCGCTGCAGCCATTCCTGTGCTGTTGAATCTGGTCAAAGTTATAGAAAAGAAGATAAGCACAAGGTGCTGCAGGCATTCCTTAACTGATGAACCATGGTTGGAGTTATAGAGAAGAAGATAAGCACAAGGTGCTGCAGGCATTCTTTAACTGATGAATCATGGTTGGAGTTATAGAGAAGAAGATAAACACAAGGTGCTGCAGGCATTCCTTAACTGATGAATCATGGTCGGAGTTGTGCAGAAGAAAATGAGCACAAGGCACTGCAGGCATTCCTTCACTGATGAATCATGGTCGGAGTTGTGCAGAAGAAAATGAGCACAAGGCGCTGCAGGCAATCCCTTACTGATAAATCGTGGTCGGAGTTGTGCAAGAAAAGATATTCATAAGGCACTGCAGGCATTCCTTTACTGATGAATCTTGGTCAAAGTTGTGCAAGGAAAAGGAGGACAAGGCGCTGCAGGCATTCCTTAACTGATGAATCATGGTCGGAGTTGTGCAGAAGAAAATGAGCACAAGGCACTGCAGGCATTCCTTTACTGATGAATCTTGGTCGGAGTTGTGCAGAAGAAAATGAACACAAGGCACTGCAGGCATTCCTCCACTGATGAATCGTGGTCGGAGTTGTGCAGAAAATGATCATCATAAGGCACTGCAGGCATTCCTTCACTGCTGAATTATGGTCGGAGTTTTGCAGCGGAGGTGCTCGGTCTTGTCAAAAATTATTTTTTGTCATTTCCCCCCTGGTCCCTCCACAAACAGGCAAGCACGTGTCAGTGCAAATGCACACAAGACCATAGACACACAAAAAGGTTTCAGGGTTTGTTTTTTCTGCAATTGTGCAGTGCCATTGAAGAAAGACTAGAAAAAGCAAGTCCTCAGTCTTTTCACACACCTTCAAACAAACATACACTCTGCAGTGCTATTGGATGTCGCCTGAATTAGCAAGCCCTCAGTCTTTCCTTACACCCTTAAACAAGTCTTTAGTATTTTGATACACCCTCGAACAATCAAATACACACGCAACACATGCGCAGGGTAGAGCGGCTGGTGCGTTCTGCAATGCGTGTGGTGCCGTTGGTGGCAGACGACATCAGCAAGTCCTAAACTATACCCTCAAATAAACGCACACACACATGCACACACACACGCACACACACACACGCACACACACACAACACATGCGCAGGGTGGAGCAGGTGGTGCGTTCTGCAATGTGTGCGGTGCCGTTGGTGGCAGATGACATCAGCAAGTCCTAAACTATACCCTCAAATAAACGCACACACACACATGCACACACACAACACATGCGCAGGGTGGAGCGGCTGGTGCGTTCTGCAATGCATGAGGTGCCGTTGGTGGCAGACGACATCAGCAAGTCCTAAACTATACCCTCAAACACACACACACACACACACACACACACACACACACACACACACACACACACACACACCACATGCGCAGGGTGGAGCGGCTGGTGCGTTCTGCAATGCGTGCGGTGCCGTTGGTGGCAGATGATATCAGCAAGTCCTAAACTATACCCTCAAACAAACAAACAAACACACACATACAACACATGCACAGGGTGGAGCGGCTGGTGCGTTCTGCAATGCGTGCAGTGCCGTTGGTGGCAGACGACATCAGCGAGTCTTCGGCCCAGGAAGTTGGAGGGGGCCCTTTGGTAGTGGTGTATGAGGACAAGGACTTTGTTGCTGTCAGCAAGCCTCCTGGCGTGCAGACAGCCCCCACCCACAGGCGTGTACCATGTGCATGCCGTTGGACGACTGTTACATACATACATGCGCTTGCGTTTGCACGCACACACACACACACACACACGCGCACACGCTCTCTCACACACACACACACACACACACACACACACACACACACACACACACACACACACGCACACACACACACACACGACATACACGCACAGGTTTAGAGGCGGCAGCATGGTCAACAAAATGATAACGTACATGGACGGCCAGAACCCGCACGTGCTCCATCGCCTTGACATGGACACCAGCGGCCTGCTGCTGTTTGCAAAGAACTCAGCAATCGTGCCTGGAATTCACAGGCAGTTCAGGTGGGAGCTCAGCACCTTTATTCGCCATGCTTTGTAATTAGAGCTGGTAACTAGATCTATATATATATGGCGGTGCATGTACAATACTTTAAGCAGGGAACCCTTCATACAAATTTATTCCTAGTCACATGAATGAGGAGTGTGTACAAGGTTCTAGCCAACTCTGCGTAGGACTCTTTTGATTCTTTTCAATACTCTTTTTGGTCAATAGCTGCTTATCTTAATCGGAGTAGTTGCTTGCACGGTATTCAGAACGCACTTGAGCGTTTCGCCAACACACACACACACACACACACACACACACACACACACAGGAGTCGCACCATTTCAAAGCTGTACCTATGTATCTGTATGGGCTGCCCAGAGCAGGTTGGTGGACATGACTCCATGTTTTGTGTTCACTGATGAAGATAATCACAAGTGCCTTGTGATTTAATGCAGCCTGCTTCCGTGCCAGTTATTAAAAGTGAAAACTTTATGTTTTGTCCTAATTAAATCAGTAAAGTATAAGCCAGTCATAGGTGACTTGGTTGTCAATGCAGCCTCCTTTGACATGTTCCAGTGAACAGAACAAAGGTCTAATAGAACAAAGTTCCAGTGAATAGAACGGCTATCAAGCATTATGGACTGCATGTGATCTCCCAGAGTCCCTCGAGGAGATCGATGCGCAGCCTGATTTCCCCCTGCTCTTATTTACTCTCCTGTGTGAATGCTCTTGTTTACCCTCCTGTGTGAATGCTCTTGTTTACTCTCCTGTGTGAATGCTCTTGTTTACTCTCCTGTGTGAATGCTCTTGTTTACCCTCCTGTGTGAATGCTCTTGTTTACCCTCCTGTGTGAATGCTCTTGTTTACCCTCCTGTGTGAATGCTCTTGTTTACCCTCCTGTGTGAATGCTCTTGTTTACCCTCCTGTGTGAATGCTCTTGTTT
>Ga0307947_1000642_pt1 | contig 25376 bp, 33 predicted proteins | sample OrgLakmetagen232_FD_201840 | JGI IMG/M metagenome (GOLD analysis project Ga0307947, IMG submission 201840) | Saline water microbial communities from Organic Lake, Antarctica - #232 | ecosystem: Environmental > Aquatic > Non-marine Saline and Alkaline > Saline | place: Antarctica: Organic Lake...
TTTTCAATGACAAGCAGAAAGGGGGTGATAGGTGTGCTTAACCGCGTAAGATTTGCAAAAAGTTTGCAAGAAAACACAAAAAGTTGAAAATCGCATGTGAGCACTTCCCTTCCTAAATATAAATTTAAAATACAGTCCCAAATGCAAGTTATCCCTAGTGGTCAAATTTGGGAAAGAATCCATGTGCTGTACAAGGTGCCACCAGGGGGGAGCACAGGCAGGACAGGCAGGGAAGGAGAACATTTTGTAAGTGCTGAGCTCCAAATTTGAGCACCGCTTTTCGTTCTCTGGGTCAGATAATCAATACATTTATTAACTAAATGTTCGGTTTTAAACCAGGAGTCGAAGATGGTCACAACAGGGTCAAACATGTGCTTTCGCGGCATGCCCTGGAAATCGGCACACACTTAGAGTGGTAATACAGAAGCTCAATTAACTTGAAATTACCTTCTAAGGTGCTCTGTGTGGCCTGTTCTGGCATTTGCAGTTATGGCAGTTGCCAGGTGGGGGGCGTCATTCTTACCTCCCCACACGCAAATTGCTAGAAATAAGCCCCCTATTTAATATCGTACTCCTCTTTGTGTGGAGGTCTCAAACTGGTAAGAGTAGTTCTGCTCATGTTTGTTTACCTTACCATTAGAAAGGGCTCGACCTCCCAGCCCGAGAACGACCCATTACCGAGGTTTCGGGATAATGAGTGGAATATTTTCACTGTTTTCTTTGCGCGTACTACACAAATTCTCATTTCAGTTTTAAATGCCAACAATTGTCGGTATCAGTATTTTGATACCGACATGCAAGTAATTGCTCCTGCCCAATCATCCCTAAAAGTCCCCTTTCAAGGAAAAGCTTCACTCCTCCTCCCCATTACCGCATCTCAGACTGTGAGTAGAAGAGCAGCAGCGTACCTCCGCCAGAGGCCAACGAAGCACAGACACTGCACCTCGACCTGCTCATCATCTGCCCCTCAAAACCTGGTACATTGGGGCAGTTATCGTGATGACAAAGTGGCAGGTCCTCCAAGCCATGCCATGCTGCATGCACAGCACAAGCAGCAGCTGTCCACCCTGGAGAGGCAAGAGCTGGCAGTGAGGCTGAGGCGTGGTGAGCGGACATGTGTATGAATGTCAGTTATTGAAGTGTTACACCTCCACGCATCCGTTTCCCAAGCAAGTGTGGCTATTGCTTTTATGCACGCAGCTTCCCACCGCTTGCCCCCCGGAGTCAACACCCCTTGCCCCCTGCAGCTGAAGCTGTTCCGGTATGCAGTGGATGATCTGCGGCTGTACCAGGTGGGGGGTGCCTAGAGTGTGCGCGTGGCATTGCCTGAAGGCAAAGCAGGTGGAGAAGCCAATGGATCGCAACGTTTGATGAAATGCTCATCGTTACTGCATTGGCTTACTAGTACTCTGTACATGCGTATCAGCATGGCACTCAATTCCTTTGAAACTACCTAGTCTACCCTCCATCTTGATTTATGCCACGTCTCTAGGCATGACTTAAATGTCAAATGTCTGCCCCCTGCGGGCAAGGGTGTGGCTTTCCTCTTACCGTATACAAACGCGTACAAACATTTCTGGTATCACTAGCATTCATGAAACACGCAACTGCACAATGCGAAATAGGCCATCCACGCAGCTGGGATGGAGGGCTGCATCGTGGTGGTGGATGACCCGGATGAGGCTGATGTGCTGCTGGCTACAAAGTTTAAGCGCACAGGCAAAGAGGCGCCTCTGGCCGAGGTGGGTGTTCTTGTTTAGAGTTGCTCACTGCCGTGCTTTCTCGGTGGTAACTTGACGAGTGTAGGTCAATAGAATTAAGCTAGGAGCTAGGTATAACAGATTAAACTCCCAGCTGTGTGTGTGTGTGTGTGATAATAATGTGGCAATCCCTCCCCAAAGTAAATCTTAGGAGGCCACTCATTTTAAAGCATGTTATCGTTCACCCTACCAAGCCCTCTCTCAGCTTTTTCCCACTACACACTACACCCCTCCTTGCCCTTTCCCTTAATCTCTTTCTATAACACATATGTGCATCGCCTGGATTAAGTACACCCGGCAAGGCTTTGAGTTTGTCCAGCAGAAACATTCAGCTGCTTTTTGCTGTATTTAATAGCACTTCCACCTTTTTGCCCTCTCTGTGCCCTTTCTCCCTCGCACACATGCCCACTCATGCCAAGCGCCAGGCTGCGCATTATGATTGACACAAACAAAGTGCTAAACCGAACGGCCCTCACACCTTTATGCCTTTCCTTTCCTAACTCCCCTGCACTCAGGCCCAGCGCCTAGCTGCCACCCGCAACGTGCCCTATGTGGTCCTGCCCATCCTGTCCGGCGTGCGCCTCATGAAAGCCCTCAGCCCCATCATGGGAGTGCCTATGCCCCCCCACTTAGCCAAGGGGGGTCAGCAGCAGCCTCAGGAGCCTCAGCCGCTGAAGAAGCCCAGAGCAGGAGATGGGGCTGCTGCTGTGGTTAAAATGATGCTAGAGAAAGAGGCTGCCCGGGATAATAGTGCAGGAGAGCCGCAGCAGGCTCACAGTTTAGAAGGTGTGGGCTTGCAGCAACGGCAGCAGCAGCAGCAGCAGCAGCAGCAGCAGCAGCAGCAGAAGTGGCAGCGTGGAATGGCTGGCATTGGAGATGGGATGGTGGGTGTTAGCAGTAATGGTAGTAGTGGCAGAACGGATGGCAGAAGTACGGATGGAATAGCCGTGAAGGGTGACGGCGAAAAGAGCATAAGCAACCAGAGCAACAGTCACGGGGATGGGGGTGGGGAAGGCCATGCAACCAGTCATGAGAGCAATCGCATTAGCAGCAACAGCAGCGGCAGGGTATTCCGTGACAGCACTGACCCTGCGGCGGTCAGTTCTGGGAGTAACAGCAGTAGTCGGTTATTTCATGGCAGCATGGCAGCCAGAAATGGCCTGCCCTATCTAGACAGTGGAAGCAGGCCACAGGTCCTTGGTAGCAGGGAAGCAAGGGCCGGTGGCGTGCAGGGTGCACCTTTTCTTCCACTCAGCAGCGGTGTCGCTGCTAGCTTTGGAGTGCGTGATGCGACTGTGGATGCTCAAATAGGCAGTGGGGGGGCGTCAGCCCAAGCCAGGCTGGTGTCCCGGCCGCTGCAGCTGCAGCTAGAGCAGGTGAGCAAGTTTGCACGCGTTTGTGTGTGTTTATGTGTGCGTGCGTGTGAGAGCTTCAAATCTGTTCCTTATTGTTCCTGGAAGCGGGTGCTGTGTGTGGGAGGTGAACACTTGATGCAAGAGCTATTGTACACGTGGGGAAACTTTAGTTCAATTGTTCAGCCCTGCTGGTTGTTGGGCCGGGTGAGAGTTCAGGTATAGGGTGTGAGATCAAGTAGTGGACTTTGTCATGGCAAATACTTGAGTTCCTGTGTACGGAGAAATAGCTAAGAAAATAAGGGGCTGCTTTGGCCTGCCTTAGGGGAGTAGGGTATAAAATAGGTAAAGAAATAATGAGTAAGTAAAAACAGGTTTAGTGCTCCCACGCAAAAAATGGACTGATGTCTTTTACGTTTAACCCCATCCCTCATTGGAATTGCTAGAAAACAGGTTGTGTAGGGGCTCTCACATTTCCACATTGATGAAGTAGAAACGTCGGTCAAACTCAGCATGTGAGCGCCTTGATGTAAATGCTCAGTAGACGCAGGATGCAAGCTACTAATATAAACGCAAGCTGCTAGATATAAACGCTGTAAACGCAAGCTACTAGATTGTCACGCTCAGTAGTAGCAGAATGCAAGCTACTGGATACTTGGGCTGGTAATTTTAAATTCATACCACCTGCGCAAGTAAAGGCTTGACCACATATATTCCAAACGTGTATGTTCGTTTTGCTGTTTCAAACTTTCAATTGCACTTAAGTGCTCTAACAAGCAACTTATGCATATGAGTATGCGCACAAAGGGAAGATCGATTTAACCACCGTCTTCATCCACCTGCAGCATATTACAGACTGCGTGAGTGAATTAGATGTGGAGGACGTGCGGGCGGAACTTCTACCTAGCAACCCACGTGAACTTCTGGTGGGTGCTCAGCTGAGTTTGCATGCTGTTTTTAGTGTATGCTTGTTCTGCAACAGGCATCTTGTTTCAAAGGCTTAGAGATTAGAACGTCCCCCTCACACCAACCACTCACGAGCAACTTACTCACGAGCAACCATGCACGAGTACGCTCACATACCACTGCACAGAATCAGCAATATCGAGACAACATGCACCCTGCTGAATGCTTGCCACTGATGTGTGCCTGCTGGGGGAAGTCTGCTTTGTGCCCAAGCATCAGCGCCACACATCACTGCTTTCTTGAGAGATGAGTGTGAGCTTCACTGTCTCTGCATGGGACATACACTGTCAATCACACACATATGCGCATACACGCGCGCACACACACACACACACACACAAACACTCACGACAAACAACACACTGATACTTGCGCAGGGCATACGCTACCCACTCATGCGCCCTGTCACTCCAAACAGCCGCATTTCTCGAAAGCAGGCGGCACGCAAGGTGGCTGAGGAACGTGCGCCTTGGTGAAGTATGGTGATACTTATAACAGTAGTAGTGTCCCCCCACCCCCCACTTTGTCCAAGTAAATTTGAAAAGGCTTGTGTTGCTGAGGCCTTTGTACATTGCCATGCAGGCATTTTATTGTTGCTTGGCTTATTTCTTATTATGTGTGGGTCGTGTAGCCCTGAGATGTATATTATATTTTATGGAATAATTGTAAATTGACACCAGCTCACTTTTTTGCTGATTGAATGCAAGACTTTCAATTGTTGCGTTTGTAGTACCACGTGGCCATTGTTCATTTACAATAAGGGAAGTGCTGTGTTACATTCACTCTACATACTTTTTCTTTTTGATTTTACAGATGCTTCTTTATATCTGTGGTTACGTATTTTATTGCTTGGTGGGTTTCCCCGTTTGACAAGCTCTTTAAAAGACTTGCCACTGCCTGCTCCGTTCTTTCTTTGAGGAGTTTTGGTGCTACTCTGTTGTCAAAACATCAATTATGTTTGTATTAATATTTACACAACTCGAAGCTTAACATGCCATCGTACATTTGTCCAAAATCACTTTATTATTTTTAGCTTGCTTTCCGCCAAAATCCACGTTCCTCCCTTGGTGCTGGCTGATGAGAATGTAAAGATTAAGAAGATTGCGAGCAAAATTGCTGCAGGCTCTCCACTGGTGGCAGAGGCAAATTTTCAAGCAACACAACTATGTCAGTCATGTATCCGAAAGAGAAAAAGATGACTGTAATTTACTGTCAAAACTTCCTTTCTTTGCTACTGCCTAGTAGGCTGTTCTGCAAACCAGATCCTTACTTCCAGCGGTCCGCCTTAAAAAGCTATAAGACTCATTCTGACGAGGCAGGCATGACCTTGCGATCCAATACAGCAAGAGTTCTTCTGTTTCTTCAAGTTACAAGTCATCGAAGAAGGAGTCCTCGCTGTACTTGGCCTTCTTTTTTGGCGGTTGCGGGGGAGGGGGAGGTGGCATGGGTGCTTGTGCTGCCCTACGCCCACTGCTCCTACTAGATGCAGCGGGTGGCTGTGGGGGTGGGGGCCGAGGGGGCTGGTGACTAGGTGGAGGAGGGGCAGGTACAAAGGTGGGTGGTGGTGGTGGTGGTGGTGGGGCAGGCACCCTGTTGGTGCCTCTATTTGAGCGTGGAGGGGGGGGCAGCGGGATGTCCACATCTTCGTCTTCAAGTTCGGCATCTTCTGAGGCACCATAGCTGCCACCACCTGTGCCTTGGTCGTCATCGCTGGCGCTGTTACTGGAGCCTGTAGGGCGTAGCCGGCCCCTATGTGTGTGAGGTGTGTGTGTGTGTGTTTGATGTGTGCATGTTTGCATGTGTGTGTTTGTGTAAAGTGTGTGTGTGTGTTTGTACGTGTATGAGTGTAATGTGTGCGTATTGTGAATAGGCAAAGTACTCAAATGTATACGTGAATATATGTGTGACATGGAGCGTGCACATGCAAGCATGTAGTCAGTGTTACCTCTTGCGGCTAGGAGCACGGGCACGGGGTAACGAAGGTGGGGGAGCAGGAGGAAGAGGAAGGGGAAGCGATTTCACGCCCGCCTTCTTCATCGCCTTCTCCCGCTTCCGTTGTTGCTGCAACTCCAGCCGCCCGCGGCGTGTAGTGGGGAGTTTTTGACGCGACTTGGAGGGCTGCTGGGAAGCTGCGGCAGGGTTGCCGCTGCTGCGTCTGCATCGTGACTCGTCTATTTCTTCGTCCTCCTGCTCTCCTGCACTGCTGTCTGCGTAGGGATTGTAGTCCTCCTCCTCGTCTGCAGGGGTCGCACACAAAAACAACATCAGGTTTAAAATCAAAATGGAGGACGTTGTAGTCCTCCTCCTCGTCTGCAGGGTCACACACACAGACACACACACACACACAAACACAGACACACACACAAAATGTACAGTTCATCTCTTTGAGCACACGGCTGACAATGTAACGCAAGCGCTAAGCCCTGTTGTCCTCAAGGTGGCCTGTTCTTTTAGGTATGGGGGGGAAGTGGTTTCAGTATCTGCGTAGCATTTTCACCTTGTCTTGTATGCACTTCATATAAGTGCGAATGGGCCAAAATTATACACACTGCACACCGTGTACTTCACCATGTTTCTATATTTGGGGAGCTCCCTGCTTACAATGCCGTGTACACGCCGCCTATTTGCTTAGTTCTGGCAAACTCTAGCCACTGAGGGGTCAAGCGGTGTCGTGAGGACAAATACAAAGAGGAGCACATGGGTGGCTGCTGTTCACACAGTTTGAGCGAGTAGCGTTCTGGATGATCATGTGGGTGGCTGCCGTTCACATGAAGAAGGTGCACTGGAGCCAGCCTCTGTCAGGAAGCTACCACTTGCCATGACACATACACACACACACACACAAGAATGCAAACACCAAACCCATTACTGGCTAATTTCTTATTCACAATTAGCAGCCTGGCCCACAGAGGTCAGGATACAGAGGAGGCAAAACAGTTGCATCCCATGCAAAAACGCAAGAGTTCAGCAGCACTCAAGCCCCGTAAAACGGCTGGAAGGTCCCGATGCAAGGTGTGAGCTGGAGCTTTCCAGGACATGCAACTTAACAACTCTGAGACTGGCCCACCGCGCGCACACACTCAAGAAAAAAGGCCAAACCCGGACCTTCGCCAATCAGACGGCCACCCACCTCTCTTCTTCCTGTCATCATCGTCATCCAGCTCTTCTTGCCCCCCCTCCTCCTCCTCTTCCTCTTCCTCTTCCTCATCATCCAACCATTGCTGCTGCTGCTGCTGCTGTTGACGCTGCTGCTGCTCCTCTTGCTTCCTCCGCTCTTGCTCCTGCTTCAGCTCCTGCCGCTGCTGCCGCTGCTGCTGCTGAGGCGTCTGCTGCTGCTTGAGACCTGACTCCTCAGGCTCTTCGCTTGCGTGGTCCCAGTCTTGAGAAGCAGGGTTGAGGCGCTGCCGCTGTGACTGACGCCCTGCTACACGGTGACACACGTGTGTGTGTTTGTGTGTGTGTGTTTGTATGCATGGGTTTATGTGTGTGTGAGTTTGTGTGTATGTGTGTGTGTGTTTGTGTGTATATGTGTGTGCATGTGTTCGTGTGTATGTGTGTGTGTGTGTGTAATGTGTGTAATGTGCAATGTGTGTGTATGCATGTGTGGGTGCGTATGTGTGTGAGTGTATGTGTGTATATGTGTGTGTGCAAGCGCATGTCTGCATTTGTGACTGGGTTGTGCGTGATAGAAACCAAAATGCTAATGGCGATCTGTCCTTCTTTCTTTCGATCTGTCCTTCTTCATCTTCAGTTTCAGATTAACGAGTACTAGTGACTTTCATACAGAGGCCCAGTATGCAAGGACAGCCTGCCCAGCTTGCATCAAAGTCGTCCAGCCAGTTGCTGCCTTCATTACTCTTACAATATTCGTGCAAAGGCGCGATGCTCAAAGTCCACTGGACCAATGCCTCCACATGCGCTTGTGTATGTGTGTGTGTGTACGCCTCCCCTGACCCTACCTGAAACCCCGTCCCCCCCAGCAGCGACAGCTAGGCCCCGCTTCTGCCCACGTGCTTGGGCCACGCCCTTGGCAGGCGGCGGCATGGAGGCATGAACCGAGGCAGCAGCAGCTGCAGCTGCAGCAAGTGTGTAATCATGCGCACATGTGAGTGTATGTGTGTGTGCTGCAGCGGCCTGTGTGAGCTGACTTCAAATATAAATGTGTGTATGTGTGTATGTGAATGTATGTGTGTGTGAATGTGTGTGTGTCACATATCGTGATGTTGAGGTTTCAGATGTATCTGCTTGCTGCAGAGGGAACACAAAGAGCATTATGGGCACAGCGTGTGTGCCTTGCATAAGTGGGATGCTAACAGCAACACGTGCATATCTGTTTAGTACTGCATGCTTACTTGGCATTACCTCCAAGCAGCAAGTACTACCTAGCAAATACCTCTGTTTTGAGCATGGCTTAATGGGCAGGTGAGAAGTTCCTGAGGGTCCACTTGAAGAAGCAAGTACCTTTAGAGGGGGCCGTGGGGGTGCGGGCAGCAGTAGCAGCAGAAGGAGGCGGGGCTCCTGGTGCTGAGGCTGCGTGGCCTAAGGCCGAGCGTGAGGCTAAGTCGATGCCATGCGGATGGTGCTTGAAGGCCGCGTGGAAGCCAGCAAGCCTACACGTTTGAGTGTGTGTGTGTGTGTGTGTGTGTGTGTGTGTGCGCGTGTACGCATGTGTTTAGGTGCGTGTGTGTGATGAGTGAGTAAGTGTGTGTGTCATTTGAGTGTATATGAGTGTCACGCATATGTTATGAATGTGTCTGTGTGTGAAAGTGTTCGTGTGTGCGCATGGCCTGTAGTTCTACACAAACACAATCGCACAACTTACATACCCCCCCTCCCTCCCCCCCCAGCACACGCTTAACACCAGGGCTGTGCAATGACGGTGTGACGGTACGGTCCGTCAAAATACGGTCTGACGGTTGACGCCATAAATGACGGGGCACGTACCTGTACCACACCGCATGCAAAGAAGCCACAGCTGCTGGGTGCTGTGTTGGGTGTGACCACCACCTCCAGTGAGAGCGGAGCACGTCGTCGGACAGCATGTTCTCAAGCAGCGTGACAGCAGCGCTCAAATGGCAAGGAGTGGGTGGGCAGTGGGCGGTATAGTCACGCCACAGGGCCTGTACGTGTGCATGTGTGCGTGTGTGGTGTGTGTATGTGTGATTGTTTGTGTGTTTGTGATTGTGTTTGTGTATATGCGAGTGCATGTGTGTGGGTGTGCGTTGCGTGTATGTGAAGCAACACGTGTTGTGTGGAAGGGGCTATCACATTATAATGTGCAGTGCTGCAGAGGAAGTTGTAGACAATTTACCTCTGTGTATTAGAACCATGACTATTACTGCACGTAGCACATAGCACTCTCACGTACACACACACCACAAACACATACGCATACGCACAGCAAAAAGAAACTTGGTACATTCACACACACTCACGGCATACATACACAACACAAACACAAAGTATCAGTAAACTCAAAATTGCATGCGTGCACATGCACACAAAACAATGCACAGACACGGGCCTGTGAACATACACACACACACCACCACCACCACCACCACCACCACCACCACCACCACACACCACACACACCTGGCGCTCCTTACTCCCCCAAAAGCCCTCCACCTTAAAGTACTCTGCTGGCAAGGCGTCAAATAAGGCCAGCAGCTCCTCTCGCACCACCCCCCCTGCTGTTGTTTCTCCTGAAATCGCTCCTGCTGCTACACCAGCAGATGCTCCTACCCCATTCCCATCCCCCAGCGACACCCCCCCTGTACGTGCACCTTCCACCCCCATATCCACCCCCGCCTCTGTCTGAGCGGCCGTGTGTGCGCCTGCACTGCTCGCGTGTAGGAACTGCAGGGCAGAGAGAGGGAGGTCTGCAGAGCTGCAGCGCAGCACGGAGGGCAGATGTGGTGGTAGGGGAGCAGCAGGGCGGTGGGTGGTGGTCGACCTATGCTCTCTGTCAAATTGCCCCTTGTTGCCTGTGTAGCCTGCAGCAGTATGAACGACACCACCACCACCACCACCACCACCACCACCACTACTAGGACCCCCACTGCTGCCAAACAGCCCGTGGGAACGTGGGGAGGGCATGGGGGAGGGTGAAGCAGAAGGAAAGCCTGTCACTGCCGGTGCGTCTGCGGCGGTGTTACCGACTGTCAGACCCCCCTCTTGAGCTGCAGCCCCTCGATCAGCCAAGCTGTGCTGTACAAATGTGTGTGCTGGTGCCAGTAATGGTGGTGGTGGTGGTTGTGATGCAGTTGCCAGTCCTGGATCCGTCGTTGCTGCGTGTGGAGGTAGAGGAAGGGCTACGGCGTGCGGCGTTGGAGCAGCTGCTTTGCTGACCACCTCTCCTGCCTCTGCAGTAATCATGGTGTGTGCATGTGTGTGCATGTGTGTGCATGTGTGCGCATGTGTGTGTATGTGTGTGTGTATGTACATTTGCACGTCATTGTTGACAAAGGTACACACCATTGAGCAAGCACAAGCATGGCAACATACTAGTCACTCAGGAGCCCTTGTCAGCAGACCCTGTAAATGTACGCATGCACGCATGTGAGTGTACGTGTAGGTGCAGGTGTGCATGCGTGGGCAGGTCCAGCGCACACAATTGTGAAACAAGCAAGGCGCCGCAGGAAGGAACACACAGACACACAACTGGACCCACAACAGCCTCATCCGTAACCGCCAGTGGAGGTCCCTTGGGCCTCTCCCGCACCATGACATCGACAAAGAATGGTGCTCGATTGCACATAGTACAGCCACATTGCACATATAGTACAGCCACATTGCACATAGTACAGCCACATTGCACATATAGTACAGCCACATTGCACATAGTACAGCCACATTGCACATAGCACAGCCACATTGCAATAGCACAGCCACATTGCACATATAGTACAGCCACATTGCACATAGTACAGCCACATTGCACATAGCACAGCCACATTGCAATAGCACAGCCACATTGCACATAGCACAGCCACATTGCACATAGTACAGCCATATTGCACATAGTACAGCCACAACAGCATTACCTGGATGGAAATGCCTTGGGCTCTTGCCCATGACATGGCATGGCATCTTCGGAAGAAAGCGCCAAGTCACACACAATCTAAACCACAGAAGCGCCAAGTCACACACAATTTAAACCACGGTAGCGCCAAGTCACACACAATCTTAACCACGGTAGCGCCAAGTCACACACATCTAAACCACGGTAGCCTTACCTGCAGCCACCATGGAGGTGCCTTGGGCCTCTGCTCGGGCCATGGCATCCTTGATGCGCAACAAACTGGCACGCAGGGAGCCCTCAGCCCAAGTGCCGACCGAGCCCAGGGAAGCAGCTGCGGGCGGGGTTCATGCATGAATGCAGGTGAGTTCAGCTGGATGGGTTTTAGTCTTTGTCCACCGTACAATGATCTAGATCGACGATATTTATTGGTTGCATATGAAAAAAGCGTGCAGATCACACGAACGTTGTGTGCACGCACGTGTCCATGCGTATGTGTGCGCTCGGGTGTGTGCGTCTACGTCATCAGTGTGCTGTGCATGCACGTATGTCACTTGAGTAGGGGACCGTGGCATTCGACACACCCACACTCATTCTCACACACTCACACTCAATCATAACACACGCGCGGATCATATCCGGTGCAATCACACAATGCATACGCACATGTGGTGTATGCGCCCCACGTCGTGGGTATGCCCATGCCGTCCTCATCTACACCATCACTGCCCTCGGAGCCCAACTCAGCTGGGGGCTCTCCAGTGTCTGCTCTTTGCTGCTGGCGTATGTTGGCAAGGCTGAGGCCGTCTTGTGTGGCGGAAGCTGCCTTGACCTGCAGGTGCATGCGCATGTGCGTGAGGAGGTTGCGTGAGAGGAGGAGCACAGGTGCGTGCACGCTGTGCAGGCAGTAGTTGCGTGACTGCAAGCAATACCTGGGATAAGCAATGACTGCTACCTGGTCATTTTCGAACTACAGAACAAGTATGGGGCGCACCACGACAACCTCTGCTTTACACCAAATCAGCAACCTACGCAATCCACCATCACCTGGGAGGGCGGCTGCAGCTGCTCTACGGCCACAAAGCCAGAGAAAGGGGTGGGCTGAGCAGCCAGTGTGGCGGCGGCATTTTTCTCTGTGGGTAGGACAGCTAAGGGGCCGGGATCTCCCATCCACCAAAACCTGCATGTGTGTGTGTATGTTTGTGTGTGTGTGTGCGTGTGTGTGCATGTGTTATGCGTTTGATCAATTGTACGTGTGTGGTTGTGTGGAAGCATGCGCTTTTCTATGTCAGGTACTTTTCTACGACAGTGTGCATGCTATACCCTTTTACCAGCACTGTGCGAGAGGCTAGCGTTTTGCCTTGAGCGCACCTGTTCCCGTGTCGGTCTGTGCCCAAGCACTGACGCCTGATGCTCAGCTTGTCGCCTTGGGTTTCTAGCAGAGAAAGCAAGGCCACCTCATCCGGGTTGAGTGCGGCTTTATCCTGTGGCACGAGTGGCATGCACATGCATGCGTGTGTGTTTGTGTGTGTCTCACAATTGTCAAACCGACTTATTGAAAGATACAATGTCCATGCTTGCTCGCCATTAATTGGCATACACACCGAACCTGCCCTTTACACACACACACATACACTCACACACCCTTTTTATACAATTACACGTGTGTGTGCATGTGTTTGTGCTGCAATACAATTCATAATTTGGTCTGAAAGCATGCTGGCCGGACACCCACATTGGACAAGCAGGAGGCTGAGATCCTCCTCCATGCCAAAATCTGAGTATCACACACACGCACATACACACATACATAGACTCTCATGTGCTACATCTACGCACCTGGGGCTTAAAACGCGCTGGCCGGACACCTGCAGGAGGGGCAGGGGGCTGCGGTGCACCAGCCTCAGCAGCAGCAGCATCCGCAGCAAACTTGCGTGCCTGCGGATAAGTAAGGAAGGGTGTGTTGCATGCTTGCATGCGGCATCCGCAGCATCTACAGCTTATATGTGTGCCTGCAGATAGAGTAAGGAATGGGTGGGCAAAATACAGCAGCAGCATCCGCAGCAAACTTGCGTGTCCGCGAATAATGTGCGGGATGGGTGGGAAGCAATTCTGATTGAAACGAATTGACAGACTGGGAAAGTAACATCCTGGAAATACAGGCACAGTTAATCCAATCCAGTGGAGAATGGGGTACTCATCTAGAGTCGACTATACTCATCTATAGAGTCGACTATACTCATCTAGAGTCGACTAAAATATGAGATCATGCAAGCAGCAGACTCAGCAGCTGTTGGTTAGGGTGCGTGTACGAGTGCATCTCTCAGTCAGGCCAGGAATCACAGATGTGCAGGGTTGGCCAGAGCCATATATACACGGTGAATATAGGGTATTCCAGGCAGATACATCACCAAACATACAGTCATAAACGGTCTATACATACGGTTCTGGCCAACCCTACAGATTTTGTCTGGCTTCTCCTCTTTCACGTTTCCCATTCACGAGTAATAAGGCCGTGAAGCATTGTGTACATACGTATGTGTATGCGTGTGTCCAAGCACACATGCGTCTGCTGGTGTGTGAGAGGTAATGTGCATGCAAACTGGCAGTTTCTTACCTTTGCCTTCAAAGCCTGTGCTTGCTTTTTTGCCTCTTTGCGTGCCTCCTCAATCTGCACAACGTTTGAGTTAAGGTTTGGAAGCGGTTATGTTTGTATATTATAATTGTTGCTACTACTCTTAAATATCGTGCGTATGATACTGCGGAAATCAAACTTATTTGCACGTGTGAGGCCACATTGCATGCATGAGATTGTCCCCAACACCTGTACCACCAACGCATTGCCGTAAGCCGTCACCCCAACGCTGAGCTCACATGCACTTCAAGAAGCGTTTGCAAGCAACTGTTCAACCAACACGTACGTGGTCTAAAGCTGTGTGCACCGTGTTTGAGTCCGCACACAGCTCCACCAGCGCATGCAGCAGGTCTAATCGCTGCGAGGGACCCCACAGCTGGGGAGGTGGTGCAGCGCATTGCTCACGCCGTTTCTGCTGTTGCTGCTGCTGCTGTCGATGTTGCCCTATGTTCTGCTGCTGCTGGAGATCTGCCTCAGCTGCCTCGAGTGCCACAGCCCCAGCCATGTGCGTGGCGGGGGGCTGCTCCAGCAGTAACTGCTGCTGCTGGGCATGCGCACCCTCTTCTCCACCCAGACATACAGTGACAGGTGACTGTCGTCGCCCTGCTGAAGCGCAGCTGTTGGCAAGGCCTGTTTCTCCGCCCCAGTGCCCTAACGCGTCCGCCAGACGGAGCAGCCGTTTCAGGTGCGCCATTCCGCTGCGCAGTTCCGGTGGGACGCCTTGGTCCTTCTGATCTTCTTCCCCTTCCTCTTGCTGCTGTTGCTGCTGTTGTCCGGCCTGCTTCTGGCCCTCTGCCTCTCCCTCGCCCTCGCCCTCGCCCTGCTGCTGCTGAGCTGACTGCTCTGGGGCTGGGAAGGGCTGGGCAGCGGGCGGGGCGGGGGGGAGGGGAGGCAGCGCAAAGTCACCCTCTTGCTCAAGTGCTACCTGCACACATGCACACACACACATAGTGGCATTGTGCACATTCACACACAGCTTAGTGCACAGGCATGCCAAACACGCGTGCAACCATGCAGCCATGGGCTAAGAATGGCACACCGTGTTGTGATTGGTACTAGGCAAGAACGGAGGGTAGGGGCAGGACTCCGCATCACACGTGGGGGGGGGGGAGGCTAGTATACCACTTGATAAGAGAGCTAGGAAAAAAAGAAAACTGCACGCAGGCAGTAAAACAACACTTCTCGCACTTCCCGCAATGAACATTGCGGAGAAGCAGGGCTCTGAATAGAAGCTTTGGAAAGAAGCAAAGGAGCGCACGGTGCTTTCATGGTTCAGTCAAACAGTGCAGCTGGTGCTGGTCAAGCGTGTTGTGCCTGCCCACTCAACAAGCATACTAGCAGACAGATACACAACTTCTTCCACGTCACACTCACAGTACAATGCACACACGCACAGCACACCTGTCGCTGCTGGTGCTTGTCAAGTGTGTTGCGCCTGTCCACTCGTCAAGCACACAAGCAGACCAAAAATACCCGACAAGCAGACGAAGCACAAGACACATTTACAATGTGCACACACATACACACAAGCACAGCACACCTGTCGCTGCTGGTGCTTGTCAAGTGTGTTGCGCCTGTCCACTCGACAAGCGCACAGGGGGCACCTCCACTCCCCCTCCGGCACGTCTTCCAATGGGGGCGTGGCGCAGAAGCAGTGGAACTCGTCATCGCAGCCGTCACACAAGATGAGGTGCGAGGGGTCATCACTGCAGATGAATCGCGTATGCTTGCGTGTGTGCAGACAAGTGTGTGCTTGCGTGTGTATTTTTGTGTGTGCACATCATGTCTGTCCTTACATGCACGTGCTTACGTGTGTGTGCTTGCGTGTGTATTTGTGTATGTGTGTGTGTGCAGGTCTTGTGTGTCTTTATATGCACGTGCTTATCCTTGAGCATGCACATAACTCTCGGAAAGAGGAGGCTTTTGTGTGTGTGTCATTTTGTATGGACGGGGGACTCCTTGTGCATATTTCGGATCATGAGTATATGGTCAGATAAATGACAGTATCAGCACTCGCTTTTGACGGCTATAAGCAAAGTCATTTGCACACACGCACACACATACATACAAACAGACACGCGCACCCAATCTGTTGTACAAGTAAAAGTAAAAGCCTATACATGCACATGCACACACAGACCTGCACATATACACTTAAATGTAAAATGCAATGAATGTCAGCATCACGCACACCGATGATTTTTACACACCATTGCCAACGCACTCTGCAGCCCATGCAGAGGCATACACCCCGACACAAGTGATCTGCCGTACTCTGTTTTGCACTTTGCCTCCAATTTTAAGCACATAGGTATACACACACATGCACCAGCACACTCTGCAGCCCTCCCCTGCGGAGGCATACAACCCTACACAATTGAGCTGCAGTGCTATGCTCCACCCTCAAGACCACATACCCACCCACCCACCCACACCCACACCCACACCCACACCCACACCCACACCCACACCCACATCCACACCCACACCCACACCCACACCCACACACCTGCGCCAGCACACCCTGCAGCCCTCCCCTGCTGGAGCATACATCCTGCGACAGTCCTGCAGGGCCTTAGTGTCCTTCACGCCTACTGCCCCCTCCGTTGTCGAGGCAGGCTTGCCAGCAGTCTGCTCGCTCTTGGGAAAGCCTTCTGCAAAGCCTGCTTTGCTTTCCAGGGGCTCTGACTTCACTGCACCGTCCGTCTGGTGCTGGTGATGCAATCCCTTGGACTTTCCCTCAAGCGCAAGCGGCTGTGCTTGCTGCTGCTGCTGCTCCTGCTTCAAGGCCTGCATGGCGTCATCCGCAAGCTGCCGGAACCTGGGGAGCAGCTCTGCCAGCTTGAGCTCCACCGCGTCGGCAAGATCGACTCCCCCGCGGTCGAACCCAAAGGGCAGCATCTGCAGATTGAGCAGACAGCACGGATGAGCATACCTGATGTTTGTACACATGTGTATGTATGTGTGTTTTTGTGTGTGTGTGAATTTGTGTGTGTGCAAACTCATTAAAAGCAGCATCTGCAGATTGAGCAGATGCTAAAAATACCTTGAACCTTTCCCAAGGGGGTGAATTTGTTCCTGCAGAGGGTCCACATTTAAGAGATTATACTTACACTTTCTCTGGCATTGTTTAGGCAAAGGTTTGCACGGAGAATATTTTCATCGTTACGCATGCCACGACACTCATAAAAAAGGTAAGCTTTAAGGTTTGTCACTTATCAGTGCAACGCCAACAGCATATACATGATTTTGAAGGTTGCGACATCAGCTCGTCTTTTCTGCCTAGTCTATATAAGTACAGCATCCTCTCAGCGTTTCAGCCTCATTTGCTCTGCGGTGTGCAAATTCTAGAGCTATTGCGTGCGAGCGATGTGAGGGTTCTTTATTCTCCGGGAGTCCTTGACTTTTTCAGCCTTATCCATGGTGTGCCTCTTTCAGTTTCATTGCGTGCAAGCAATGTGAGGATTCTTTATCACCTAGGATGCTCTCACCTTTTCAGCTTTATCCGCTCCATGGTGTGCCATCTTCAGTGCGGTGGCTCGCCACAGAGCACAACAGGCTACAATGTCTGCTGCCATGGCATGTGCAGTGGATCCTGAAGAAAATGGAGGGGGGGGGAAGAACAGCCTTTTTGCACAGCTTAGATAAGAAAGCAGAAGCAGCTGAGAGGTAAACAGACAAGGACGAGTGCAATGAGCATGGGGGGACCGGGAGAGGGTTCACACCCTTGTGTGATGATAGCAGGGAGAACAACCAAGAAATCCAACACACACACAGGGTTGGGCAACTGGAAGTGGTGTTGCAAGAGTGTGTGTGTGTGTGTGTGTGCTAGCCGTAAAAGTCATATGTTACGAGCACGTGACTGTCATTTGTTAATGTTTACTTGATGTCTCTGTTGCAATCTTCTTGAAGCGTCGCAGTGCAGTGACAATGACGAGCAGGGCTTCACCAGGCGCACAAACCTGCACTGCCCACAAAGACCACACACACACACACACACGCACACACACAAGCACTTTAACACGAGATCTTAAGCATGCTGCGTACCTGTGGACTGGTACAGCCCTGCGTCCAAACGAGCAGCCACGGCGTGCAGGTCTACGCCACGAGGGGCCTTTATCAGACTGCGTAGCTCATGCGCACAGAACGCCATCTGGTGACCTGGGTGTGTACGTGTGTGTATATTGTGTATGTGTGTATGTGTACGTGTGTGTGTGTGTGTGTGTGTGAGAGGAGGAATGTGTGGATGTGTGTGGGAGAGAGGCTTAGGGTTGGTGAGCATGTGCAAGCAAAACAAGTGTTTATTTTTTATAGTGTGGAAGTACGCATGTTTTCTTAGTGTGATGCCTCTATGCATACCGCCAAATGCCTGGACATCAGCAGGCACTGTAACCTGCTCATTTCAGCGCCTCTGGCAGGGGCGCTTATCTGCACATCCACCTTGAGGTGCACCTTGCTTGCAAATTTTGAGTAAATCCTCCCACAAAAACTGGAAGAGGCAGCCAGATTTATCGCTCAGAGGTGTACAGAGCAAACCAAGGTCATCGCTTGAATATATTTGTGCTTTGGATTGAGAAGAGAGCAAAGCTTCAGGTGGTCACTGGGCCTCCTTTTAAACCCCAGTGTTTCTTACTGATGATCTCGGGCCTTTTGGAGGTACGCTAGGACCGTGCGTGCGTACATGCCCTTCTTATCAACATAGCACTTGTATGGCTCAAGAACGTATCACAATATATTCCATAACAGGTACCATTTGGAATCACAGGCACGCTAGACAAAAGTACACGTGTACACTGCCAACACAGCAATTACGAATAAAATGGCTTGGACATGCGTCACAAGATGCGCCTCCTACCTGAGCCACCCTTCTTTGAGGTCACAGGCATGAGCGCGTCCAGCAGTGCACGACCGCAGCGCACATCATGCTGCTCTGCCGATATCTGCGTGTGCGCGTGTGTCAGTGTGTATGAGTGTGTGCGTTCCATGTCCTATGTGTGTGGTTCCATGTCCTATGTGTGTGCGCGAGTAAGTGTCAGTGTGTATGTGTGTGTGCGTTCTATGTCCTATGTGTGTGTGTGTACGTTGTGCGATCGTGTGTCGTTTAAAAAGGGGGGATGTCAAATGCCAACTGCTGTCAAAAACTTTTACACTAGCAAGGAAAATTGTGACGACACAGCCCTACCAATTGTGCTTGCCCATTCACAACAAACAAAAAACTTTATCAACATTGGGGGTGCGGATGCCTGAAAAGCTGAGAGCGGCGTGAAATCACATAAAAGGTCTAAGCTTAATGTGCATTCACATAGCCATCTCTGCCAGGATCAGCAAAAGGCGAGAGGCAGGCCAAGCTAATATTTTGCCTAGATCAAGCGCCAGTCCTCCTCTACAAAGACAGTACACCCTACACCCACACTCCACCCTGAACTCACTCGCTCTTTGAGGGAGTGAGACTCGTACGGGGGGTCGTCGTTCTGAAGCACAGCTCTGGGCACAGCGGCAGGATGTAATGCTGGAGGTGCGGCAGCAGCAGCAGGCCCATTCCCCACAGCTTTGCCCTTCAGTTTGAACTTGATTTTGGTTCCTGCGGTTCCGAGGGCCGGTGCTGCTGCTGCAGGTGCTTCTGTTTGATGCACGCCAGCTGCTGTTGTTGCTGCTGCTGCTGCTGCTGCTGCCACGGCTGGTGCTGCTTCTGCTTGGTGCTTACCAGCATCAGATTGCGTGCCTGTCGGAATGGAACCATCACCGCCACCGAGGGCTTGCGCACCGCCCTGCTGCTGCTGCTGCTGCTGCTCTGCTGCCTCTCCTACATGCCCAGCAGGGGCTGCTGCGGCCGTGCCCTCAGGAAGTAGTGAATGAGGAGCAGAGGCAGAATCGATTTGCTGCTGCTGCTGCTGCTGATGGTGGTGGTGCTGCTGCTGCTGCTGATGGGTGGTGGCGCATTTGGTGGTTGCCAGGCGGTGCTGTTGGAGCAGCCGCTCTGCTGCGGCTAAGGCACGACCGTCCTCAAGGTTTAGCAAAGCATCCGCAGCAGTCCTGCAGAGTGTGTGTGTGCGTGCGTGTGTGTGTACGTGTGTGCTTGCATGTGTGTGTGCAAGCGTGTGTTGTTTGTGCGTGTGTGTATGCGTATGTGTGTCTTTGAGTGCCTGTGTGCGTTGTTGCAGTGCGTGAGCTGAGCGTCGGCACAGCACACCCGAGTTGCAGAAGAGCTAGAGGCCTGAATGCATCGTGCCAAAGGAACCTTTAATCCAACATGAAATTTTAGCAACAAGGCGTTAGGGTGGTAGGGCTGGCTTGCACACCATTTTCAAGGTAAGCAATTGCTGAAGAAATTAGATCTACGAAGCAAAGAGCCGAAAAACCTTCATTTTGTTTTCTGGAGTAGCACCTACTTGCGCCGACAGGAATACAAAAGGCTTTGCCTTTTGACAGAAAGTGCTCACATTGAAACCTGGAGTGGCACAGGCAACAAAGCTACTCGCACGCCAACGTGAACAAAGCGATGACTAGAACGAGGCTGTGTCTGATTCACACAGGTGGGGAGCTCACCTTGAACCCTGAAGCGGCGGAGGCAGCAAAGCTACTCGTGCCACCAATGCTCCAGGCCCTCTGACACCTCCACTGCTGATGCCACAGTTTAAGAAGGGTCCCGCAACCACCCCTTCGTCGGCTGCGATGCCTGCAAAGCGTGAAGAGAGGCAGGCAGCACATTTTTGGTGCAGTGTAGTTAAGGGCTTGCTATCAGTCCTTCTTCAGCTGCAATGCCTGCGAACCGTGAGGAAATGCAGGCAGCACACTTTTGAAAGCGGTGTAGAAATTAGCCTGCTATCACTCCCTCAATGAGTATGGGGGGTACGTACAAGCAGCTGACGTCACAGTCCAAGGAGGGATGGTCAATTTCGAACCAAAACTCGCTGAGTGCGAGGCTCGTCAAGCTTCGGCAAGCCTTTTTATTACATTATCCCAAGCCCACAGGATGGAGTGGCTAGCACATAAGATCAGCACAAGGAGAAAAGTTCTGGTAATGTTTTCGAAGTGACCAGCCCATAAAAACAGCACCGAAAAGGAGATAAGTTTTGGTAGTGTTTTTGGACTGAAAGGGCACACTTGCACCCCAGCTTTCGGGACGTAAAGACAAACCATATCCTCCCAATGCTGTGACTTGTTGTTTCACTCCGGTCCCTTTACAACGGTCCCTTTACAACAATTCATTATTAATTTTATTGTCAACGCCAAAAACAGCATCAGGGCAATCCGACAACATTCCAGGAAGTGGTTATTCAACCGTAATGCACCAACAAGGGCAAAAGGGTGGAGAGTGCCGAGCCTCGGCAAGCCTCTCTGAAACAATAGAACACCCTAATTAACCACTGCAAAATGTAACCCACCTGCAAGCGCCCCTGGTGCAAACGTCTGCAGTCCCATTGCCATGGCTGCCTTTGCCATCTGCTTAGAAGCAGTGGACGGCAACCCTGTGTGCGCACACAAATGAACACAAATGCACTATTAAAGCGTATACGATACACGATCAACATACACATTTCTACACACAGAAGCAGATAACTATAATTGATAAAATACATCTATACAGATAGAAAGATTGAGACACAAAGAGAGAAAGAAGAGAGAGAGAGAGAGAGAGAGAGAGAGAGAGAGAGAGAGAGACAGAAGAGAGAGAGAGAGAGAGAGAGAGAGAGAGAGAGAGAGGGAGAGAGAGAGAGAGAGAGAGAGAGAGAGAGAGAGAGAGAAAGCGCCCACGCACCTTGTTCAGCAAGTTGTATTGCACTTGCAGGCATCTCCTGCCCATCCTCTTCCATGACAGCAAGGCCGTTGCCGTTGCAGGACCCATCCTGCACCTTCCCTTCCTGCTTGTGTGCTTTGCCCAAGCCCGCTCTGGCTGCCACCTCCTCACGACCTGCTTCTTCAATGGCCTGTTGGAGAGAGGGGGGGTTGAAGGGGTCTGAAGGCACGTCATACGTTATACATTTGATTGTGCTAAATTAAGTGCGTGCATCATGTGTGATGCACGAAAGCATATACTATTCTTAATTTTACATGTGCTGATGTAAGGCACCAATAGCATTAATGGCAGCATGTCGTTGAGACGAATGCACACACACACATAAACACACACTCGCACGCACGCATGCATGCACACAAAACACACACACACACCTGCAGCCTTGAGGGTACAGCATTGATGCCCGCTGATAGGTAGGCAAGCCAGTCATGCACTCCCAGAGAAGAAAGGACACCTGCCAGTGGCTGGTTCACCTGTGTGTGAATTTGTGTGTGTGCGTGTGTGTGTGTTTAGAAGTAAATCTGTGTGATGCTTGTCAAAAATCTCTGCAGAGACTTGAGAAGCAGACATGGAAAACCCTGGAGCTGGACAGGGCAGGGGAGGCTCATTCATGATGAGACATTCTCGCCACTCCAAGAACTTCTGCAGCTTATGGATGCGTGTAAGAGGGTAAGGGGAGAACCACGTTGCCCAATAGACACCTGCGGCAGCTGCCAGTTTTCTGCTCTACATCTGTGTGCCAGGGGCTCACACTCGATCTATGCGGGGTAAAGCAATTTGCCCAACAACACTTACCAACAGGGTCCAGACTGACCAGCTACTATCATGTGTTTGTCTTCTCCTATCCATTGTGTGAGCTTCTGCCCTTTTGCAACAACACTTACCAACAGGGCCCAAAACGACCGACTCACATTGTTATATCATAATGTGTTATTTTAACCCATCATAATAGAGATTTACGTCAGGCAAAATTAGGCGAGCTTTAAAACACAGTATCATATTCTGAATTCTCCTTACCAGTGATGGAGGACGGCCTGGGGCCATGCTGAGGTAGTTGGCCGTAGCAGCAGCAGCGAGGTACCTGCGTGCAGCCTCCGGCCAGGTGGCAGGTACGACACGAGGAGCTCCCATACCAGTGTCGCGCCTGAGAGGCGTTTGGGTGTGTGATACCTTTTGAATCGCCAATCCTTGGACTATGACCGAGAATCTGCAAGCGGCCTCTGGCCAGGTGGCAGGTAACAAAGCAGGAAGGTCCCAAGCCAGAGTTGCACCTTATTGGTGTGGTATATTTTTGATTGGGGCATCAATGTCTATTTCCAAATAAAGACAACACAGGTGTGTGGTCTGTGTATGGCATCATGCAGGCACAAAACAAGCACAATGCAAGCACGATGCAAGCACAACAAAATGATCTCCCATCTTCCATGGTACGGTACCATTCCTGGGAGGTGTATGGCTTGTTGAGTTTGGTGCTAAGGCAGAACACTTTAGGGTACATACAATCATGCCAGTATATGCCTACAACATGCGCCTGGGGTCAAGAGCCTGCAAGTAAGTCCAAAAAGTACGAGTAACATTCCATGTTGTGCATACCTGACTGCTCTTTGTGCATGACAATTACAACGTACTTTGTTTTTTTCATTTTTTGTAGTGGCTGTAGGGCATATGCACTCACTCGCAAAGTGACAACACGCACCCAAACAAACACAAACACAAACACACGCACGCCCGCACACACATACCCTTAAAGGAACTCGCTGACGCAATTTCTATATATGCATGGTAGGCCTCATGAGATTGTGCATTGTGCAGCCACACATTAATGCACAGCTTACGAGGCCCATTATTTAGTTAAGACCTTGCGTTGATGAGGCAGCGGGAGCTTAAGCAAAAAGGCGTGTGTGCATGTATTTGCGCGCGTGGGTGTGTCGCACAAATGGGAGTTTGTAAATATTGAGCGTCCAGACTTGTAAAGAAAGAGAGGCTTCCTGAAAACACTTGAGTCCAATGCAGGCAATGGAGGGGGCACACGTGCATCACTGAACCCTGATGCAATTTTACTGAAGGCGGTTTTGCCACTCGGAGCAATGAGAGCCTCTCAACATCTTTTTAAATTGCTTGTGCCTATAACTGTAGTGCATGAACAAGCTGTGACAAATGGTCAAGTGAAAGCGGGAACAATGTCTTTCAAAAGCTGGTTCTCCCATATTTCGAACCCTGGACCCCTTGAAATCCTGTTAATCTTGCGTCAAAGCCTTGCAAGGCCTTGCAGGAATGCTCAGCTTCAATGCCCAGCTCTCAGTAACCTCGCAGCAGTGAGTCAGCGTGAGTGTATGTGCAATTTGAGTTGGCCTAAGTTTGTACAGAATACAGTATACAACCACCTTTCCCTCATCCACACATTAACACACATCCACGAGCAAACACACATACATTTGCTAAAAGAGAGGCAGGTGTCAAGCATACATTTTTTACAAACACAAACTCACTTACACATCAAAACATCCACGTGCAAACACACACACACACACACGCACGCACGCACGCACGCACGCACGCACGCACACGCACACGCACGCACACGCACACACACACACACACACACACACACACACACACACTTGTTGAGTGGCAGGTGCGAGGAGCTCATGAGGTAGGCACTCGTCGCATCAAACGCTTCCCCCATAAGCAGCCGCACAAGGCCCACATGCAGTCTCGCCCCCAGATCCGCTGCACTGCTCTTACCCGCCAGCTCAGCAGACACACTCATGCCCTCCCATCCCCTTGCTCGATGTCCCCCCCCCACTGTTGCTACTGTTGTGCCTGTCCTACTTTGACTGTGCTGCGCAGGTGCAGCTGTTGGAGGTGGTGTGGTGTTGTGTGCTGCTGCTGCTGCTGCTGGCGATGCAAAAGGGGGGGAGGGAGAGAGCAATACAGTGGTCAGGAGGTCTAGAATGGAGGGGGGGCTGTCCAAGCCCACGAGATGGGGCAGGTGGGCCACAAAGTCCCACACCTGCATGAGTGGGTGGGTGTGTGCGCACGTGTGTGTGTGCGCATGTGTGTGTGCGCATGTGTGTGCGTGTATGTGTGCGTGCTTGTGTGTGCGTGTGTTTATAGGTTGACAAGTGTACAGTGAAATGGGCTGTTTGTGAGCATGGTTGACGCGTTGAGATTAGATGGTAATGTACATAACCACCTAAATGCCCACCCTTTTGCCCTTAACCACCGAGTCGTATGGGCACGAGACACAAAACCAAATACAGCTACAACATGCCATGCACACACACATGCACACGCAGACACAAACAATAGCAAACACACACAATAACACACACACGCACACACACGCAACCACACACACACACACACAGCCCACCTGCAGCAGCCGATCCACGTCCTCTGAAGTCAGCCCCATGACCAGCTTGGCTAACCCCTCAGCTGCCTCTGCATCCTCCCCTCCTACTGTGCCCTTCCCATGTCCTCCACCCCACTCCCCTTCTCTCTGACAACTTAGTTCCCCACCCTGCTCACCCTCATCACGTCCTTCCGCCCCAAGCCTGCCGTCCCCCTCTTCTACCTGCCCACCCTGCCCCCCTCCACCCCCACCACGACCTGATCCCGTCCTCAGCACCTCTGCAACCAGCCCCCGTGCAAGGGCATGGGAAAGAGGCTCAGGAGGGGGTGGAGGGGGCGCACTGACACCGGCAAGAGAGCGAGCCCCCCCGCTCTCTGCACCCCCACCGCCGCCGCCAGGGGGATGGGGTGCCAGACTGTGTGCGGGGGAGCCTGCTGTGAAGTTTGGGTGGGCTGAAGCGGGGCTGGCAGAGGGCACGAAAGAGCTGTT
>Ga0307947_1000643_pt1 | contig 25374 bp, 23 predicted proteins | sample OrgLakmetagen232_FD_201840 | JGI IMG/M metagenome (GOLD analysis project Ga0307947, IMG submission 201840) | Saline water microbial communities from Organic Lake, Antarctica - #232 | ecosystem: Environmental > Aquatic > Non-marine Saline and Alkaline > Saline | place: Antarctica: Organic Lake...
GGGCTGAAATGGGGTCTTGGCCAGGTCCTGCTGCTGCTGTGCCACTGCTCACTGCCATGCTACAGCTGCTGCTGAACCCCCAAGTGGCCAAGAGACGAGAGGAGAGGAAGGGAGGGAGGAGGGGGATCCGAGGGCGGACCCCAGAAAGTTGAAACCACTGCTCGGCGGATTACTTTAAGAATGGCTACATTATAGTGCAGGTCCCTCAAATAAAGGGTGCAGCAGAGACGAGTGAGATAGCATAATAAGACATAGGCAACAATAGAGGCAGCAACAGAGAAACAATAAACACAGGCAGCAGAGCAGAAGAGCAGAGCACCCCTGTTCCTGTGACTAACTCTTCATTTATTGTTGTCCTTGAAAAGCTGCAACTGTTTGAAAGGCTTGTAGTTTGCTAGTTTGCTAGGAACTATGTAGCTGTATTACTTCCGACGAGGCGACGGATTTTGTGGCTGCTTGTATATTTTGAAATGATTTCAATGGAGTCAGCCAAATTGGCCGCCTTGAAGGCTTTTTTAGGGAAAAGGGCTGAGCAAAAGTAAAAGTAAAAGTCTACACTGGAAGTCATCAGCGTGCATCAAGGAAAGGCTCTCAACTAGTGCTCACACTAGCCAGAGCCCCACCGAAAACGAAAAAGAGAAACAACAGAGACTAATGAGGATCCGGCGGGTTGTCAGCCATGCGATCCGGCTTGCGTCTAGCCCTCCTGAAGACAGCCGCTCTACCAGTAACCCCCCTTCCAGCAGATCCCCCATTATCACTGTTGTTATTGCTAAAGTGTATTTTGTGTCTTGTTTTTGTGATCTTGTTTAAGCTTTTTATTGCATGGCAGTGTAGATAAGTAGCTAGTTGGTGCACTATGTGCGTGGGGATGCCCAAGTTTATTATAGGACAGAGCAATCTACCTGGAATGAATGAGTAAAACATGTAGGCTACCATCACGGTTACGGAAATGATTTTGGCTGCTTTGAGCAAGTCAGGCCAGACAAGGCAGGGGCTAGAGATCCACAAGTCACAGGCAAACCTGGTCAAATTAATGTGCTGTTTCTGTCACGACAAAACATGGTACCGGCCCCCCATGCTGCTGCTGCTGTGTGTGTGCTTCCGCTGTGAAAGAGGTCGCGCTAGCTAGACGTCCGTGTCCTGCCAAAGCCCCCCCATAAAGGTGTCGTAAACCTTGCAAAGCCCTCCCATAAGGTGTATTTAGCGTCTCCTCCCCCTCTCACCAGTGAGAAGGAGGCGACGGCTCAAGCAACGCACCATGATGCTGTTGATGGTTGTGTCTGTGAGAGTAAGAGCGAGTTTGTTACCGTAACAAGAGGACCATCTAAACTGGTCAAACAACCAAATAATCGCGAAATCGTTGCTCTCATAATAAATCATAGGGAATATCATATGATTCTTCCATACCACTGATTCAGCATGCCATTTTGTTGGTAGTGTCACGAACACCAATGCTGGTGAGAATGATACCATGAACGTGGCCTTTGCAACCCTGGGCAAGATGTGGCCGGAAGGGGCTCATAGAAAGATGTTACAGTGGTGGCGTCAACACAGCGTCATTTGACAACATTGTTAATCAAGTTCTAGCATCAAATCTTGTGTTTCAGGCATTACTTGTGAGACGCAGAATGGGTAAAAAAAAGGGCCCCCATCCTGCAGCCGTCTTTGTTGTGCGCTTCTTTGTTGGTGCGTGCAGCCAGTGCATGGCACACATAGCCTCCTATATCTCTTCTTCTATGTCATCATCGTCCACATAGCCCTCTTCAGCCGTGTACTGCTGTTGCGCGGCTGAAGCCCCCCCGTACATTGGACTGTCTGGAGCATTGGCTTCGTTGGTTAAGGGAACGCCCACCATCTGCATATGTATGTATATGTTTGCACTCCTGTCTGTGATGAACTAAGAGATCAAGCCAAACAGGTAGTGTGACAACAACTCCCAACATTCATCAGGGAGCTAACAAGCATTTTGATGTTGCACCCACGTTCTCCTAAAGTTCAGCAGGCTCAAACTGTGTTTCACATTCTCACATGGCCTATGCTTTTGAGAAGTGTGGAATCCCTCACCTTGTGAATATCAGCCACCATGTTGTGATCTAAGTAAGGAGCGATCACCACGCCCCGCGCTCGCATCTGCTCAATCAGCTTGAACGCCTCTGCCCCATTCTGTTGCTCATACCAGTACTCCACCTGCACAACAGGAGCCCCCAGTTGCTATTTAGTGTGCATAACAGGAGCCCCCAGTTGCTATTTAGTGTGCACAACAGGTGCCCCAAGTTGCTATTCAGTGTGCACAGCAGGTGCCCCCAGTTGCTATTCAGTGTGCACAACAGGAGCCCCCAGTTGCTATTCAGTGTGCTACCATTACTTGCATGATGTAGCCAGCATCCTTAATTCTAAAAGCTTAAGTATGATTTTTATTGTAGATCCATGAGAAAGAGTCCTCGGTCAAAGGTATGTGGCAAAAGCAGAAGGTAAGAAGAGGCAAACACATGTGTGTATTAGCAAACGCTTTCATTCCCTACAGCCAATCCAATCTTTACACCCCACTCCCCACCTGCACATGTACACATGTAAGCACGTGCTGTGTGGCAGCGTGTGTTTATGCGTTAAGTATAAACTAAACTGCCTTAACGCCGTAATCCTGGTAGCAATAATTGAGCACAGAAATTCATAGAAACACATCTTGCATATGCTTCAGTAGGGTTACGGGTGAGAGGTGTTCAGCAGCTCCTATCTAGACAAAGCAGAGGAGGCTAAAATCTTGCAAACAAGATGTACACACATTTATAGGTAAACGTACACTCCCCTGTTGACAAAACAAACATGCCGTGAGGGCTTAGGTCTCCCGATGCTTTGTGGGTTGGCCAGAATTATATATACATACACGGTGTATGTACGTTATTTTTGGCAGGAAATCTACCAAATATAGTGTATACAGGTGGTATATACAATTCTAACCGTATTTGTAACCCATCTACAGTCCTCACCACGCGCACTCTTGCATACATCAACCCCACCCCCCTCAACTCTCACACCAGCCCCCAAGCATGACACACACCTAGGGTGGCTAGAACCATATAAGTATACGGTGCATATACTGAATTTCTGGAAGGGAAACCACCAAATATACGGTCATAAACGGTGTGTGTATGTGGTTATGGCCAACCCTACCAGAACTAAATATATACGATATACGGTGTGTACTCGTATTTCTGGTGGAACATTCACCATATATACATTCATTTACAGTGCATATTTATAATATTAGCCAACCCTACGTAGACGGTGTACAAACGGTATTTTTGCAGGGACTTTACCAAATATACGGTCATATACAGTGTATGTATATGGCTATGGCCAACCCTACCAAAACCATATATATATGGTGATTATGGCAGTGATTTCATCAAATATACGGTGTATGTAAACGTTCCTGGCCAACCCTACACATACCATGAGGGCAAAGACATCGCCGATGCGGATCCCACTTTGTGCATCGTCCGCAATGCTCATCAGCAGCTGCTCGCACATTTGAAGAGCTTGCTGGGGCTGAGAGATGATCATGGCCCTTGCAGTGACAAACGTCTCAGTGGTCATGATCTGGTTCTGGATCTGCACACCAGTAGTTGAAAGGTAAGCCTGGTGTGACGGGCAGCTAATCTTCCCTTCATTCAAAGGGGGGTAAATGGCCTCTATGCAGTCTCAAAAGCCTTAGCAGTCTCGGGCTGTTTTGTAGAATTGGGGGCTGTTGTGGAGCGAGTGGCAACTGGTCTCACTCACTCACACTGCGAATTTCTATGAGAAGCAATACAGGGTCAATTGGATTGCTGAAGTGGTGTAGTGTGGGCAAGCAAACAAACCTGTTTGAATGCTTGTTCTCAGAACACACGCGTGCAAGCACAAGCAAGCACACATGCGCACGCTCATAAAAAAACGCGCTTGCAAATGTGTAAGAGCACACAACCAAGCATGCCGATTTTCTTTTACATTCACCTCCCCCAACAACGAGCTTGATTCCTTCAAACGCACGGACGGACACAAATAAAGCATCTTGTCATAACCATCATTACCATGTTAATTATACTCCCTTTTCTATTGCATTTGTATCCACACAACTCCCAAGGAATGCAGGACCACACACACGTGCGTGCCCACACGCAAACCCTCAAGAATGTGTGCATGCACTTATGCACACACGAAACTCTGGGAGCGTATGGACTCGCTCGATTTTGGTCAGCACTTACTTGGGCGGCCTTAAAGTTGGAGTCTTCACTGGTTGACTTCTTCAGGTACTTGAGGACCTCATGCAATGCCTACACAACGGAAAGGGGTGGTCAGACAAATATGGAGTAACAGGCAGAGCAAAATGAGAGGCGTCGTCGGTCAACTTGTCCAAGTACTCTAGGAATCGCGTGCAGTGCCTGTGCAGAGAAATCAGTTGTTTAAATAGGCACAGTGAAATCAGAGTATTTGCTGCTTATATTGTTCAAGTAGTCCAGGTTCTTGTGCAATGCCTGTGCAAAGGAGAGGGGCGCTTGTACGATCAGGGCAATTCATGCTTGATGTCGACCAAAAGGTGCTTATTCACGAGTATCATTAAACCCTAAGGGCAATTCACGCTCGACGTCAACCAGAAGAGGTGCATGTTCATGAGCGTCATTAAACCCTATTAGGGTGTGTATTCAATTCCCCAGGTGTGTGTGTGTGTGTGTGTGTGTGTGTGTGTGTGTGTGTGTGTGTCAAGTTACGTGTCAGATTGCATCGCAGCGAGTCGGATCATTTGAGTGCTCAAGAATTTCTAGTCCAGTCGTGTTACACTATACACCAAGCCTCGCAAGTCAGGGGAGAGGAGCAGGTGTCATGTACAGCTGTATGCAGGCTCCAAGGTCCTACTTCCATACGAGTTTGTTCTTCTGCTGCACATACTTTTGTGTGCCAGATGCTCGGAGCTCAAGCACCTGATCGCCCTGTTTCCACTCACATGCAAGCTAACATGTCGGAGAATCCACAAGCAGTGCGTTGCGCGCTATGACCTCATCCTCAGGCACAGTATGATTGGCAGGTAAAGTAGTGCAGCAGTGCAGCTTGCACTATAAGCACACTCCAGTTCACACACACACACAACGTTAGAGCAGCATGCTGATGCACACCCCCAGCCTGCCGACATGCAGGGCAGTTGAACCATAATGGTTTGTACTCAGTGTTCAAAATTCAGCACAACGCACTTTGGTCCGCATATCACAGAAAAAGTAATCAGTTTTGGTACAACGATGAGCAAAGACTTCAAACACGGCCATCACAATCCACCAATTGGAGAGAGGTTGAATCGAATTTAATCTCTCTCTCCATCCCACTCCACCCACCACCGACCTGCAAAGCCTTGTCGTAGTCTCTGTACTCATCCACCTCGATCTGGGCACAGGATTCGTAGAACATGGCCAAGCTGTCCATCGCCTGTGTGCTCAGGTTTGGCAAGCAACAGCGTTAGAGATGGTTGTGGTGTTTGAGGCAAAGAAAGGTGCAGGACCCAAAACAGGGTGAGTGTTTCAGAGCTTTGCTTTTTGCATTGCCAAGACATAAAAAGTAGAGTACACAACAAGGCCTGGCTCGCGTAGTAGAGTGCTGTCTTGCGTAGTAGAGTGCTGGCTTGCGTTGTAGTGTGCTGTCTTGCGTTGTAGTGTGCTGTCTTGCGTTGTAGTGTGCTGGATCGCGTAGTAGCGTGCTGTCTTGCGTAGTAGTGTGCTGGCTCGCGTAGTAGTGAGCTGTCTTGCGTAGTAATGTGCTGTCTTGCGTTGTAGTGTGCTGGCTTGTGTTGTAGTGTGCTGTCTTGCGTTGTAGTGTGCTGGCTTGCGTAGTAATGTGCTGGCTTGCGTAGTAATGTGCTGGCTTGCGTTGTAGTGTGCTGGCTCGCGTAGTAGCGTGCTGTCTTGCGTAGTAGTGTGCTGTCTTGCGTTGTAGTGTGCTGGCTCGCGTAGTAGTAAGCTGGCTTGCGTAGTAATGTGCTGGCTTGCGTTGTAGTGTGCTGGATCGCGTAGTAGCGTGCTGTCTTGCGTAGTAGTGTGCTGTATCGCGTAGTAGTGAGCTGGCTTGCGTAGTAATGTGCTGGCTTGCATAGTAGTGTGCTGCCTGCTAATTTTGTGTGCTGATGGACTACAGACCTGACAACTTGCATGGAGCTGGTCAGGGTTGAAACTAAATATGTACCGTTGTGTAATTTGAGATTCCCTATGTTTTATGTAACCGTGTGTGTGTGTGTGTGTGCAGCCCCAAGTTGAAATGAATGCACAGGCCAGACCGACAAAGGGGCTCACTATTGCCAAACAAACATTTAGAGCGTGCCTGAACCAGTGAGGATTTTTTACAAGAGCCCATACAAGCTCGTATTCAACCGACTCAAGTTGCGTGTTCCCCACTCACCAAACCGCTGAGTCCTCTCCACCCTCTATTTGATCATCAAAACCTCGTATAAGCCGCCACCACCGACCCCACGCCACCGCTACTAAATCTAACCATCAGTACTGCGTACACCTCAGTTGCTTACAAAAGCCAAATGCCCAATGTGCGACAATTTAATGAGGTATAAACTTACAGCTATTTGCACCGAAGCAGAAAACACATCACACGCACACATGCATACACACACTGACACGCACACACACAAATGCCACACCTGTGCCTTGGTGTAAAAGTTGATGATATTCTTCATGATGTCAGGATTTGAGTGCCAGTCCAATGTTTGCAGGTAATTTGCCGCCATGAGGTACACCTCCTTGTTGCGGGAGACGCCTACGTTTTGTGTGTGTATATGTGTGTGTGTGTGTGCATGTGTGTGCGTGTGCGTGCGTGCGTGTGTGTGTATGTGTGTGTGTGTGTGAATGATCATGACAGTTGTAAGGATTGATAGTGTGACCTTTGGCCACGGCGTAGAGTGTAGGATACAATGTGTAGGTCTTTGTGTATGATTAAGATGTGCTGCTGCAGTGCTCATACCCAAGATGTTCAGTCACGTTCACACACACACACACGCTTACACACACACACACACACTTACACACACAAACACGCTTACACACACAAACACGCTTACACACACACGCTTACACACACAGGTATGCACAACAGCACACCTGTGAAGAATATGATGTTTCCACTGCGCAGCAAGGATCTCATGGCTCTGATCTTTGCACATTCACACACACGCTTACACACACAGGTAAACTCGACAACACACCTGTAAAGAGGATTTTCTCCTTGTCCCCACTGCGCAGCAGGGACCTCATGGCTCTGATCTTTGCACATTCACACACACACGTGCAGATACAGGTACACTTAGCAACACACCTGTAAAGAAGAGGATCTCTCTTTGTCTCCACTGCGCAGCAGGGACCTCATGGCTCTGATCTTTGCACATTCACACACACACACACACGTGCAGAAACAGGTACACTCAGCAACACACCGGTAAAGAGGATTTTCTTTTTGTCCCCACTGCGCAGCAGGGACCTCATGGCTCTGATCTTTGCACATTCACACACACACACACGTGCAGATACAGGTACACTCAGCAACACACCTGTAAAGAAGAGGATCTTCTCTTTGTCTCCACTGCGCAGCAGGGACTTCATGGCCTTAATCTTCTCTCCTGCCTGTGTGCATGTGCATGCGCAAACATGTGCAGGCTTCAGCTGAAATCATAAGAGCAGTGTGACACTTCATGGCCTTAATCTTCTCTCCCGCCTGTGTGCATGTGCATGCGCAAACATATGCAGGCTTCAGCTGAAACCATAAGAGCAGTGTAACACAAACTTGCTAAGTAACAGTTGATTGTGGAAGGTGCGCCCTGGGCTTAATTGGCCTTTGGCGGCAAAACATACCTCTCTCACTTTTCCCTCTCTTTTCTCACTTTTTTCTCCCACAGTTGATATTGGCATGCCCCACAGCACGCTAAGCAGCCTCCACAATAAGCTGTAGATTCCAAATGTATGTGCACACAAAAGCACAAATACACACATGCGCACAGACACACACACACAGACTCACATCCACCCACTCAAGCGCACACACACGCACACGCACACCACACCCACACACACATGCACACACACACACACTGACGCACATCCACACTTGCCTGTGTAAACTTTTTGGCAGCTAGCTGCCACGCCCCCTGGCGTTTGGCCACCTTCGCTATCTGCTGCAGCACCTGAATGCGTTCTGCATCAGGCATTGAGCCCTTGGCAGGTGTCATTGCTTCTGCCATCTCCTCATTGATAGCCACTGCGTGTGTGTGTGTGTGTGTGTGCGTGTGTGTGTGTCTGCATGTGTGTGTTTATGCGTGTATGTGTTTGTGAGTGCGCATTACCTCTGCCATCTCCTCATTGATAGCCACTGCGTGTGTGTTGTGTGTGTGTGTGTGTGTTTGCATGTGTGCGTTTATGCGTGTATGTGTTTGTGGGTGTGCATGACCTCTGCCGTATCCTCATTGACAACTATTGTGTGTGTCTGCTTAGGTTAAATTTAGGAGTGTGGTCTGGCTAGGTTTAGGAGTGTGCTCAATGTTAAAGAACGAAGGCCATTCCAGTCCCTTTATATGTATATTTTGTGTGTGTGTGTATGTGTGTGTGTGTGTGTGTGTTTGTGTGTGTGCCTGTGCGCGCTACGCATAGCAGATCTCAAGCCACACCCAATACACTTTCTCTGCATACCTAGCACAGATAATGGTCCTGGCAAGTCCACGCATTCACGCACCTTCATGCTGCACAGCCATTTCCAAGGCTTGTGTGTGCCTGCCAGCTGCTACCGTCATCTTCACCGCCTTGTCAAAGTGGCCGTTCTTCATGAAAAATTCCGCACACCTGAGTGTGTGTGCATGCAAGTGGTGCATGCATCAACAATTAACAGTGAATTGGATAAACTGGAGGGCCATTGTTTGTGGGGTTGTGACCTTCATTCCCCACACAAGGAATTAACGCACACATGCAACTTTACTTGCCGACCTAAGAGGCAACTTTACTTACCGACTGAAAGACTGAGCTTAAAGTTGTGGGGAATACACAGGCACTTTCTCTAAAAGGCTGAATTGCATTTAAAACAGGAAGCTGCAAACGCGAACATGACTGGTTCACAGGCAGTTCATATTACACACAAACACAAATTCATGCACAGCACGGGGCTTAGCCCTGATTTTAGGTCTTCCGATACCTGGCCCAGTATATGACCAGCACGTACTCTTAGACAAAATGCAAGTTCACCACAGGTGGGCAGCCCCCCCCCAAACACAAACACACACATGCACACACACGCACACACACAATCACATACTCACTCACCTCATGTAAAGCACGGGGTCGCCCCCTGAGCTCAGATCATCCGCGATCTGGCCAAGCACATCAAACAATTGGGCAGCAAAACACATGTCTACCGCCTTGCTCAGCTTGCCGCCCTTCATGTATAGCGTGGCTGCTTTTTCGTGCGCACCCTGACAAAAAGCATACCGGACAGAGTAAGTGGGTGCAGCGTGACTTCTGGGATGAGAGAGTGTGCATGTATAGCGTGGCTGCTTTTTCGTGCGCACCCTGACAAAAAGCATACCGGACAGAGTAAGTGGGTGCAGCGTGACTTCTGGGATGAGAGAGTGTGCATGTATAGTGTGGCTGCTTTTTCACGCGCACCATGACAAAAAGCGTACCGGACAGAGTAAGTGGGTGCAGCGTGACTTCTAGGATGAGAGAGTGTGCATGTGCATGTAATTCTTGCCACAAGTGAATGTACCACTCAAGTGCGTGTGTGTTTGTGTGTATATGTGTGTGTTTGTGTGTGTGTGTGTTTATGTATGCATGCATGTGTGTGTTCATGTATGCATGTACCTGCGTATTGTGTGTCAGTATCCATACGTGTGTGTGTGTGTGTATGTGTGTGTGTGCCTGCACCTTTTCATCAAGGTATTCAGCTGCGTTGATCATGACCGATGGGGTGCTCTTCAACGCCAGGTTCATGAGCTCATGGTCAAGCTCGTAGGCCTTTGCTAATCGAACCCCATGGCTGTACCTTTTGGCCTGCACATAGGATGGGTGGCAGAAAGAGTAAGGGCTGACAATTTAAATGTTCCTGCGTCGCCATGCTTACGAGCTCACCATGCTTACGAGCTCATGCCTGGAAGTTATCATTCCTATACATGTATATGCATATGTATCCCATGGCTTTACCTCTTGGCCTGCACAGAGGATGGGTGGCAGAGGATGTAAGAGCAACGAACGGACCCAATGGGAGACAGAGGAGCCTACGGCACATTGCTAATGAAATCATGCCAGTAACAGCTTTTTGCTAACAACGACACAGGGTTGTACCTTTTGGGCTGCACACAGGATGGGTGGCAGAAAGAGTAAGGGCTGACAATTTGAATGTTCCTGCGTCACCATGCTTATGAGCTCATGCCTAGTATTATCTTTCCTATGCATGTATATGTAGGGTTGGCCAGAACCGTACATGCACACCGTACATGACCGTATGTATGTATGGTGATTTCTCTTCTTGAAATACCGTATATACACCGTATATACGTATATATGTATGGTTCTGGCCAACCATATGTATATGCATACGTACCCCATGGCTGTACCCTATTGGCCTGAGAAGGATCAGCAGTTAGTGGAAAATGAGTATGAAAATGAGTATTCAAGGGGCATATGCTGCATGTTCATGTGCGTTATGTGTCGGTAGGTGGATGGGCATGTGCTCGTGTGCACTTGTGTGTGCATGTCTGCGTGTGTGCGTGGGTGCATGTGTAGTTGTTCAAGTGCAGCGTTCTGTACCAGAACCTTAATGCAGGACTGGATGGCCTCGGTTATGCGGTTCTGCGCTTTGTGCAGGATGAGCCTTAGCTGTGTGTGTTTGTGTGTGTGTGTGTGTGTGTGTTTGTGTGTGTTTGTGTGTGTGTGTGTGTACGGGTGCATGTGTGAACATGCTGCACTTTGTCATACTCTTGTGTAAAACTGGATGGCCTCAGCTTGACGCTAGTGTGCTCTGTGCTGGATGTGCCTTAGCTGTTTGCGTGTGTATGTGCCTTAGCCTTGTTTGTGTGCTGTATGTGTGCCTTGGCTGTTTGCGTGTGTATGTGTGCGTGAGTATGTGCACATGCTGCGCTCTGTCATACCTTTGTGTAGTACTGGATGGCCTCGGCTATGCGGTTTTGTGCTTCGTACTGGCGGGCTAGATGGAAGGCAGCAGCAGGGTCAGCACCAGCAGCCGCCACCTGTGTATGTGTACCAGTGTTATTTTTAAAGATTTGGGAAAACCTTGGTTTTGTGTCTCCTCCAAATCTGGCAATTTGAGAAATTGGGTTCTCATGTCGATTTCTTTTGCCGCCCCAGCCTGCCGGGAGGCCAAAGGCCTCCCGAAAAATGATGTATGCAATTAGTGTGTAGGTGATCTGGAAGCAATTGCTTTAAAACTGACGAGTTTGTCTGAATCTGCAAGGCAGGGCTTGAAAACCCCCTTCATTTGTCAAGGCAATGCAGCTTCATGAGTTTGTCTATTTGATTTCACAGCGCTTCTTAGCCTGAGTCAGCCTCTGGGTGAGGGAAGGACACCACGCCGAATGCTGAGCTCTTAAACCCCCGTGTGCAACACGTCAGGTGCTGCGCATTTAGCCGATTGCGCTGGGGGTCACAGATGTACTCAAGCGTGCTGAACATACTCTCTGGAATGAAGGAGGGTGATGCTGCAGTGATTTCAGGGAACCAACTCTTTTCGTCCCCCCCCCCAAACACTCAACCAGTCCTTGCGCTGGGGCTGTCCCTCAGAGGCCGGATGCTCAAGTCACTGAACTTGTTTGTGGGCCCACGAGCGCCTAAGTACTTCCCACCACTTTTCCCCTGGCAACTTTGGGCTTTTTTGATGGCGTTTATTTAAACATGATAGTTAAATGTTTGGAAACTTTTGGAATTTGTGGTGCGTGAGGGCTTTCGAAGGCCCTCTAACCACATCCGTTGTTTTACACAGGGGCTTGTTGGCACTTCCATAATTTTGGTTTCATGTCAATTTCAAAAGTCTGATTCCATGCCTTAAAAAAACACTTATGTGTAAGTGTATGTATGCGTGTGAATGTGTGTCCACGTGTGTGTGTGTGTGTGTGTGTGTGCTTGTGTGTGCGTGTGTGTGCATGTGTGACTTTCCAGTGGAGATAAAAGCAGGAAAAGGGGTAATAGGCAATTTCGTTGGCATGCAGCATGGCTCATCTACTGAACTTTCCCTCCTTTGTCTGTCTTTGTCTGGTGGAGGATATTGGAGAACTTTTTGGAACTCAAGACCAAAGCGGCTCCATTTTCTTGACTACTGTGGGGAGTAATCGTCACTGCCTGCAAAGTTTTTAACTTAGTGGTTCAGCTAGAAGGGGTAAACAAGGAGGGGAGGAAGGTCAGGTTTAGGGTTAAGGGTTTAAACCCAGCGTTAAAAGGGTTTTAGCCCAGCTTTGGCTGCTCCCCCAGAAAGCGGGTGGCCAGAGCCCTCGCTCGCCGACCATGAAGCTCGTGCGACACAGGCTCCATGGCCAGCATCTTGAAAAGGACAGTCGTTGCAGACAGATGCAATGTACAAGGGGTAAGGGCCATCATAGCAGCAACAGGATGTAGGGGCAGCAGACAGACAGAGAGAAACGACAACTTCATGACATAATGCACGTGACAAGGGGCCATCATGGCAGCAGCAGGATATAGGGCAGCCAGATAGAAAGGAACGACAACTTCATGACACAATGAAAGGGGTAAGGGCTATCATAGCAGCAGCAGGATATAGGGCAGCCAGATAGAAAGGAACGACAACTTCATGACACAATGAAAGGGGTAAGGGGTAAGGGCTATCATAGCAGCAGCAGGATATAGTAGAGCCGCAGAACCGAAGCAGGCATCAAGTGTGACATCTGGCAGAGCAATTTGAGCCCATCCTCAAATGTTCTATGCCAGCCCCTCTTTGAGATCGGTTTGAAACATTTGGGTTTTGGGCTGCAGTGCCTGAGCACGACCCTCTCTGCCCTTACACTCTGGTGGTGAAAATTTTTGGGTTGCAATGCCTGAGCACGACCCTCTCTGCTTTTAAATTCTGGTGGTGGAAGTCTTTGAAGTTGCTCATACCTTAAAGCGGCCCTTGTCCCTGCTTCACAAAGCCTTTCTTCCTATGGCAAGGCCCTTTCCAATCAAGCTAAGGCAGCCTCTCTTCCTAGAGCTCATACAGGGACTGCAGGGCCACAATGCCTGTGTACTTTCTCTGTGCATGCCTCCATCGTTACCTGTTTCTCAGCTCCCCAACAGCTGCGCGTGCCTGTGTACTTTGTCTGTGCATGCCTCCATCGTTACCTGTTTCTCAGCTCCCCAACAGCTGCGCGTGTAGCAGTGCACATGCCTGTGTATTTTGTCTGTGCATGCCTCCATCGTTACCTGTTTCTCAGCTCCCCAACAGCTGCGGGTGTAGCAGTGCACATGCCTATGTACTTTGTCTGTGCATGCCTCCATCGTTACCTGTTCCTCGGCCTCCTTGAAAATTTGTGTGTAGCAGTGCACATGCCTGTGTACTTTGTCTGTGCACGCCTCCATCGTTACCTGTTCCTCGGCCTCCTCAAAATTTTGTGTGTAGCAGTGCACACGCACGATGGACAGCACGTCTTTGGCACGACGGTAGCAAGCCAGTGCGTGAGGGATGTCTCCATGGCTTTCACAGTAGCGACCCCACCAAGTAGTGAGTTCCTTGTTGTTTTCCTGCACACGCATGTGTGTGTATGTGCGTGTGTCTGTGTGTCTGTGCGCTCATGCATGTGTGCTTGTGTGTGTACGTGTGCATGTCTTTGTGTGTATGTGCCACTTGGTGAATCATTCTTAAGGAAGCCTGAATGAATGGGTTACAACATTTAAAAGACGATCAGCATGCTTTTTGAGGTTGAGACACTTGTTTTGCTGCCAAAAGTTGTGTGTGTGTCCTTGCATGTGTGCGTGTGTGTCTGCCCATTGTGAGGTTGAGACACTTGTTTTGCTGCCAACCTTGCTGCCAAAAGTCCAGAGGACGTGTTCAAGCACATGCACACACATACACACAGAGACACACACACAGAAGCAACATAGATACACACGTGCACTTGGGTAGCAGGTTAAAAAACATGGCACACAAGCAAACACGAGATACACGCAACACACACACTCATGCGACAGAGCACACAGTGCAAACACACATACACACCTGGCTCTTGACGTACGCCTCCAGCTCTGTGAACTTGCCGGCTTGGAAGAACATGCGCGGTATTTCCACCGAGCCACAACCTGACTTGATATACCCTTTTTTGGCACCTTCCAAGTCCCCTGTTTTCTCCAAGAACTGCACAGCGTCAAGTGTTAAAAATTTGTGAGAGTATGTGTGATGATGTATGCCAACTTTGCTAGACCGTATGCCACCTTTCCTAGGCCGGGTGTGTGATGATGTGTGCCAACTTTGCTAGACCGGAATAAGATGCGTGCTGGGGGAAAGTGTTATAATGCACATTCTTTTTTACATTTGCCAGCTGGTTGTTTGTTTGTTGCAATGGGGGCAAAGATTTACAAGGCACACAGAAGTTTCAATCATGTAATCGTTTTGAGGAAAGTTGCTTGGACCTGAAACTTCTGAAGTATCCAACGCGTCCACAAGGCCCCATTTCACCAGTAAACACCGCAAGTTTGAATGTAGATCTTGATCCCGTACCAGCACACTTGTGTGCGTCAATAAGACTGTAGAAACTTGGGAATGATCACGTGTGCATGAATGAAGAATAAGCGGCAAAATAAAGCCATGCTCACAACAAACTTTATCTTTTAAGGACATACCTGCGCGTGCGCGTAGTGCGTGGCCTTAAGGTGGATGCGGTCATGCTTTTCTGCCACTTCAATGGCCTTGTCCCACTGCCCACAAGCCTGCAGTGTGTGTACGTGTATTTGTGAGTTTGTGGGGTGTGTGTGTGCGTGTATGTAGATGTAGATTGAAGTATGACATTGCATCAAGATACGTCTTTTTGTGCAACATTGAGGCATTCACAGGAATGCATACTCACATACAGGCACCCAGTTCATCACAGCAAACGGAAATATGTGCTCTCAAGTTTTGCTAAGGTGGGAATAACAAGCATACTCACGCACACTCACGCACACTTACGCATACTCACGCATACACACATGCACAAAAAAGTACACATCCTTGCAGTCTGCACAGCAGCTGCAAGTTTTGCACTTCTGAGATCCGTTACAGTAGGAAATATCAAAACACATAGACACGTGCTTATGCACACATTTACAACATCCACGCATTAACATACACACCTGGTACAGCCTGCATGTACATATACACACACTTACAACATACACGCACGCACACACCTGGTACAGCCCGCATGTACGTATACACACACAGCAAACACACACACACACACCTGGTACAGTCTGCACAGCAGATCGTAGCGCTCAGAGGCAGCGTACAACTTGCGAGCGTCGTCCATCATTCCAAGGTGCACCGCCACCTGAGTGAACAATTGGTTTAGGGCTCAGCCACACACATACATAAACATGCACGCACACACACACACACACACACACACACACAAAGCACGCTCATACACACACACTCACAAACCACATATATACACATACGTACACACACATACGTATACATGCATGCACACACACAAACATGCACCACACACTACATACTCACCGTGGCCACTCTGGCATCCAGGTCGTCGATGCCCTTTGCTTCACGCACGGCCTGTGCCCCACGCACATGCTCCATGTTGCCCAGGCAGTGCTCTGAACACAAAAACAAATGAAGAGATGTGTGTCTTTGTCTTTGCTTTTGTGTTTCCTTGTGTGCGCGTTTGATCCTGTCTTCATGGTGCTTCTGTCCCACACATCGTGCTGTGTATTGTGGATCTCTAGGAAGTTGTTATGTCCATCTAAAGCTCGAAAATAAACCCACACATTTGAAAGGCTGGCCAGAGTCATGAGGTAATGACAAAGTACCGTATATTGGTAGGGCACGGTCATGGTGTAGGTAATAACAAAGTACCATATATGCGTTTATTGGTAGAGCACGGTTGTGTACAGTGCAGAAGTGCAATATTGGCCAACCTTCCACATCTAAGCGTTCGAGTTTTATCATCCTGCAATCACACCTTCCACATCTGAGCGTTTCAAGTTCCACCATCCTGCAATCACACCCTCCTTATCTAAGCGTTCAAGTTTGAGCATCTTGCAACCACATCTTCTACACAACCCACGCATGAAAGTGCCTGCTTTACTGCACAGTTGGGCCATGTCCTCCAAACTAGACCATCACACTTTTTTTGTTACCACGCACTTTGCCCACCTGCCACGTCTAAGCGCTTGTTCTTTGATACACAGGTGGGCCACGTTCTCCAAACTACGCTAATACACTTTTTGTCGCCACACATACCCACCTGCCACATCCAAGCGCTCGTTCTTGATGCACAAGTGGGCAACGTTCTCCCAACTTCTCTATCACACTCTTTTGTCACCAAGCGCTCTACCTGCCACGTCCAAGCGTTTGTTCTTGATGCACAGGTGGGCCATGCTCTCCAAACTAAACCATCACCCATATTGTTTATTACCATGCGCTTTGCCCACCTGCCACGTCCAAGCGCTTGTTCTTGATGCACAGGTGGGCCATGTTCTCCCAGACCGCGGGGTTCTTGATGGACTGCAGGCAAGTTAAGTGGATGACCAAAGGATGTTGGTAAAAGGGATGGCGCGACAATGTGCAGGCCGCGGGGCTCTTGATGGACTGCAGGCCAGGGAGGCTGGAGCGAAGGGTGTGCGTAAAAAGGATGGCGTATATGGACGGTGACTGGAGCGAAGGGTGTGCGTAAAAGGGATGTCGTATTATGGACGGTGACTGGTGCGCTGCTGAAGTGGTGAGGATAACAAAATAAACGTAAGGCAGCGTAAGCAAACATAGAAGATGGGAGTAAAATTTCAAATCTGCATGTTGGTATTTGCAAAGGAAAATGTATGGAAATTGATGCTGATTGCACACACAAACACACACACACAAGCAGTAAGTATTGCAGCCTAGCTAGCTGGTCTCTCTCTCTCTCTCTCTCTCTCTCTCTCTCTCTCTCTGTGTGTGTGTCTTCCAAAGTTGCACGCACAATCACAAGGTTGCACACATATTAGCAAGATGTGAAGGGATGGCAGGGAAGGTAATGGTGGTTGAGATGATTGTGATATCAATAAGAACGACAAGCCTCAGAGAAACATTGGGGTCTATGAGAGTGTGACTGATTCTTTATTATTTTGCTGTAGTAAACAGTAATTAGTAAGCATGGCAGGTGCGAGAGGAGAGGAAAACAACTTGCACAATTTTATACATTTGTGGCTAGGCCTTGTATATAACTTTCAAGGCAACTTGTGCCTCACCACCTGCGGGAAAGCACACACGCATGCTCACACGCACATGAACGTACACACGCAAATGAACATGCACACACTAGCTAAACCATGCAGACACGCACACCACCTTGATGGCCCTGAACGCTTCATCCATGTTGTCAGTGGCGAGGAAGTAAGAAAAATCAAGCAGAGCTGTCTTAGTGTCCTCGTCTCCATCCTGATAATGCACATGAGTTTTTTTGGTGCGTGTTGTATGTGAGTGTTTGTGTGTGTATATGTGTGTGTATGTGCGTGTGTGTACGAGCGCATTTGTAGGCACCCATACCTGTACTTGCATATATTCTTGCGTGTTTACGTGTGTTTGTGCATGTCTGCGATGTGTGTACGTCTCTGTGGTGTGTAGCTCAAGCTGTTCCTTGCGGCTTGGCTAAGGCCATTAAGAGACAGGGGTGCTTAACAGGGGGTCGACTTTTCAATGCACAGTTTGGTATGCAGGACTGGATTTGCACACAACTGAAATAAAGGAGCAAAGGCAGTGACATGCTTGAAATGCGCACCATCGTACGCTGGGCTGAACATACATTGGTGTACAGACAAGCAAAAGCATGCACACACAGGTGCAGGTTAGTGCAAGCACACATCAATACAAATACACACTCATACCCACATCTACACCAAAGCCCACATACACGCCCTCATATACTCACACCCACCCCCATGCCCACGCCCACACCCGCATACACCCAAACCCATACACCCAAGCTCACAGCAACTTCCACACCCACACCCACTCACATACCTGCATGCCCGCGAATCCCTGCATGGGGACTTTTGTGACGTTTGAGGATTGCGGCTGCTGTGGGTTGGGCTTATGCAGCACGAGGTGGGGAGCATGGATGGCTATGAAGCTCTTGGCTCCTGTTGAAGCACAAGCAGCAATTGGTGAAGGTGAAAGAGTGCATGCAACGAGGCCAAGGTGGGGAGCATGGAAGGCTATGAAGCTCTTGGCTCCTGTTTAAGCACAAGCAGCAATTGGTGAAAGAGTGCATGCAACGAGGCCAAGGTGGGGAGCATGGATGGCTGTGAAGCTCATATGCAGTGAAAATATCCACATGCAGTGGAAGCATTCATATGTTCATATGCAGTGGAAACATTTCATATGCAATAGAAACATTCATGTGCAGTGAAAACATTCATATGCAGTGGAAAATCCATATGCAGTGAAAACATTCATATGCAGTGGAAACATCCATATGCAGCGGAAACATTCATTTGCTTTGAAATATATCCATATGCAGTAAAAACATCCGTATGCAGTGGGAACATTCATATGCAGTGAAAAAATCCATATGCAGTAGGAATATCCATATGCAGCAGAAACATTCATTTGCTTTGAAATATACCCATATGCAGTGAAAACATCCATATGCAGTGGAAACATTCATATGCAGTGAAAAAATCCATATGCAGTGGGAATATCCATATGCAGCAGAAACATTCATTTGCTTTGAAATATATCCATATGCAGTGAAAACATCCATATGCAGTGGAAACATTTATATGCAGTGGAAATATCCATGTGCAGTGGAAACACGGTTCTAATCAGCCCTAGCCGCTTAGAATACCTGCAGCATCTATGGATTGGTACTCCTGCAGGAGGACCTCATGCTCGGGGCTCACGAAGAAGAGAGCTACCTCGTTGGTCATCAATTCGTCTGCCAGCACATCGTCAGCACGTTGCACACTCTGTGCCACAACAATAGAATATGTGTGTGTGTGTGTGTGTGTTGGTCATCAGATCGTCTGCCAGCACATCGTCAGCACGTTGCACACTCTGTGCCACAACAATAGAATATGTGTGTGTGTGTGTGTGTTGGTCATCAGATCGTCTGCCAGCACATCGTCAGCACGTTGCACACTCTGTGCCACAACAATGGAATATGTGTGTGTGTGTGTGTGTGTTGGTCATCAGATCGTCTGCCAGCACATCGTCAGCATGTTGCACACTCTGCGCCACAACAATAGAATATGTGTGTGTGTGTGTGTTGGTCATCAGATCGTCTGCCAGCACATTGTCAGCACGTTGCACACTCTGCGCCACAACAATAGAATATGTGTGTGTGTGTGTTGGTCATCAGATCGTCTGCCAGCACATCGTCAGCACGTTGCACACTCTGCGCCACAACAATAGAATATGTGTGTGTGTGTGTGTGTGTTTGTCATCAGATCGTCTGCCAGCACATCGTCAGCACGTTGCACACTCTGCGCCACAACTATATAATGTGTGTTTATGTATGCATGTGTGTACCTCTCTGACTCTGAGTGTACTGGCCAACAGATCGTCTGTCAGCACACCGCCAGCATGCTGTATGCTCTGTGCTGCATCAACAGAGTATGTGTGTACGTATATGCTTCTGACTTCGAGCGTGTTGGTCATCAGTTCGTCTGCCAGCACACCGCCAGCATGCTGTATGCTCTGTGCTGCATCAACAGAGTATGTGTGTATGTATATGCTTCTGACTTTGAGCGTGTTGGTCGTCAAATCGTCTGCCAGCACACCGCCAGCATGCCGTATGCTCTGTGCTGCAACAACAGAGTATGTGTGTACGTATATGCTTCTGACTTTGAGCGTGTTGGTCATCAGTTCGTCTGCCAGCACACCGCCAGCATGCCGTATGCTCTGTGCTGCAACAACAGAGTATGTGTGTATGTATGTGTCTCTAAGTCTGAGTGTATTGGTCATAAGAGTTTCTGCCAGCACATTGCCAGCACGTTGCACGCTCTGCCCAAAAATAATTAAATATGTGTGTGTACATGTGTGTTGGTCATCAGAATGTCTGTCAGCACATTTCCAGCAAGCTGTGTGCTCTGTACCACAACAACAGAGTAATACAAGCCTGTGCGTGTATCTGTGCTTGTGTGCACGTGTATTTGCCTATGCGTGTGTGTATCTGTGTTTGTGTGCACGTGAACACATGTCTGCTTTTGCTGGCAACCCTTACACACACATATGAATTGAAATAACTAATCCAATATGTGATGTGGGCATCCTGCGCACATTTAACAGGGAAAGGCACACGGAGGCCTACGATTGACATTTCATATATCTGACTCTTGCAATGACATGCAAGGCACAAAAAAAGCTTACCAGAGTCTGGACGGCCAGGATCTTATTCTCAATCACATCCCAGGCTATGGTCTGGGGCATTCGATCATCCTGCATGCAAGTGTGAGCACAGCTCGGCCAAAGTGAGGGACAATGCGCAATTTGTAGGACTGTTAGTGACACTGTGAAATTGTATGGAGAACAAGCTCTTACTTAAAATCCTTTTTTGCAAACTATATGTCCTGGCCAACTGTAGGTTTGAGTGACAACATTGGCGAGACAAGGCCTGCAACACAAAGGCCTGCAACACAAAGGCCTGCAGCACAAAAGGCCTCCAACACAAAGGCCTGCAACACAAAGGCCTGCAACACAAAGGCCTGCAACACAAAAGGCCTGCAACAACATTGGCCTGCAACAACATTGGCGGGACAGTGGCCTGCAACAACATTGGCGAGACAAGGCCAGCAACAACATTGGCCTGCAACAATTGACATTGGCCTGCAACAACAGGCCTGCAACAATTGGCCTGCAACAACAGGCCTGCAACAACATTGGCGAGACAAGGCCTGCAACAATGCGCAGTCTGTGAAAGTTATGTTGACTTTCTATGCATGAACCAGGCAAGGTCTGCAGCAATGTGCGACGTAAAGGAGTGCTAAATTGGGTAGCCATGTCAGGCTGGAGGCTTTTGTATTTCAAACCAACTCTAACCTATAGGAGTGCTGGTGAAAGGAATTTTAAATCAGGCAGGGTCAGCAACAGTGTAAGGCGCGCCGGTTTGTTCAAAGAAGTGTGTAAAGAATGCAAGATTCCTGTGCCGCTGGCCTGCTTTTGTGTTGTACAGGCGTACATATACCCGTGCCCACAAAAAAAGAACAGGTGCACGTAACGGTGTTTTAAACGATGCTTGGTTGTACGGTAAGCACAGAAAAAGTGGTGGTGTTGCATTCAACTCACATACGTACACTTGTGCTCACAAAGAACAGGAGCATGTGGTGGTGTTTCAGTTGATGCACAGATGTACACTTGTGCTCACAAAGAACAGGTGCATGTGGTGGTGTGTCAGTTGATGCACATGTGTACACTTGTGCTCACAAAGAACAGGTGCATGTGGTGGTGTTGCATTCAACTCACATATGTACACTTGTGCTCACAAAGAACAGGTGCACGTGGTGGCACTACAAAATACGGGTGCACATGGTGGTAATTTGCAGTGCATTCGTGCATTGGAGGTATTTTGTAGAGCATGGTGGTGCACCCGTATTTCAAAATGTTGCTTCTTTAGAAGGACAGGTGTACATGGCGGTTTTCAAAAAACGGTGGACGTAGCGCTACTTCTCAAAGACAGGTGCGTGAAGCAGCACTTCAAGAATTTGGTGTACATGGCAGTACGTTAAATATGAGGTGTGCGTGGCGGAGCTTCCAAAACAGGTGCATGTGACAATACGTCAAAAATTAGGTGCGCGTGGTCATAACTTAAAAGCAAACTGCGGGTGGCTTTGTAGCCAAAGTGTAAAACGAAAGAGCACATACATTTAGCCCACCAAAACTCAACTCAGCAACGTCAAAGAGGAGCGTTGGGTGTCTTCAATGCAGGACCCGTAGAAATTTGGGCGCCTTCAATGCTTTACACACAAAAGCACGCCATGCTCTCTCTGCCATCAAATGCTCTCTTATCAATGCTCATCAATGCTCACCCGTGCTCTCTTTGCCACCAAATGCTCTCTCTGCCATCAAATGCTCTTATCAATGCTCATCAATGCTCACCATCGCTCTCTCTGCCACTGTATGCTCTCTCTCTGCCATCAAACACTCTTATCAATGCTCATAAATGCTCACCATCGCTCTCTCTGCCACTGTATGCTCTCTCTCTGCCATGTCAGCACCAGAGTGCCAATCCAAACAGGCAGGCACTTGCCAGCATGCAATGCACATAACACACTTGCCCTAAACTTGCCCTGCAACGTTCACTGTCAACGTTCGCTTGTGAAATTGCGCGCAGGCAACGTATGACGTTCAATGTCAACATTCGATTGTGCCTCTGCACCCAGGCAACATGTGGCGTCCACTGCCAACCTTCACTTGCAAATCTGCACCTTGGCAAAGTCGTAGGTGAGCGTGGTGGTGTTCTCAAAGCAGTGCACATACAGGCACGATTCACGCGCGCGCTCCTTGGAAGAACACAGGGCAGCCACCATGTTGCCGCTGCTGTTCACGCTGAGCACGTCCACCTTCATCGGGTTGCTGGGTGGGTTGTTAGGAAGCAGCAGTCCTGTGTACATCGTTCACAAAACAGTTCACTGAAAAAATGCGGGGCAAGTTGGACAACCACAGTCCTCAGGCCTGTGTGCATTTTGTACAAAACAATCTAGCTGGAACTAAAATGCATCTGGTACAAAACAATCTACCGGTAATTAAAACGCCGGGCAGGTTGGGCAACCTCTGTCCTCAAACCTGTCTGCAGAGTTTACAAAACAATTGAACTAAAAAGCAGGGCAGGTTAGCCGGCCGGAAGCCTGCATGCTATACAGTGAACACAGAGCACTCAGTGCTGTGGCAAAGCACATCGGCTGAAGCACCAATCAACCGACATGCGCTCTCATGCGCTCAAGTTCAAAACAGTGTCACTTTTGTTTCTGCGCTGTGTGTGTGTGTGTGTGTGTGTGTGTGTGTGTGTGTGTGTGTGTGTGTGTGTGTGTGTGTGTGTGTTTGAGTGTGTGTGTGTGTGTGTGAGTGTGTGTGTATGTCTAGGATTGCTTTCACTGCTTTTGCCTTTCTGCTGGCAGTATTGACATAAACACTCAGGATTGGCCAAAACCAGACATATGCTCTGCATTTACAGCCATGCATTATTAGGCATGAAGTCTGCAAGAATACAATCACATACAAGGGACACATTTGGCTCTGACCAGCCCTACGAACATAACTTGGCGTGCAGATATTGCATTTTAGTCCAGCGACGCAGTGATTCGAAATGCGACTGATTGTGATTGCTGATGCTTGTTAGTAGCGACGTGCAAGAAACCGTAGTCGTTGCCTCTGCAGTGCAGCACACATGCCCTACTCTACAAAACGCAACCTGAACCCTTGTTTCCTAGGCCCTTCTGCCCTTCTGCCTGCCGTTGGCTCTGCAGTGCGGCACACATGCCCTACTCTACAAAACGCAACCTGAACCCTTGTTTCCTAGGCCATTCTGCCCTTCTGCCTGCCATTGCCTCTGCAGTGCGGCACACATGCCCTACTCTACAAAACGCAACCTGAACCCTTGTTTCCTAGGCCCTTCTGCCCTTCTGCCTGCCATTGCCTCTGCAGTGCGGCACACATGCCCTACTCTACAAAACGCAACCTGAACCCTTGTTTCCTAGGCCCTTCTGCCCTTCTGCCTGCCATTGCCTCTGCAGTGCAGCACACATGCCCTACTCTACAAAACGCAACCTGAACCCTTGTTTCCTAGGCCCTTCTGCCCTTCTGCCTGCCATTGCCTCTGCAGTGCGGCACACATGCCCTACTCTACAAAACGCAACCTAAACCCTTGTTTCCTAGGCCCTTCTGCCCTTCTGCCTGCCATTGCCTCTGCAGTGCAGCACACATGCCCTACTCTACAAAACGCAACCTGAACCCTTGTTTCCTAGGCCCTTCTAACCTTCTGCCTGCCATTGCCTCTGCAGTGCAGCACACATGCCCTACCCTACAAAACGCAACCTGAACCCTTGTTTCCTAGGCCCTTCTGCCCTTCTGCCTGCCATTGCCTCTGCAGTGCGGCACACATGCCCTACTCTACAAAACGCAACCTGAACCCTTGTTTCCTTGGCCCCTCTGCCCTTCTGCCATTGCTTCCATTTTTGCAGCACATGTACCCTACTCTACGAACCACATGTGGGTTGGCCAGAACCGTACACTAACACCGTATACGACCGTATATTTGGTGGTTTCCCTGCCAAAGGTACCGTTTATACACCGTATATATATATGGTTCTGGCCAACCCTAACCACATACCTACTCAACTTCATAAAGCACTTCCCTTACTCAAACAAAGATCCCACCTGGACCCATGTGTGCCTTGGGTTCTCTGCCCGCCACTTTGAACACATGTGCTTTGTGGTCTGCTGAAACTGCAGCCAGGTAATCCCCATTGCAAGTCATGCGCACGGGCCCCCCTGGTGCATTCGGCATCACCACAGAATGCTTCACAACCCCTGTATGTACGCGTGTATGTGAGTGTGTGTCATGAGGAGTGCGTGTGAGACATGCAGGCGCGTACACCATGATTCATTGTTGTGCTTACAGCATAAGGCATACACACAATGACTCATTGTTGTGCATACTGCATACAGACGTACACACACTGACTCATTGTAGTGCTCACAACACAAAGGCGTGCACACAATGACTTATTGTTGTGCTAAGTGCACATGCGTATCACTTTCACAGCAGGTCTGGTGATGTCTTACCTCTCAGACACGCCTGGTTAAAACGCAAGGACATGAGCACACACGCATGCACGCACACCCACAACGCAAACACAAGGACAAACAACACACGCAGGCAGCATGCTTGCACACCCACACTAATGCACACGTACCAGCAGGGTTGCAGGACTCTATCTTGTTGTCCCCGGCAGAGCGGAAAATGGAGTCGTTGCTGATGGCCATTGCCTGAGAAGCGGACTCAAAACAGCTGACCTTGTTCAGCTCGCCTTTTTGGGTGAGCTGCAGTGTGTGTGTGTGTGTGTGTGTGTGTGTGTGTGTGTGTGTGTGTGTGTTTGTGTGTGTGTGTGTGCATGTGTTTTTGGGTGTGGGGGGGGGGTCTGCAGGGGAGAAGGCAGCAAGTGGATGACATGTGTGTGT
>Ga0307947_1000647_pt1 | contig 25274 bp, 27 predicted proteins | sample OrgLakmetagen232_FD_201840 | JGI IMG/M metagenome (GOLD analysis project Ga0307947, IMG submission 201840) | Saline water microbial communities from Organic Lake, Antarctica - #232 | ecosystem: Environmental > Aquatic > Non-marine Saline and Alkaline > Saline | place: Antarctica: Organic Lake...
CACCTACAATGAACCCCCCTCCTCACCCCCCCCTCCCCATTCTCCACCCCACAACCCGTGCCCCGTTTCGGGCTGCCGGGACTGCTACCCACACTGCCAGCTGGCAACATAGCTGCAGGGGGAAGGATAAGATGGGAGTACGACTGCAGGAGCTGCCACACTGCCTGGGGGTCAGAAGGCGCATGCATGTCCGTTGTACTGGAGGGGGGCACGTGCGGCCCATGGCCTCTGGGAGCAGCACACACCTTGCGGTCACCACCGCCACCGGCAGCAGCAGCACCACCATCGCCAGCAGCACCGACGGCACCACCATTTGCAGCAGTGCCTGTGCTTCTGTTGCTGTCCAGCAGTCCTGGGGGTGAAGCAGTGATGGTCCCTTTAGGGATGCATACATAGATGGGAGTGTAATGGGGGTGAGGCAGAAAGAAAGGGTAGAAGGCATGCAACGGATGAAGCAAGACAAGGGAAGGATCAAACAGGGCCAGGGCAAGGGCAAAAGAAGAGTGTGGAAGAAAAGAGATGAAGGGAGAAAGGGAGAATTGAAACAAAGCAGGAATGCTCGCGTCTGGGACTGTTGCATGAACTGGAGCTGAGGAGAGCTTGGGCTGAGACATTATGTGATTTTGTGTGAGAACACATGTCTGGGATAGCATAGGCAGTAAAAATTCTCATAGTAGGCTGATGAGGATGGAAGTTGTAAAAGTTGTGATGTGTGATGGGGATGAAAAAGAGGGCGTAGGTTTTATAGGTCCTCATGGCAGGTTGGTGAGGCTGGAAGGGGCAAGGGGTGTGGTAGGGATGAATGAGCAGATGGAATAGGGTCACGAAGAAGTGAAATACAGAGGACAAACGAGACAAAGAATAGATAAAGTAGGGATATCAAAGTGTTGAGTAGGGACAAAGAATGGGTGGAGGGACAAGCGGGTCAAGGGGGGGATGGAGCAGGAAGCATGAGGGGGGTGGAATGTACTGGGCACACGCATGGAGACGTCATGGTGAGGCTAAACACAGGTGCCAGGCAATGCAGGGTGTTTGGTGTATGGTGTTTAGTGTATGGTGTGCGGTATAGACCCAAGGACGGGTGCCAAGCAGGCTGGATCAGGGTGTGGTACAAGCTTAGGGTGTATACGCTCAAAAAAGGGATGCAGGCTGAGCATGAAATGCCTACATCATATGCAGGTCGTTCATCCGTATGGTGCAGGCTCAAAAGTTGAGGTGAGGTGGATCAGAGGGTGCAGCACAGGGAGTGCAGGCTGAGCATGAAATGCCTACATCATATGCAGGTTGTGCATCTGTATGGTGCAGGCTTAAAAGTTGAGGTGAGGTGAGTGACCAAAGCGTGCAGCACAGGGAGTGCAGGGTAGTGAGTGAAGCAAATAGGGTAGGCAAAAGAGTACAAGTGTATGATAGTGTGAGGGTGTTGTAGACAAGTAGTATACAAGTGTACAAAAGTTCTGTCAAAACTTAAAAAGTGCTGTCCAAACAACTGTATAAAAGTACTGTCAAAAGAGTACAAGTGTATAGGTGTATAATGCGAGTGTTGTGGACAAGCAATAGACACGCGTATGTGCAAGCACTGCAGAAGAAGGGTTAAGGTGCGTGTGCGTGCAACTGGGTGTGTGCAGGTGCACGCGTATCTTGCATGCTTCATAGATATTTGAGGGCAAAGACGTGGTGGTGTGATCTCACCTGTAGAGGTAGTCGTGGTGGTGGTATGGGAGACTGGATCGCCATCTAGCAGGGGTAGGACCTGTGCGTGTGTGTGAGTGTGTTCATGTATGTGCATGTATGTGTTTGTGTGTGTACAGTGTGTGTGTGTGTGCTTTTGAGTTGAGTAAGTGAGTTTTTGCTGTGAGTTTTTGCTTTTGAGTTCAGTGTGTTGGGTTTTTGCAGTGGGTTCTTGCTTTTTATTTGGGTGTGTGTACAGGGTGTGTGTGTGTGCATGTATATGCATGCATGTATGTATGTGGTATGTCCCAAAAGTGTGACGTGCCACACAATTGCACACGTGCTCCTCCCAAACACCTTCCTCCGCTCTTCTCTCTAAGACCTCAGACTCCGATGTCTATTGCTTTAGTCACACCTCTATCAAAGCCACCGCTCAACCTCGCAAAAAAATAAGCGACCAAGCTCGACACCGGTCTCAAAATAGGCAGTGTCGCAGCACTTAAATGTTTTTGATTGTTTAGTACTGATATTTGCACCGGGATCGTTGCCTGCGCTTGGATGAGTGCTAGCCTGGTGCCAGCAGCACAAAGTATCGATCACTGTAAGTGAGCCCATTAGTAGCCTGGTAAACAAATGCAGCTGTGTGATGGTGTGACTGCACACTGCAGTTGTGGGCGCCAAGGCCAGCTGCTGTCTGTTGAGCAACACCATCAACAAAGCTGCTTGCATTGGAGGTGAGCTTGTTATCTGTATGGCCTGCGTTTCTTGTTAATCCTTCATTTTGAAAACGAAGTTGATACACAAAACAAAAGTGACATGCAAACCGTCCGACAAGGCAGAGTTGTGCATTGCACACTTTACACGCTCCGATCCCTCACTGGATCTCTGCAGACCTGTGACGTCGTGATGTTGAATAGAAGCTGCCTGAAAGTTTGGCATGACAGCTGCTCATGCATGAGGTTTCACAGAGCCATGCATACACACCGCGTGTTTGACCATATTTTTGTTAATATGTACGTTTTCCAGTGTTTGTGTATGAATCTGTCCAGCCGTTCATTTAATAACACTGTATGTCCTCCATTGAATGTGATCCTGGCCAACCATCCACTCGCTATCTCTGTTTCTTTTCCAACATGCATGCACGGGTCTGGCCAACTGCGCTAAATGCACATGCACATACAAACGGATTACACATCACTGCCAACACACACCAATTGCTCTTTGTCCAAACACCACACCACCCCCCCCCCCTCAAAAACTTTCATGTCATACTCGATGCGCTGCTTCACATCGCACACCAACTGCTTCACTTATGCAAATGTGCTTTAGCCCTCGTTCTTTGGCTCATCCACACATGCAATGACACGACACACGCACATACACACACACCTCATGCTCTCTTCCCCAACACCCGGACTGGGGGCCACTGCCTAAAGATGCACCACGCAAAGCGATGCCTCCGCAGCAAGGGTACCTGAAAGGTAGCGCACACACTCATGCATTTGCACGCGTGTGCGCATTTCAGGACACGTGAACGTCAGCGCTTAAAGGTGCGCCACACACTAGCCGCGCCTCCACAGCAATGACACCACGAGAGACAAAGCATCATCACGCATCCAAATGCATGTGTGCAGTCAGGTGTATGTTCACCTAGATGCCTGAAGGTGTGCCACCTGCAGCAACCCTATTTGAATATACACAAGTTACTCATGATTTTTTCCGATCTGAATATACCCCTTTATAGCAGAACCCTTTTTTAGGGCATATATAGGTATGTATAGGCATATGAAAAAGCCAGGTATCGGTACATGCTGCTCCCTACTCATAACACAAGGGTTCTACCAACTTCTACCTCAGCAGGAAAGCCCGTTTGAGCAAGACACAAGGGACACACATTCACACACATATACACACAGTCCGCCCTGTCCATCCATTCTTTGCATGCGCACCCGCATTCACACACGTGCACACACTGGCAAGCATACACTCCAACAGCACAAACCAGTCAAGCAACCAACCAACCAAAAAAGCAAGTACCGCACACCATACCACCGGCTACATTGTTTTGCTCCACGCACATACCGTCTGGCACGCACGCGTACACGTATTCACGATAAGCACCGGCCTGCTGGCCTGCTGCTCATGCAGCTCAGGCGCATGCAGACGCACACAGTCACATGCATACCTGCCGGTGGCCTTACTGCCGATGTAGATCGGTGGCTCTGGGTGAAATGGGCACGTGTTCAGCTCCTGTGCTGGAAAATAGCAGGAGCAGCGGTGGCACCACAGCACGTGCACCACACCCCACACATCCCAATATATGTCCCGCCAGCTGGCATCTCCCCCCCTCTCCTGCCCCCCCTCCCCCCTCACAGCACCCCCTGCGGCAGCTACGCCGCCGCTGCTGCTGCTGTTGACGTTGTTGTTGTTGTTGTTGCTGCTGCTGCTGCTGCTTTCCGTGCTACCGGCCCTCAAATCTGACAAATGCTTGCCCAAATTCCAGCTTGGATCTGGTCTATGCAGGCCAGAGCGGGTTCCACTTTTGTGCTGCTTTCCTGCCACAAACAGAATTGCATGCACATACGCATGGTCATATATGTGTGTTCCTATTTATGTGTGGTGATAGGTGTGTGTTTGTATGTGTGTGTGTGTGTGGTGATATGTGTGTGTTTGTATGTATGTATGTGTGTGTATATGTATGTGTGTATTGTGTGTGTGTGACTTTGCGCCATTTGCACAGTAGAAGCACCGCAGACAGCACACGTTGGCAAAGAAGCTCACGTAAGCACATATGCTCCCCCCCACACATACATGTTGTTAAAAGCACGTGCACACTTCTTGGGTTGTGTGCACAAGAAGTGTTGAGATGTACACCGTACACATGATAAAGTCCCTGCTAAAAACACTGTATGTATGTATATATACACACCGCATGTACATATACATGTATGGCTTAAGCGAACCCTGCGCATCTCACCTTGGGAAGTTTGCACAGCCGAGCAGCCTAGGCGGTGTGCCTCTGCAGAGGAGAACATTGCTCCGCAGTGGAGGCAACGGCACACAGTGGTGTGGAGGCCTTGCAGCATGGCCTCCAGTTTGTGCTTGTACAGGCGGCTCAGCTGTGGATGGGGGAGAGAGGGAGACTGAAAATTTGAGAATGCGATCAAGGATTGAGGTTGGGAGGGGGCGAGAGGGGGGTAAGAGGGGGAGAGTTTGAGAAAGTGTAAACTAAAGATTGAGGAATGGTTGAGAGAGGCGAGCACTCACAAACAACGGCCTCCTGTTATTTAGTTTCACATGAAAACATGCAAGCCTATATAATTACGTGATTATTTAGTTTCACATGAAAGCACGCAAGGCCTACCCCACTCAGCAGCAAGCCACACAGGACCACCCACGCACAACACACACTCAAGCTCACACTCACAAGGGCACGCTGTTTGCCTGCCTGCCTCTGGCTGCTGCTGCCGCTGCCGCTGCCTGCACTTTGCACTGAGGCCTTGCCTTCAGGCAGCAGCGCATGCATCTGCTCAAGCCTGTTTGAGGGCACGGCCTGCATATGCACGAACATAGAAGACACGCACTTGGAGGCTCTCGCAAAATTTGCGCCCAAGCATCATGGTATGTGCATATACTTAGTACAAGGGCACAAGCTCAGACGCTCACGCTCGCTTTGGCTTAACCAGTGCTTTGTACCAATTTCGCTCTCTTGTGGGCGATCGAAACCGAGGTTGATGCGTCTCAAACATATCCACTGCAGGATGTTCCAGGTATAAAATATGACCGCAGCGTTGGACTGACAAGGACCGTGCATATACAACCTATCTCATTGAGTATAAACAGACACGTTTCTGCTACAAAATACCATGTATACACTGTGTATTTGTAGGTTTGGTTAGAACCATACATACGTACGGAGTATATACAGTGGCTTTAGCAGAGGAATTCCTGTACAAACGGTCATGTATGGTGTGTGTATGCGGTTCTGGCCATCCCTATGTGTTTGTGGTTTCTGCCAGCCCTGATTAAGCATCGTGCTTCAGTGCGGCAGCAGGCCGCACTGAGAAGCCTTACTGGGTCCTAGCCTTTGCCTCTAGGCCACAAGTTACATTCAAAGCTGCGTGAAAAGCCCTGTCTGAAGCGAACAGATAGCTGAGCACACCATGTGCCCCAATGGGTGCGCGAAAGAGGTACAGGAGGCCCACCCATTACAAGCAATGGCGCCTCTGAGCACGTTGTCACCAAATCACACTACTGCATGCCTTCACACCACTGACCAGGCCAAAGCCAGCAAAAGCAGCAGGAAGAAAACAACGTTCCCCTTCAGAAGATCCGTACTCTAAGCTCGACCCCAGAATGACCCACCTACATTCAATGTACCCCATTTCATGGCGCCTCACTTCTTCTTGAGTATGGTGCTTCATGACTGAGCATGTACCTAGAGCCTACAACCTGCTTCAAGTGTCAATCGGGATTCAGGCCTCAAGCATAAGCATCAAATTATTCACTTAACCACAAGGTTAAACTCTCCCACCTCTAGTCTGCTGTTTGAGCCAACTAGCGTCTACACCCTGCTTCAGCTAAGCCCAAGGCCTTGCTTCCATTCCAGAAAGCGTAATCACTTCTAAACTCTTCACATTCTGCTGTTTGGGAACAACCAGCATCTACACCCTGCTTCACTTGAAACAAAGGCTGTACTTCCAGTGTAAGCATTCACCTTTGCCACACGATTAAACAGGTCACCAGGAAGTGCCACAAGGTCCTCGATGCGCGCAAAGTGGAGCACATGGTTTGCGATGAACTGCGCACACAGCTCTACCAGGCCATCCATCTGCACGTGCATGCAAACACAGCCGTATTGCTTCGGCGTTGGATCGATGAGCCATCAGATCTGTGGTATGCGCAGAGTGCAGCAGATGTTTGGCAAAATGCAGATCTGCAAGCAGCACGCTCGTGAGCGCACTAGTGTGATGATCAAGCATGCACTCTTCTAAGTCCTGTTTGTGCAGTGAGTGTGTGTGAGTGTGTGTGTATGTGTGTGTGCACGCACTGCCTACTGCCAAATCACTACTTGGCAGGACCCAAGCAAAAAACTTGAAAGGCAAAGGCATTAGTACAAACAGAATTGTGGGCAAGCCGCGTAAACAAGCAACCATTTTCCGTCGTATGGGAAGGGACATGTAATTACGGGTGTGCACGCGCGCGTGTGTGCGTGTGTGTGTATGTGTGTGTGCATGGAGAACTCCGGAAGCATGCCTTTGTGAGCGCAGCAGTTACATGTCAAACGCACGAGTCATTGAACCTGCAGCGTCATTGAACCTGCAGTGAATGAGTGTATTGCAGGGGTGGCCACTTTTGTACGTCTCGTACTGATGTACCGTGTTGCGTGTGCGTCTGCGTGTACAAGGCACTTGCTGTAATCTGCATGCAGTGCCTTCCGTATGGATCTGGTCAACACTACGCGTTTACAAGTGTGTGCAACGTACACTTTGGGCATGTTCAGGCTGCCTTTTGGTCTCCAACCATTTATCACAGAACAGCCGATACCGTCGCAACCGCGCTTATATACTGGCAGGGCTCAATACTGAAGCCGGTACACGTCAGGACCTTGAGAAAGTTTGATGAAATGAGGATGGGCATGGCCACAGACATGTCACGGATCATGGCACGCATGACGACCTCCGGGCCCTCCAAAAAGGTGAGCAGGAGCTCAAAGATGACACAGTCGCAGTGGACACTGATGTCGACAGGACTTCCAGGCCTGGATCGTTGCAAGTAGGTGGCAAAATACCTGCACGTCACATGTGTGTGTATGTGTGTGTACGTGTATTGATGTGTGTGTGTGTTGTGTGTGTGTTGTGTGTGTATGTGCATTTGCGTGTGTGTGTGTGTATGTGTGTGTGTGTGTGTGTGTGTGAATGTGCATTTGCGTGTGTGTGTGTGTGTGTGTGTATGTGTGTGTGTGTGTGCGTGTGCGTGTGCGTGTGTGTGTGTGTGTGTGTGCATGTTTGCATGTGTTACCTCATTCCTGAACCAATCTTGTCCTGCTCGACCTGAAACCTTTTGCTGAAACCTTTTGCAGAGTCCACTACAACAATTGTGACCAGCGCTGGTGCCTGGCGGGGACCCATCGCCAGAACAAACAAAAGGTCAACCTAAAACGTCAGGTAAAAACCACAAACTTAGCAGATATTTCATTATTAATATAAATCAAGACAGCGTCTTCAGTAACGGCCGTAACGCAATAATTGCTTTGTCGCCTGTCGCCAGGAGTTCTATATTTCCGTTTTGTCATAAATGCGCCTGTCGCCAGGAGTTCTATATTTCCGTTTTGTCACCAAATGTCGCCATTAAGAATTTATTCCTGAAATGCGGTATAAAATGGCATGGACATGTACGTTATTTCCTGTCAATTTGTGTGCATAGAAGCAGATCGATAAACGGTGGTCTCCTGGGCACATTCTCTGGTAGCCTAAAATGTCAGCCTCATTGAAGCTTTTTTGAGTCCAATTCGATGAACGGCGTATGAGAAGTTGTCCCTTGCATGTTTGCAGGAACATGTTTGAGCAACTGCTCGGTCCATCTCTCTGAATTCACTGGCATAAAACTTCATCCGTATAGAAAGGAAATATCTTTAGTTTTAATTGACACACGCACCTGCTTAAAAGGGAACTCTTAGAACGAACACAAGATATGAAGAATTAACAACTGTTCGTCAGGAACAGGGTTTCCCCTGCTACACAAGCAAAAATGAAATGCGATTAAATGAAATATGTTAGCCTCCTCAACTTTAATCCATGCCTAATACATCACATCACTGCGCTTGCTACACCTCTGTTGCACAGCATAAATTCCTGTAAAGCCTTTTAACAAACGAGCAAAAGAATAAATGGAAGGCTACCTCGTGACAGGTTTACAGATAAAAGAAAAATTATGCGGACCACCAACTATCAACTCAAATACCGTTGCAACCATATGTTGGCTAGAGGCTGGCTTTCATTGCGGGCATTGCCTGCAGGTAGAGATGTGCGTGACCGTGAGAGAAATTGGAACAGATGCCCGTGACCTCGCAATTGAAGGCGTTCAAATTGGGCATAAGGCGGCTGAGAAACATAACTCCTATAAAATAACGGGAAGCTCTTGGATTGCCCGCCTGAATTATTCAACCACTTTTATAGTCTTGCCAGATTCTTTGCAACAGCTGCCGGACGTGCATAGACCAAATAAAAGTCGTGACTATAGTAGACACTTGTATGAACAACAGACACTCGAATAAACATGATAAGTTCCTGCCAACTCCCACCAGGGTTGGCGTGCCTGAGTTTATAACTTCTCTTGCCCTCACCTGCTCTACTAAATCCTTTGCGCCCAGGCATATGATGGTCTTGACTTCAGTGGAGGTGATGGGAGCATCAAGAATTGAGCCGTTGCCATCCGTAGAAGCTCCTCCTGCGGCCTGTACAAGTAAGAGGGTGCCCAGCAGATGGTTTAGAATCTTCAAGTTATACTAGGTGAATTTATTGTTAAAACTCCTGCATAACAAGATTGTACACCCAAATAGCTGTAAGAAGTAAAGAAAAATTTACATCAGCAGTGAAAACCAACCCTTAGATTATTTGAGAATGGTTGACTCTTTCAGCAAGTATATCTCAAAGGCATGTACACTTACACACTTACGCATTTGCACGCATTTGCACCGAGCACAAATCTGCCTCAATTACGCATTTGTACATCAAGCAACATTGAACCTGCAACTTTGGAGTCAGTTGCTGGTTGCTTGCCTGAATACATCCCCGTAACCTACCAAGGGGCATTCCATGCGTTTCTGTGACCAGGCACCCAGACTCCCTCTTTAGTTTAATTCCCCAAGGTTGCCAATCAACGGGCTTGAGTCTAGAATATGATGATTTAAAATATGCAAAACTGCCCCAAAAGGAGTCTGGAGCAACCCTCCAAACTTCTCAGACCCCCCGCCCCCACCCCTCTCCAACGACCCCTGAGGTTTGACCGTGACCGTGACTGTGACCATGACCATAAATATAGCAGGGTTGTTCAGTCTGAGTTTCGGTGAAAAATCGGGTTTGCAAGCTTTTTTTTTAACAAACCCTAAAAATGTAGTTTGTGGGTTACTACAAGTTTGTCGAACTTCAAGCCCTTTTTTTTTGAGGTCCACAAATGCAGCCTAAAATGCAGGAAAGAGCCTAGATGGCCGTCAAACGTTCTGATTTTTTGCGCAATCACCAATTATAATATATTATATATTATATACATTCAAGACAATACAAGCATGTTATGGACGAGTATGACAGGTGAAATCTTCCATTTTCGAAATTGCACATCGAACTGCTTAAACAGTTCAAGGATTGTAGAGCTTTCATGAACTTTACCAAACCCTTGCTCCCAATAAAACGAAACGAACAACCCAATTGATATCGCTGCCAACCTATAGCTTCTGACATCAGAATTCCGAGCATATACAACTATTATTTAAGCTGACACGTGGCGTCAAAAAGTTAGGCTATTTACTCCATCTTGGCCTAGCACAAATAAATTAAACGGCAAGCAATGGACCAATTTCCACATAAATTTACAAGAGAGCCATCATAATGATAACAATTATAGCAAAGCTCCTCCACCGCAAACAATAGGGAAAAGAGGAAGGAGGACAACAGGCACGGCGAGTTGCGCGTCTGAACATGGCAGTGACAAGGAGCACTTTCAATGGATATCAATCAGTGCATGGTGGAAGTGAGCCCTAGCTTAGATAACCCACTACCATACCTCGATGATCAGGGCCAAAGGCGCACACTCGTACAGGAGCCGCAGCTTGGCTGGTGAGCTTGGAGAGCTGGGGTTAACAAACACTCCTCCTCCCTGTGTTTGCAGACCGAGTTGTCGCAACTATGCCAATTACGCTTGCGGCAGGTGATGTGTACTAAAATCACTAAGCTACAATACACGAGCATCAAACAGTCTATATGCGCATCTTGAATGCTACGGCTATAAAAAGGTGCATGACAGTTGATCCTCAATCAAACCTAACTGCGGAGTGCTTAGGGTCGGCCAGGACAGTCTATATGCACCGTGTTCATGGAACTTCCCTGCTACAGATATATGCATGATTCTGGCCAAGCCTAGGAGTACTCCTTTAAAGAGAACATTTTGAGTTTATTTTCCTACCCTCTGGATTGTAAATGTGTCACTAGCAATCTACAATGATCAATTATAAATGGTAGCGTACCTTTGCTATTAAATGGTGTACGTCTGGGACCATACCTCCTGTGTGTATGTGTGCATGTGAACACCTGTTTGTTACACATGCGTTTGATGCATCTGTGTTGGCTATCAGTCGGTGCATAGGTAGGGTTAACCAAAACCATACATACATATATATAGTACTTTTGGCAGGGATATTGCCATACATACGGTCATATAGGGTGTACAAATACGGTTCTGGCCAACCTTGTGCATAGGGAATTGCCTTCTATAATCTATAATAGCAGTGCCCACCACCCCGAATTGAAACTAAATCCATCCATTGGCAAGACGCAATGGGTTTCAGGTATACCAAGCACTTAGTTCCAGCCGCTTGAGGGTGCAGTAGAAGAACAGGATCGGGTGTAAGGCATCACACAAAATTAGGGTTGGCCCAAGCCATATATGTATGGTGTATATACGGTATTCTTAGCAGAGAAATCACTGAATATACGGTCATATACAGTTTAAATACACGGTTCTGGCCAACCCTACACACAAGTAATTGTGACATAAGTGTCAAGGCAAGAGGAGGAGGCTCTCGAGTGTATGCGAGCGTTTGTCGTAGTCTTACCTGTGTATCGAAGCGTGTAGGCCGATTTGATGAAGCTGTCCATCAATTTACTGTACTCTGTGTTGTCAGCCGCACTGTCAGAGAGGAATAACAAAAATATGTTACCATCAAAACACCAGTGTGGCAGATTGTGGCCATCACTGTTTGCTGCGTTGTCAGCCGCACTGTCAGAGAAAGTGCCGTCGTGATAACCAATGTGCACACAAGAACGCAGGACACTGCTTTTTCATGTCAGGTAACAACTCTTCATGTTCAATAATCTGCACAAGATTGTGAAACTGGGATTTTGTCAGCAAGTTTCGTGTTGCAACATGTCACAGAGAATGTAGCACAACAAGCAGTGTTCATGATCTTACTCACCCATGACGCGCACCCTAAGCCCAACCTATAAACCAGGAGTGTGTGGGAACAGAGGAACAAAAACAAACTGTGCAGACACTGGCACCTGACACTAGCGTGCACTGGAGTCAAGTTCACACAGCTGAATGCCCTGTTCCTTCATCTTCTCGACGGTGTCACGCCAGGGCACCTTGACAATAAGTCACCCGGCTCACAATGATTTTGGAAGTGTTCCCCTTTGAGCACGCAGCAAAGTGCCACACGTGCCTGTGTGACCAGCTACAGCTACACACGTTGCAGGAAGCCTGAATCAAACCCAGGCCACACATGCTGCAGGAAGCCTGACGCAAACCTAGGCCTCACATGTTGCAGAAGGCCTGACTCAAACCCAGGCCACACATGTTGCAGGAAGCCTGACGCAAACCTAGGCCTCACATGTTGCAGAAGGGCCTGACTCAAACCCAGCCCACACACGGCTGCAAGCAGGAAGCCTGACTCAAACACAAGCCTCACCTACGGATGTTTGCGGGCGCGAACACCTTTTTGCCGGCGTGCAGTAGGGGTGAGGGGGGGCCATCAGAGGGTGGGGGGGGGGGCTGCAGGGGTATCCAGCCGCCAGCCGCCAGAGCAAACTGCTGCACGACAAATTGCTGTTGCGGAGACGGGGCGGGACATGAGGGAGCACCTCCTGCTTGGCCACCACCTGTGTGTGTGTGTTTGTGTGTGTGTGTGTGTGTGTTTGTGTGTGTTTGTGTGTGTGCGCGCATGCGTATGTGTTTGTACGTGTGTTTACGTACAGTACGGCACTAGATGTGTTGTGAGCAAGCTGGGAACTGGCGACAAGGCGAACAAAAGCACTATGGATCATATGATACAAGTGTCCAAGTTACGAGAGGCTGTGTGCTGGACTCGATGAAATTCACAGCACAGAGGATCACTATTTTCTTTGCTAGAGCAACAACTTTTATACGCAACATGAAGCGATGATGAAGGTACGGGGACCTGATTAACACACTGTTTTACAAACGTATTTGAACATGACGCGACACACACGCGCAACGAGGCAGAGTGTAAAAATGAGACGGCAGTGAGGTGGGGATTCTGTAAAATAAAGTATTTAGCTGTGCTTGTACACAGCAAGACACATGCACTGAAGCACTCCATTGTGCCAATGCACACATTGGACAGCGTTTTTTGGTGGCCTGGCATTGCCAAAAAGTATTGAAGCGTACCTGTTGCTGCTGAAGGGGAGGATGGGGGTCAAAAGCAAACGTTTGCGAGGACCATTCAATTGATGACAGGCTGTATATACACGCGTCTTAGTGCACAGTCTGACACAGAAGCAACTAACAACTTGTGTACCTGCTGCTGCTGCTGCTGCTGCTGAGGGGGAGGGGCGAGCCATGACAAAGAGTGTGCGAGGTCCGTACACGGCGTAGATTGCAGCTACTTGGTCTCTACCGCTCTTGCCTGGACCCTTCCCTTTATAGATGCCAAAAATGGAACCGACCGCAAGGTTTGCGCCTACGATGCTGCTACCATCCAGCGGGTCAAACACGACCTGTATGATCAGGTGTTTGCGTGAGTGCAGTGTGAGGATGGTTTGGCGTCTGCGTGTTCATAGTTCATAAACTTGAAGGAGTAAGGAGGGAGGAGAAGGAGACGTGGGTATGGATGCACGTTTACCATGCCCAAGCGTCTGTGAATGACCTCCTATCACACTTGGTAAGGGCTCGTACATTTCGGAACAAATTATGCGTTCATTACCATTGGCTCAGCGGTAAATATGCAATCGACCAGAGAGACACACACACCCACGGTCCTAACTTAAGTTTGTGTTTGTGTCCCAGCTCTTACAGTGTAGCCTTTCCCAGGCATGTCTACGATGGAGGGCTGCTCTTCACTGCTAGCGGCCTCCACAGAGGGGCAGCTGCGTAAGCGATCAAAGATGAGCTCATCCACAGCCACATCCACCTGTGTGTGTTTTGTGTATATAGTGTGCGTGCGTGTGTTTGTATGTGTGCGTGTGTTTGTGTGTGTTTGTATGTATGTGTACGTGTTTTAGTATGTGTGCGTGTGTTTGTGTGTGTGTTTGTACGTGTCTATATGCGTGCGCGAGTGTGTGTGTGTGTACGTGTGTGTGGGTGTGTGCGTGCACGTGTATGTGTATGTGTGTGTGCGCGTGAGTGTGCACGTGCATGTGTGCGGATGTGTGTTGCTTGTATGTGTGTGTATGTGTGTGTGCGTGTGTGTGCACGTGAATGTTTGCGTATGTGTGTGCGTGTGTGTGTGTGCGTGCACATGCATGTGTGCGTCTGTGTGTGTTTGCTTGTGTGTGTGTGCGCGTGAGTGTGCACGTACATGTGTGCGTCTGTGTGTTGTGTGTACGAGTATGTGTGTGTGCGCGTGAGTGTGCACGTGCATGTGTGCGTATGTGTTGCTTGTGTGCGTGCGTGTGTTTGTGTGTGCATGTGTGCGTGTATGTGTGTGTGTCTGCATGTGTGCCTGTGTGTATGTATGCACGTGCACGTGCACGTGCACGAGTGCGTGCTGTACCTTGAGCTGTTGGTCTCCGAAGACGTTTGAAGAACCAGAGACCGAGTCAACGCCCGTGGTCTGTTCTCTCAAGATGGTCTGCAGAGAGACGATAAGATGGGGGTTTGGGGGGAGGATGGAGGTGGTGGAGGAGTGGCATGGGTGGCTCATGCCTCAGTGAGCAGCTCACTCAAGAGCGAGCGGCCCGCCAAATCTGATTCTGAGCTGAGACCGGTAAACACCAACAATGGTAATTCCCTGTTGTTGAGCCACTTACTGATATTTCGGACGCAGCAGAGAACAGGCACAGGACCACGGACGCGAGCGATGACTCCATGCCCCCCAGGTGCTCGTTGAGCTGCATCATGTTGTGTGGTATGTATGCTTTTCAATTGATGGTTATTATTCAATTTTGCCTCCTGCCTTGAAGATTTTCGAGCAATCGTCCGGTCGACTCTAAATATAAGGCAAATTAATATTATATACGTTCTCCAAGCATCACATCGTGCCTCAGCGCTACGGGGGGGAAACACCTGAGTGTTCCTCTTTTTTCTGCACTTACCACAAACATTTTCTGATTTGATCAAAATTTATTCATCTTCGTCCCGTCCTAGAAAGGAAAACTCTGCGCAACTTGTGCACTTAGATTCCCCTAAAGATTAAGTGATTTTAGAAAAGTCCTCTGAGCCTGGTCTGAATGGGTACGCTTAAGTAATGCAATGCCTGTGAAGATTTGCATGGACACAAGCCCCCAAATGCTCCTCTTTCTTTTTGTGCAGCTGCTTACGGGCATGGCGAGGAGCTGGGTTTGCAGATCTTCATTACAGTGAGGTACGATATAGTGTTTGGCGCGTTACACAGGTGAACCAGATACAGGGATTCCTGATCATTTGTGGTGTGGTTAGATCAAATAACAAGGTAAATCATGTATGCGTTGGGCCTAAAATTACTGATTCATTTGCTTCCCGCGACACAGGAAGGGTTCTGAGTGGCCACCACGCACGGCTGACATCAGGTAGAAAACTGCCTACCTGATTAATTCAAATATCATACGACTGAACACATGCTTTCACACATGTTCCCTTGCTTTTTGCTGTTTGCTGGTATTGAGCCCGAAACTCTTTCTTAATGTCTTTTCTTTGTCCGACACGGTGGGATGATGTGTGGCTCAACCCATAACAGTGTTCTTTTTCCTGATCCTGCCGGAAGTGTTTACACCGTGGCGTTACTTAACGTTGTTTTACATTTGCACATGTTCCCAAGGAATCCATACCGACCTTGCTTGCCTTTCATGTGTGCGCTCCATCAAATAACAACAGGGTGCGGTACGAGCAGCCCATTTCAGAGTTAAAAGAAATTGCGAGCCGATCGCTGGGTGTTCCTGTGGAGAACCTGCAGCTGTTCCGCCACAAAAAAGAGCTTACTCCAGCGTACGACAGCAAGTAGGTGCCACTAGGAAGCACATCATGCTCTCAACACGTTGGATTTTTGTCCTAACCATATGCTCCCTTGCATGGACAGGACTCTACTCGAGCTTGAAATTCATACCGGCTTTGGATTGCAGGGTTATGACACGGTAAGCACATACTGATCTATTTCCATGCAACACGATAATCAATCAAGCAAATTGGACCGAGATCGAATTCTTAAGTTCAAAAATAGGTTTCAAAACAGCCGAGCAAACCAGTACACGCTAATGAAGAAGATGGTGATATCAACAGACAGATATCTATCTCTGTCTGCCTGCAGCGAGAGCCCCCCAACTACTGGCCACCAGTCAAAAACACCTCTGAGGGTCTCATCCTTGATTGCTAATGATTGGGGTTGGTCGCATGAAATTGAAATCTGGCAATGTCGGTGCTTTCAGACGAGTTATTCTGTAGGCTGAACAAGAGCAGAAGCAAATTTTTAGTCCATGATACAGGTCCGCACCTTGCACGAAGATGCTGCAGAACATTTAAAGTGGTCATCAAATAAGAAGGCGACATGGTAACTCCACCAAAAATAACTGAAAGAGCATTTGCAATCAGTGGTGTAATAATGTCTGCCTTTATGGTGTGAGAAATTACGCAGAGCTCAGGGCTGTCAAGACACCTGGCTGTAGGCCTGAGTTGCTTATACACCACATTCATCACTGGCAAGTAAATTAGCCAATTAGTAAAGTAAAATAAAGTCATGGTGTAAACACTTCCGGTAAGGGTTAGGAGTGGCAATTAGAAGTAACAAGTGGAAAACGGCTTTTGCCACCAATTTAAATTGCTCTTGTATCAGAGCTGTTCTTATCAGGACGCAGTCAGAGATATTTAGACTTCGGGGTAGGACAACATCCGTTATGATGCAGCCAAAAACGGGTCTGAAAGGGCAATCGTCATAATTTCCTGAAACAATTCAGACGAGGAACGCACCAAGTGGCCCTTCCCCCCCGCTTCTAGGATAGTCAGATCAACCTTGATTGATGATGATGATGGCGTATTACATAGGTCCAGGGGAGATAGCAACTCCCTACTACGAGGCTGAAACGAAACTGAAAGTTGATTTATAGAAGGGAAGCAAGAGAGGCAGGCTGGAAGCGATAACAGAAAATAGGGGGGACAACCAAGGTGATGAGAAGAAGGGCAAAACGTGTACGAGAAGGTCAAGCATGGGAAAGAAAGAAGGCAGGAAAGCCTGCGTACTTTGGTGCCCACGTATAAAGAACAAGTTTTAGGAAGACAGGGCTAGTAAAGAGTACAAAGGCAACGGGCCGAACTAGCTACTACACCGTGAGGCACCCTGAGTCAGCCAGGATGAAAGCAGCTAAGCCATTGCGATGACTGGTGCGCCAAAGCCAAACTCCAACACAACCCAAAAAGAAGAGAGAGCTCCCCTCCAGAAAACGCAGCTGCACCAACACACCTCTTTCAACATTTCGAGCCAATACTTGGGAGACAAGAAAGGAGTGCAATGAACTAAAGGTTTAGATAACAAGAGGCGGGTTGTTCTACTAAGAGCCGAGAGCAAGGGGAAGCTGGCCAACCTATACCTAGATTAAGGCGGTAGACATGCTAGGGAGGGAGCTGCAGTGAAAACAGCCAAGGAGCCGTTTGGCCTAGCATACACAAAGGGGTGAGACTGGCCTAGGTCAGAGAAATTGGAGACACTACCTTGGCAGGCTGCAAAGTCTGTTAAGGCTGCGAGGAGAAGATCAACTGCCCTAGTTTATACTACTGCGGGCTTACTACTACGCCTGTCCTGGCTAGCGTGCTAAACATCAAACCCCTAGCTCTTAACATTGCAGTCAGGGCAGCTAGGCACACAACATACCACACTTCCTTCCTCACTGTTTGGCATGGCTGCTCTAGCAGCCACACATGCCGTGGTAGCAACTACACGGAAGCTGGGAGGCTGTGTTGTATGGCTTGTATGATGGCTGAAGCTCCTGTGCAAGTCCAAAAGACGTGCTCCCGTAGCTGTAGCGCCTGTGTAGCACGTGGCGATGCAGCTGAGTGTTGCCAGCCACAAGGGCAAGCTGTCCCCTGCTTCATGGGCCATCCGTGGCCCCCTGCTCCCACCACACCATGCTGGAGTAGGCGCCATCAAACTTCCTTCCAGTTATTCTCCCATGGGAGCCTCCATACTTGGCATACTCGCGCTCGGAGCGCCTTCGTGATAGCCAGTGCTGTGGGACGCGTTTCTTTTTGCGGTTGGGTGGGGACGGCTAGGGTAATAGCTGACTCTGTGCATTGCTGCCAGGCTTCCATTCTAGGTGTTGGCTTGGCTGCATGAGGAAATTTGTCGCTGCACGCACTGTAAAGGTGGAGGAGCTGAGGCTGAGTGAACTTGGTGATGACTGTATTGCGCCGTGTTGGTGTTGTTGGTCTTGTTGGGGCTGCTGCTGAGGGGGGGTGTGGGGCAGCCACTTTGTATGGTTTAAAATGGGGAATGATTATGATTTAGAGGGCATAACGAGGTTTAGAAGGGGGAAAGCTTTGAGCAGTGCTGATTTCTCCTATCGCCAGTAGAAATCACGGAAAAGTACTCAATCGCCTACCGACCAAAACTACCCTGAACCAAACATTTGCCTCTACCAGACTAAAGGCGTGACATATCACCAAGAGAACTAAAACTCGGTTCTAAGAAATGCCAGGGCGCCTCTGTCTAAGAGGGCCAGTGAGGAAGACAAAAACTCAGTAGTACACAAAATCTCAATAGTTCTACAACCAGCAACCCCGGCAGACTTGACACTCCCAGACAGCACCAACTTCAGACCATGATGCATCTTGTCATCCACCTGATCGAGATCAAGTACGTACTGTGAAGACCAGCCAATCACAAAGGAACAGATCAACTTTAAGTCCGACTCACTTCTCTCTTCGGGGTCACGGGTTCAAATCCGCCTGGTCGCGTGAGTACTTCGCTGTCCGACAGTTCCGTCTCCGTTTCCTTAATCCATGCTTGTGGTGGTATCATCCCCTTGCGTATAAATTTTTTCCGACTCACTGAGAGCAATATTTTTAGGGAGTCTGATGACACCATTGGACATAAGCAGTACAAGGCTTGCACCATTTCTGCTCTCCAAGAGTCCCGGCTACCGTTTGATACCAGTCCAGATCTCTTTTTTACATTATCTGACAAACAATTTTGCAATCCAAAGCCCAATCATAGCGTCCTTCTGATCCTGATCCGTGTTGGTATGTAGCGTTGCATTACAGCGCTACACTTTATTTTATAGCTGCACCCTGGAGCCTTTCAAGGAACTGAATTTTGGTGCTCAGAGGGGCATGAAGCTTGCCCACAAGCTCTGCGAAAACTCTGCCAATATCGCAGAGCTGCAAACTTGCCCGTGTGCCCTCTCCAGTACCGCTGTTACTAACGCCGTTACGTTGGTAGCACCAATTCTCTTCAGGAGCCATTTTTATGTTCGCTCCCAACCCGTCAAACCTCTTTTCTTTGCAGTGGAGAAGTCACTGAGTACTAATATGACTTGTTTCCATAACAAATGTGGGGAGCATTTTTTACTGCCTAGCTACATAGCTAGTTCTTTCAATCGTAAAGTTGTTGTGGTAAACTCCATTTGACCGATACATTTATGGCTGGACAAAGAATTAAATCTCCCATTAAGGACTTAGCATCAAGACTGCAAGCACGTCCAAGAACAATCTTGCGCATCCAACAATCTCTTCATGTGAACCAACAATGGCACGCGTATTTGCCAGTGTTCCTCTCTCTCTCTCTCTCTCTCTCTCTCTCTCTCTTTCTATTTTTTACGCATAGCCTGCATAAAATACGCATGCACATGCACCCGCAACCCTTGCAGTGCCTCCTGCAGCTCTTGCCCTGCAAGCTGACCATCAACCACGCTAAGCAGCCTTTTGTGCTGCTCGCCCTCTCCTCCTGCTGGTCCTGACCGCTCCACCATCTGCCTCAGACGAGCATCCAGTTCATTCAGCAGCTGAGCGGGTGTGCACCACAGCTCATCGCTGTCTGCCTCTGTCTCCTCCTCTACCCCCCCTGCCCCTCCCTGCATCCCAGATACTTCCTCAAAGGAGTGTTGGTGAGTGCCTTGACCACCACCACCTTCAGCGTCTTGATCCAAGGGAGGAGTGAAGCAATCTGGCAGCAGGTCAATGCGGTCTTCCTCGGAGGGCAGAGTCAGCAACATGTTAAGGATGCGAGCCTGTAGGAACGTGTGGAGAGGGGGCTTATGGTTTCAAAGCAGGTGGTACGCGATACCGTCTAACCGCTGTAGATCCCTTAAATATTATGAACATATTGCACCACTGGCGTCGCCTGTTTGTTTATTCTGTATTGCAGATACGCACAAGGCCTACCAACTTCCTACATACTTGCACAGACAGTACAGAGGCCCTTTCATGTACAATTACCTCCTGTGATTTAATTTCAGGCGTTAGGGCAAGCAATACGGCAAAGCAATACAAAAGTAACTGATTGCTCGTGGCTTGCTGACTGCGAGGCTGCAACAATTATCTATAACAATGCATCCAAATGTTCCATGCCAACACTATTTAAGCAGCCATGCACGGCATCGGATTTTATAATGTCTGTAATTGAAAAATGGAAACTACCAATTGGCTCTCTAGTACCGAACTATGATTTGTAATCAATTTGTGGGGTGTTGGAAAGATTTCGGTACGCAAGCACGTACTTCCCAACATTGAAAAAACATTGGCACACGTGAAACAAAACAGGCAGCACCATGGTCACGTCCCACCCTGCACATCTCACCAAGACAGAACAGCTGTTCTTTCAACCATCATAATCTAACTTCGAGGCCCACATTCACTAAACATCCCTACAACACTCCCTGTCAAACAAGCCTGCTGCGCACATAAACAGACAGAAATATGCGCAGGCAACTCATGAGTCATGAGCCTGCTGCACATCTACGCTTAAACAACAAGAAGACCTGATCAGCCTGCTGTACACGTTAAGTAACCAGAGTCACACACTGTAAGTTATTATCCTGCTGCGCACGTCAGTTTAACAACAATACTGGTAGCTACTAGGCAGACATTCACATAACGCACCGCAGCGCTCCCCGCCATCAGCTGATCGGCCTGCTGTGGTGTCAGTTTGGTGCGTCCCAAGATACTAGCTACGCTGCGCTGTCGCCGCCCACGCATGTCCTGTCCCAATTCTGCTGCCTGTAATCAGAGCAGATCAGTATATGAGTGGCAAGATATTTGCACAAACCCACACATGTGACACAAACACAAACACACTGCATAAGCATACACAGGAACGCACTTACACACAAAGCTGCGGCAGAACAGCCAGAGACATACTAGGGGTAGATGGTTTGCCAGTTCATTTTCCTTTGTGTAACATGTGAACATGTGTCATGTCCTTGTTCATTAAGATGGAATGCAAATAGAGGTAACCAGAATCGTACACACACCATTTATTACCGTTTGTATTGTGATTCCCCTGCTAAACACACCATACTTAGATTGTTTAAAGGGTCTGCTTAAACCATACATGTATACGTATATGAACCTGTAAAGAAATATAAATATCTTTTATGCTTTGTAGGGATAAGAGAGCAATGCTCATCAATCAGAACAAGCTCGGCAAGAGTCTTGCTCCTACCTTCACACGTTAATGTGCATCAAGCAACATTGTACAGAACCCTTTTCCATGAAAGTTGGTATGGTTTTCAATGTAAGGCACTCACCTCCTGGTGTGCTTTAGCCACGCCCTCAGCAGTGAGAGCAGCAGGAGGGGCTGCCTGAAGAGCAAACAGCAGCAGCAAAAGTAAGACGGGTGCCGTGTATATATGCAGTCACACTACGGACGTGGGTAAAGGCCAAAAGGGAGAGGCTGGGAGATCGGTTAACCCGTTTTGAATTTAAAATTGCACGCCAAATAACGCCAATTAAAAGGTCTGCGCACAAAGGAGTCTTAACTACCAGCGTGGTCTGAAAATGAAATTGAGCGTCCATCTCAAAAATTGCTGGAATTAAATCTTGCCATGCATGTCTGTGCCTACCATTCTCCTCCTTCCCCTCTCTCTTCCTTCCCCTCCCTTTTCTTTGCTTCGGACTGCTCCTTTTCCACATCAACTTAATCCACCGCTCCCACTTAATACTTCACTTCATTTGCCCTTGATGCAGCACCCTCAATCTCAACTGCGACAATAGGCTCTTAGATATTCAAGTCCATAACTTTTGTTACTCATTAGGTACATAAAAAGCTTACACACACGAGAAATGCGACATGACCCATGCCACCCGTCACACAGATAAAGTATAAAGCACACGGAGCACTCACCTTTAACAGCACGTCGTACAGGTTGAGTATGAAGTACATTAAGAACACTCACCTTTAACAGCAGGTCGTATACAGGGCTGAAGCCGTCAGTCAGAACAGGTACTCCTGTGATTGTCTGTGCCAGCTGGAGCGCATACTGATCTGGTCTGCTGGCTAGGCTTGAGGGCATTGATGGTGGCATCCTTGCCAGTACACCCCTTTCACGACCACTGTACTCGCCAATGTTCTTGCTGCTGCTACTACTATTACTGGTGCTGCTACTGCTGCTGCTGGTATCAGCTGCAACACTGTCTTGTTTCCTGCTATCAACACTACTGAAGGAGCCTCTTCTGCTGCTGCTGCTGCTGCTGTTTCCATGATTGTGGTCGCTGCCTGTGCTCCCTTGCCCTTGCTGCTGTTCGACCGTCACAGGCTGCTGCTGTAACAGAGGACCAATCTGGCTGCTCTTTCTTGCATCTAGGTTCCCGATTTCTTCCCCCCCCTCCCCAACAGGGCTAGCATACCTGACCTTGTAGCTACCACCGACACAATCACTGGAAATATCATCATGGACATGATTACTGCTGCTGCTGACACCATTGCTGCTGCTGCTGCTGCTGCTACTAGGGCTACCATCCTCAGTTGACTGGCCACGCATGCTGCTGCTACTATTGGAAAGTGTGTGAGGTGCGCCTCCTCCTTCACCAGCTGAAGAGTGCTCTGATTGTGCAGCCAGCGCCTTGTTCGTGCTCACGAAAAAGGCATCCATACGCTCTTGGTCTGCATAAAAGGCACGAAAAACAAGCTATTGCAAGGTTGAAAGTGGGTTACCTGAGGCTCGCATAAGCACTTGAAATCCATTGTAGTGTAGCAGGAGCCCTTCTGCGTCCAGGTCACTAGTAGGCACTGCTGAAAGTCGTACACCGTAATCAAGGCTGTTCTTGAAATCCTGGAGGAGGGTCTCTCAGTCCCTTAAAGCGACGTTATGGTGTCCAATAAGTATGGGAGGGTAATGGTATACACACATAATATATAGCTGCGCTTGTGATGATTTACATGCCTTTTGACAACGGAGATTATGTAGGTACACATAAAAGACAATATCGAAATCCTATGTGATGAGGAGGGTCGATGAGAGCCACGTGTTTTTTAGCACCGTACAATTGAAGACTTCCCGGTTTAAAACGCTGAAGTACGTTTCCAACAGATTATTCTGGTCATTTTACACATAATGCAAAAGCGCCACAGGTGACAGGAAAACGTACTGCACCTTGCGCATGACATAAGCCTACTTGCCATTGTGCTAGCGTGCTAGCGTGCCAGCACTACCACACCACCCTGTTTGGATGAGTTCAGCACACACAGGCACACGTTGCACACCTACACTCACCCAGCAGCTCTCTGAACATGACCAGTCGCTGGCACACTTCTCCCAAGAGCTGCATGACGAACAGGCGTGTCGCAGAAATAGTAGTAATTCTGATGAAGGGCTAACAAAAGGAAATGGACAGTTACAAGAGTAAAAAATGAACAGTTTCGAGTGATAGTCAGCAGACCTTGCTTTTCAGTTGACATGTCTTTCTGCTGCTACTCCACATGGGTCATCAGGCACATGAACATGTGTTACTGACAAAACCGTGTTCTTTAAACAGATCGCACAAAGCACAAGCGCATGTTTTTGCGTGAAAGCATGCATCAAATGCTTTAGCAAATCAGTGCCCGGAAACTGTGCGTTGTACTTCCGCCATTTTTCATTGCTCAAACTTTTCACAACCATTCGATGGTCATCTAGGCGCGTGCTTGAAGAACAGCGCCATTGTAGCTAATTCTGTCCGCTTAGCGTGCCCTCAAATTCACATCCCCGTGTGTGGGTAGTCGTGCGTTATTGTTTCACAGGAAAAGCAACGTCGCGTGTGTAGGTTTGTGCATATGTACGTAATTGTGTATGTGTGTGTGTGTATGTGTGTGTGTGTGTGTGTGTGTGTGCGCGCGCGCGTGTGTGTACAATGCGTGCGCATGTGTTTTTGTGTGTGAGAAGTAAGTATACGCATTTGTGCTGTGAGGCTTCCATGTCTTTTATTGTAATTGCGTGCAAATGTGTGTGTGCCACCCACCTCCTTGTCTGGCCCAGGAGGTGCTAGGCCTTCTTGCTGGGCCACCCACAGCATAAATTCCATGGTCGAGGTTTCAGGCCGCATACGCAGCAGCTGGTCTGTGACAGGAGAGGCAGATCCATCTGCCAGCTCCTGGCGCACCAAGCGCACCATCATGGCAAGCAGGACCTGTATGTGTTGCTTAAAGAGTTGACGTTCATACTTGCAACCTGTCTCAAAGCAAGGCGGGGGTATATTTTCTGTGCACAGAGAATGTGCTGTGGTATGAGCACGACGTAAAGATATAGCCTCAACACGTGTGCAACTGCCATTGATACACACACACACACACACACACAAAAATAGAGCTCCCTGGCAAACATGCAGGTAATGCTAGCGAGCTACTCACCTGGCTGGCTGCCTCGCTGAGAGGCAGGGGAGGCGGAGCATCCAGTGCAGGGGCGACAGAACCTTGTCTGACGCTGCTGCTCCTTTGCTGCAGCGCGCCGTTGGCCTTCCTTATCTGGCGTTGCCTGGTACTAAGTTTATTCAAGCTGGCATGCACAGGGACAGGAGGAGCTGAGTATGAAAGATCGGGGCTTGCATCTTTGCATACTGCGTGATGAAATCTGGGACGAAGAAGCATTTTACACTATATGTAATTATAATTTTGTTGAAACTAACTAAGTAATTGAATGTGGAAAACTTTTGGGGGACTGTGAAACTTTCCTGGAGTTCTGGTTCAAACTTTGTTGAAATTCCTGGAGTTCTGTGGAGAAACTGATGGAGTCTGTTCTGGGAGAGGCGTTACCCCAAAGGGCTGGAACAAGGCACAGGAGAGAGAAGCCCGTGCGTCAAGAGCCGTTGCAGCAGGAAGCAGTGCAGCAGGAACCCGTGCAACAAAGATACAACTTTGAATGTAAGAAACACAGAGCACGCGCGCGCGCACGCGCACACACACACACACACACACACACACACACACACACACACGCACGCACGCACGCACGCACGCACGCACGCACGCACGCACGCACGCACGCACGCACGCACGCACGCAC
>Ga0307947_1000648_pt1 | contig 25255 bp, 24 predicted proteins | sample OrgLakmetagen232_FD_201840 | JGI IMG/M metagenome (GOLD analysis project Ga0307947, IMG submission 201840) | Saline water microbial communities from Organic Lake, Antarctica - #232 | ecosystem: Environmental > Aquatic > Non-marine Saline and Alkaline > Saline | place: Antarctica: Organic Lake...
CAATGACTGTGTAGATGCTGCTGCTGATGTGCTTGCTGTAGTCCTGTGCAGGTGCCTCTCTTTTCCTGCATGCTCCTCCCTCTGAGCGCTAGCGTCGGCAATTTCTCCCATTGCTAGCAAGCGCTGCAACTACACCCTGAGGATTCCTGCCGGGTCAGCTTTGCATGCTGCTACACCTACGCTGGGATTCTGCCTCATAAAGTGCTTGCAGATGCAGGGGGCACCGCTGCTGAACTCTCAGAATCCTGGCATCTGGCATCTTGTAAATCTGCCCCTTCTGTCCCATAACAACAACACAATGCCACTCAGGGTCTTTACCCAGAGGCATTATAATGTTTTGGAGGCTGGGGGGACAATTCGTGGTGGTTGGAGGGTGGTTGGTGCAAGCCCAGGGTACCCCCCAAAATAGCATAATACGTTTTCGTATTATGCGCGTATTGCGTATTAATAGCATATTATACCGTATGGGACGTCTCAGAAGTCCGTATGACCCATCCCTGGTATATACTGTATCTATTTCCTTCAGGATCCCTGTAAGATCTAAACACCCTGGACGAGGAGGTCCCTTCATCTTTAATACACACTCTTTAATATATCCATACTGTACCTATATCCTTCAGGATCCCTGCAAGATCTTGACACCCTGGATGAGGAGATCTCTCGCTTCATAGTCAACCAGTGGGTCAAAATGGATGACGGTCGCAACCCCCCTTATTTTTACAACCAGGTGATGCCCACAATTCCATATCATAGTTCACAAACCTATACATTAACATGAGATATTAGCAGATCAAAATGAATGACGGCCCCAGCTAGACAGACTTAAAGACGTACTGCACAATCCGGGAAAAAGTGCCAAGTTTTGACCCAAATTGAATTTAATTCGCCCCAAAATAACCCATATTGTTTCTTTTTCAATGTATTACATGTTACTAAATGATAGAAAATGATAGCATAAAAGCCCGCTGAAAGGTTGCTTCTGGGCGAAACATTTCAAAAAAACGGCAGAAATCACCAGAGTTAGGTAAAGCTTGCAATCGTATAATTTGACCAGATTTGTTTGATGCAGAAATATACAGGTAAGAGGCATGGAGTATAATACAAGTATACTGTATAAAATATTCCTGAGTAGTTCTGATAAGTTCAACATGTATTTTATAGTAGTATACATTCATGCAAGTGGGTCAGAATGAGTGACGGCCTCAGCTTCTCCTTATCACTTATTATTAGCTCCCCTGTTTCATATTAATCTCCTCCCTTTTGTGCCTGTTCGTGGTGGACAGAGTAAGCTGACCCCCTCCCTCCCCCAGCAGTCCCTCACATCCAAGCTTAGTTGTCAGGGTACACATGATGAGGTCCTTTTTCACGCCGTGACAGAAATAAACAAGCATTACCCTTTTCTTATTGTAAGGTGGGCACCTAAGTCCCCCCAGAATCAGCCCGCTTAAAATATTCAACGCCCTTTTGTGCCAAGCATGCAGTGGGTGGGTGCGTAACGTGCATGCAAAGTGACACACGTTTTGCAATTGATACTTTTCCAGAATAGGTTACTTCACAGATTCTGGTTTGTTTGCTGCATGGGTTGTATTGGTGGGTTACAAAGCTTGTAGAAGGCGCAATATTTTATGATCAAGAAGTTGAAAAGTTTACATGTGAATAGCAAAACACTCTGTCACATGTCACTTTGCTGCACTGCTTGCACCGGAGATCATGTGACTCACACTGAGCACGGCAGGATGCCTCTCGCTGAGGGTTGCACATTCAGTTTTGCTATATCAGGCGACAGGCAGGGTTATGTATCCCCTCCCTATGCTTCTCACACAACCATGCTGCGTTTCGCACGTTCTGTTTTGGTATATCAGACGACAGGCAGGATGATGTCTCCCATCCCTATGCTTGTCATCACAACCATGCTGTGTGTCGCATGTTCTGTTTTGGTATATCAGACGACAGGCAGGGTTATGTATCCCCTCCCTATGCTTCTCATCACAACCATGCTGCGTTTCGCACGTTCTGTTTTGCGGTATCAGGCGACAGGCAGGGTTATGTATCCCATCCCTATGCTTTTCATCACAACCATGCTGTGTGTCGCACGTTCTGTATTGCGGTATCAGGCGACAGGCAGGGTTATGTATCCCCTCCCTATGCTTCTCATCACAACCATGCTGCGTTTCGCACGTTCTGTTTTGCGGTATCAGACGACAGGCAGGGTTATGTATCCCCTCCCTCTGCTTTTCATCACAACCATGCTGTGTGTCGCATGTTCTGTTTTGCGGTATCAGACGACAGGCAGGATTATGTATCCCCTCCCTATGCTTTTCATCACAACCATGCTGTGTGTCGCATGTTCTGTTTTGCGGTATCAGACGACAGGCAGGATTATGTATCCCCTCCCTATGCTTTTCATCACAACCATGCTGTGTGTCGCATGTTCTGTTTTGGTATATCAGACGACAGGCAGGATGATGTCTCCCATCCCTCTGCTTTTCATCACAACCATGCTGTGTGTCGCGCACATTCTGTTGTGCTGTTCCAGGTGACAGGCCGGGTCTCTATATCCCTTCCCTCTGCTTCTCATCACAAACAAAGCCTGAGGTGAGAGAGTCTGGCACCTAGGATGACTTAAGTTCCCCCCTAGGGGTTGCAAAGGGGGGTAATCAGCTAGCGGGTCAGAGAGAAGTCAGACCTCGAGGGTTTACAAGGGTATCACAAGGGGAATAGGGTTGGCCAGGACCAGACATATGCACTGTATATGACCATATATTTGGTGATTTCCCTGCCAAGAATTACCGTATGTAAGCCGTGCATATATGGATCTAGGCAACTCTAGGCTAAAACCATGTATGCACATAATGTTTTGGATTTTCCTTCTAAAGCACTGTTTGTGATGTAGTAGTGCACAACGCAATTATGGCGACCCTGCAAATGTCACAAAAAAAGGCCGAGGCAACAAGTGAAATTGCTCACTGGCACCACACCAAGAAATTTGCCTTTGTAATCCAAACTAAACTTAACTAATGGGAAGAAATGGAATCACAGAAAAGGACGATACGCCAAGTCGCCAGCCGGCAGAAGCGTCACCTCAACAATCTTCCTAGAGCAAAATCATTATTTCTTTGCCCCTACAAACACATGGCAAATCCTACCACCAAACACGCACGCGCGCACACATTTATACTGTTTATCATGTGTAGGGAGTATGTCCTGCCAACAGCTTCGCACTTTAGGGCTGCTGCGCGTGGAGACATCCATTATGCAATCAACACACATCATGGAGGGTACAAGAAGGCTGCTCAGGTGGGGTTTGCAAGAGGTTGTACATAATGAGCACTCAGAGTCGGGGAAGACGAGCTGACGATCTGTTTGCCAATACTCACCGACTGCTGCGGCTGCATAAAAGAAGTATTGCGGCTGAGCTGACGGTGGGCGATGTTTGCCCAATACACAAAGACCGCTCAGTTAGGGTAATAGGCTAGAAGTGGATGCACATAAGGGGTACTTGCAGCCAGAAGCAATGAGCTGACGGTGGGCGCTGTTTGCCCAGTACACAAAGACTGCTCAGGCTGGGTATATGATGTTCAGGCTGGGTATATGATATATATATATGGCTGGGTATATGATGCTCAGGCTGGGTATATGAGTGGCGGTTGCGGAGAGGAGGGGTACTTGCAGCCAGGGATACCGATCACAGGTTCTTCACTGACTTTCCACTGCCTGCACTCTTCTTCTATTCCTGCGTTAAAAAATAATATGGCTATGGCTTACAGTCTCAATGACATGAGAGGTACAGCCTGGTCACCGAAAGCTCCATATGAGTGAGTTTGTTTTGCGCGTCGTTATTTTTTCTGTGAACACACCCACTCACACACAGTGAGCTTTCAGGCAAGGGAGGGTGTCTGGAGATGCGTGCTCAAGGCCTTTTAGGCTTCACATAGAACGTTTGAGGATTTCTAGGCCCTCTAGAGCTCAAGGAAGACCAATGCAGGTCATGTATGTACGTTGAAGGTAGGCTTCTAGTAGCAGGAGTACGATTGCCGTCAGCAATCTAGACGTGCTTGTTCGTCTGGCTGTACAGAATTCGGAGTCGAGCAGTACAGAGCAATCTGGGAATGCGGAGGGGGCACTCCCAGCCAGAAGTAATAGGCCCTGTTGCGTGAGGGAGATTGCACAGCTTGGGGGAAACCAAACAATTGCAGGAGGGGTAGCAGCTGAAGAGCCCGCTGTTATAGTCCAGGACATAGAGTTAAGCAGCGTGCAGGACATAGAGTTGGGCAGCGTGCAGGAGGTTTACAAATGACAAAGGTTGTGACTCTGTGCACCAGCCGCGAAGCGAGCTGTTGCGGTGTGCAGTTGCTTCCCCCTTTGTTCCTGCGTGCAAGTCCAAACAAGTGTGCCTGTCTCAATGATGGCTGTTCATTAACTTAATTACAAGGAACGGGAAAACGACGCAGGCGATGGGAATAACGTCCCAAGGATACTTCTAGTGCTGTAGTCAAAAGCTATATACAGGAATTAACAACGAATCCATGTACAAAAAAAGAAAAAAACTATGCGGGCAGTGGAAAGCACTCCCCACATTGATTAAGCAAAAGGGGCCACTTTGGTACCGGGTACCGTAAAATTGATCCACCAAAGAGGAAAGAGAAGGAATTAATGAGGATCAGGAGGGTTGCAGGCTTGGTCTGGAAATAACTCCTGATGAGAGTTGGTGGTATCCTCGTACCTAATAAGCAAGGGAGTTACAGCCTCATTCAGGAAGAAGGAGCCCTTTTGGCGCCTTATAGCCTTTGCAGCTTCACCCAACCCTCCTTTTCCCCTCCTTTCCTCGACTTTTCTTGTAGGCTTTAGGGAGGCGGCCGGTGAAGCAAGCAGAGGCAGTTGCTTGGCTCATCCAGCCCCAATTGCTGAGAGCAGAGCTCGTTGGACTGGTGGGTATTTTTGTGAGCATAAATGGTTGCGTGGGCCTGTTTGTGAGTGCTTGTGTGCTTGTGTGTGTGCGTGTAGGTGCATGTGTGTATGCTTGTAGAAGGGCCTGCAATCGAATTATGTACACCTACGTAAAAACGTCTGTGAAATATGTTTACCCGTCAATTGGTGTTCAACTTTGTGTGTATGGGCTGTGTCAGACCATCTGTGCTTCAAACAAATGCTGTTGCCAAGACCACACACACACACACACAAACACACACACACACAAGCACACATGCACACAGGCATAAGGATGGGAAATCGTGAGAATGTACGTTTGGAGGTTTCCTATCAAAAATACCGTGTACACACCTAGTAGATGTGATTGGTTATGGCCTGACCCTACACACACACACACACACACACATGCACACCCATGTGCTTTGTGCTCGCCGCAATTATTGCCTAGCTGGCGCATCGTGTCCGAATCCTTTACTGCTGCTATTCTGTGTCATGCCTTGCAGGGTAAAGAATTATCACACACACACGCACACCCATGTGCTTTGTGCTCGCCGCAATGATTATGCCTAGCTGGCGCATCGTTTCAAAACCCTCTACTGCTGCTATTCTGTGTCATGCCTTGCAGGGTAAAGAATTGGGTCTGGAGCCTGACAGGCTCCCGACAGAGCATCAGCTCTTGGATGCAGGGCGATCTGACGTTTTATATGTATGTCTGAGATGTGGTGTGTGTGTGCCAATGCATGTATGTACAAACGATGTGGTATTTGTATGTCTGTGTGCACAAGTCGTGTATGTATGTGTGTACCCAACTAATGTGTTACATGTATGTGTGTGTATAAAATTCGTGTCTGTATACAAATAGGGCTGGCCAGAACCGTATATCTCTTCCGTATATGACCGTATGTATGGTGATTTTTCTGCTAAAAATACCGTATGTACACCGTATATACCTATAAAACCTATAAATGTTGGTTCTGGCCAACCCTATATACAAGTCATGTATGCATTTGTAATGTGTACTCAGCGAGTAATGTGCTGCATGTACGTGAGTGTACCCAATTTGTTTATTTAGGAGCGCACAAGCAATGTGTTAGGTACATGAAAATATGTACGTCTGTGCACGCGAGTATTGTAAGTACATGTGCGTAAGTAGTTGTGTGTATGCCTGTACATGTACGCAAGTAAGTTGGTGCTCTTCAAGTACACTTTTGCCTCAGTCTTGGCCTGCTGTTGCATTCCATTTTCTGTCTGTCAGACACCATGTGTATGCATTCACTTGTGCTTGTGCTAGCCCATGCAACAAAGGCACGCGTGGAGCGATCGTCCAACTCTGTCAGACACCATGTGTATGCTTTCACTTGTGCTTGTGCTAGCTCATGCAACAAAGGCACACGTGGAGCGATCGTCCAACATGCTGAGGCAACATGCTGAGCATAGCTGCTGAGCAGAGCTCAGTGTTATTTCTGTTCTCGCATGTCCAAGTTGTCATATGTACTGAATTTTTAGGAGCGTTTTAAACGCATCCTCGAGACGACCTGCCTTTCGACCCCCTTTGACCCAGCAAACACCCCTTTTGTCTCAACACTTGCGCCCTACACCTCAGCACTGCTGCGTTGCCATTGTTCGCATTCCCTGCCAGCTGAGCTACCTATGTCACTTCCATAATTCTTGATAACTCGTGATGTGTTTTAATCAGGACACCTTGCACGTGCACAGATAAACACACATACCCTCACACGTGCATAGACACACGTACACCTCAAACGTGCACAGATACACATACAGGCAGTGCGCCTAATTAGTGGGTTCCCTGCTGTGGCTCAAAATGCACACTTGACACGTACACAAATACACATACATACACACTCAGGCAGTGCTTGTTTGATGGGTTCCCTGCTGTGGTGCTGTGGCTCAACATACACAATTCACACGTACACACTCATGCACACTTACACACACACGCACACGCACTCAGACAGTATGCCTATTTGGTGGGTTCCCTCCCGTGGCTCAAATTACACTCTCATGCACACGTACACACACACACGCACACGCACTCAGGCGGTGCGCCTGTTTGGCGGGTTCCTTGCCGTGGCTCAACGCTTTGGTCTTCACTCCGTCAAATCCTCCTCAAGGGGAGGGATGAAGGACCTCGATGCAGCTGCTTGTGCCTTCCTGGAGTTCAGTCTCCAGCAACAGCAGCAGCAGCAGCAGCAACGTAGAGATCCTAGCAACGAGCGTCAAGCAGTGTCCTCCGTGCCCTCAGTGCATCCTCAGGAGCGGAAGCGTGGGCATGCAGGGGCCGGTAGGGCCCCTGCTGAGCGGTTGGCTGAGCTGCGCAAGGCTTCTGTCGGCTTGGAGCTGCCCTTTCCAAAGGTTGGTGGTTAGTAGTGCTTGGACTGCACTACTTGGACGCTCTGTGCAGCTGTAATCGGAGAAGAGCTGTATACGCCTACCTTATTGCATAAATCTTGCTAGGCTATTATTATTATTTACAAGTTGTTCGACTGCCTTTATTCTTACTTTGAACCTTTGATCATGGAATTGCCAAGTTAGCCGCTTTCCTCTTAAATATTATCATTGGTTATCAAGGACCTCCTTTTCATACGACTAGTCAGGCAGTTGGTGTATTCAAGTTCCGCACAGGAGGTGCTTAGGGTTTGGGTTAGGGGTTAGGGTTTGGGTTAGGAACGTTTCTAACAATCAGGATTGTTCAGTCTGGGGCTTGGGCCATTATAACAGATTGCTGGCCTTCGCGCACTGTAAAAAATTTGTAACTTATATGAGTATCAAAACTGCGTAAGCACGTTCTGGCAGAGTGAAACCCATGAAAACTAGCGAAATTGTCATCTCTCAATTCGGTTCATGGGGACCTCTAAACAACCTGATAAAGTTTCAGAGAGGGGAGACTGGGCAAAAGCCAAAGCATGCTCCTTTTTGCATAGAAGGTGCAACTACTCACACGTCACATCATCAAATTGGACCCAACCTAGCTTCAAACTGATGCTGACTTTATAAGCTACCCGAGCATGTGCTCAGATTTAGACAAGTCGCCCTGCGTACAGAATGACAGGACTAAGAGCACACTTCGTGCACCTGTACCCTAGATGGGTGCTTTCCAGGGGGAATGGCACATTAATTTGCATATCTTGCCAACCGCTTAGTCTTTTTGCCCCATTTCTCTTGTAATGATTTTATTTATTATAAGGATTCCAAAACACTTAAAGTCACCGGGTTTGGTGCGCTGGCTGGTCAGATACAGCATATGGCTGCTCAAAAGTAAGGTCCACACCGCGGCTGCTGAGATAGGTGGCCCTAGCTGCTAGGTTTTAAGCTCAGCTGCATTGGAATCTACATATCAAATCTGAGCTTGAAACGTACCAGTTAGGGCCACATGCCTAGGAGCATGCAAAAACCATACCCATTTCGGGCCTCAGATAAGCCCCTCTGATAAAGTTTGAACTTTCACAAGCTTTCACGAGCCCTCGCTCCCAGGAACACCAAAATGAACACCCCTTTACATTACTTTTCCGTTACACAAAGGCTATGGAGTTAGTGGTCAGTCTTGCGAATGAAACAACGTAACTGTGACCGACGCCCTGCGCAAAGCCTTGCCTTGCCATATTTAAGCATTATAAATTAAACACAGAGCGAAGTTGCGTGCGTGTGTGTAGTTGTGCTTAGGTGTACACTGATGGATGCAATGGATGCAATCCCCACACGTTCCAATCGCCGCCCCCTTGCCTTGCTTCCAGTACAAAGACCTGGTCAAGGCTGGCCGGTATGACCTTGTGTATGCACAGCGGCAGCACGACAAGCAACAGCTAGTACAAAGGTGCGACCCTGTCTGGACACAACTTGTTCCTGTTCTGTGCCCTTTTCAAGCTCGTTCATCACCGTGCACGGTTTCTTGTTAGTGTGGTTGCTTTGTGTTTGGGCTTGACTGGCCCTGAGTTTGTGCCTTTTTTGAGCTCGTTCATCACCGTGCACAGTTTCTTGTTAGTGTGGTTGCTTTGTGTTTGGGCTTGACTGGCCCTTAGTCTGTGCCCTTTTCGAGCTCATTCACCACCGTGCACGGTTCCTTGTCAGTGTGGCTGCTTTGTGTTTGGGCTTGACTGGCCCTGAGTCTGTGCCCTTTTTGAGCTCGTTCATCACCGTGCACAGTTCCTTGTTAGTGTGGTTGCTTTGTGTTTGGGCTTGACTGGCCCTGAGTCTGTGCCCTTTTCAAGCTCGTCCATCACGCTGCACAGTTTCTTGATAGTGTGGCTGCTTTGTGTTTGGGCTCGACTGGCCCTTAGTCTGTGCCCTTTTTGAGCTCATTCATCACCGTGCACAGTTTCTTGTTAGTGTGGTTGCTTTGTGTTGGGCTTGACTGGCCCTGGTCTGTGCCGCCCTTTTCAAGCTCGTCTTTCACCGTGCACAGTTCCTTGTTAGTGCGACTGCTTTGCGTGCTCGCTTAGCCTGCCCTTGCATGCACCATGCCAAGCATGAGAGCTAGGATTTCTTTGCTGGCAGCTATACCATCAGGATCAGGCGTAGGGTTAGAAGTGCCTTTAACATGGTGGAGTGCCTCCTACGTGGTGGAGTGCCTCCTACGTGGTGGAGTGCCTCCTATGTGGTGGAGTGCCTCCTACGTGGTGGAGTGTCTCCTACGTGGTGGATTGCCTCCTACGTGGTGCAATGTTGTGGCTTCCTGCGGATACGTTAGTGACGATGTTGGGGGAGATTCCCGTAGCACTTCCATTGTGTGCACCGTGCAGAGAGCTAGTATGCACATCCATTGTGTAGCACTTCCATTAGCTAGTAGCACTTCCATTGTGTGCACCATACAGAGAGCTAGTATGCCAGGGGTTGCTTTGATGGGAACGTATGGCACGGCTCGGTTTATTGTGGTTGCTTTGCGTATCTGCTATCTGCTAGTATGCCAGGGTTCGCTTTGATAGAAAGGCATGGCGTGGCACGGCACGGCTTGGTTATTTGTGGTTGCTTTGAGTATTCGCTAGTTTGCCAGCTTTCATAGGAAGGCATGGTACTTACAAGTGAGCTAAATGTATTGCTCCTCTCATGTTTCTCCTCGCATTTGAACCGAATGTCCTTTTGTTTCTACTTGCTTATCAACTATATGTGTTGTTCCGCTCATCCGCTCATTGCTTCGACTTGCTGTGTTGTACAATGGTTTGCTCCAGCATTCCAGCACATACCCGTGCATTCATTAAATTACAGGCCATAACAGGAAGGTGTAGGAAGCATAAATTTTGGACGACACGTGTCAAATCGATTAAACTTCTTATATTCGGAATCCTTGCGCCAAGAGCTATCGATTGGTATATATATGGGTCCAATCGGAGGAGGGGGGGGTCCGGGAGGGTCCAGAGTTTTTTGGACCCCTCCTCCAAAACTTTACTGGTTCACTCCTACAAAACTTTAAACATATCATCGGAATCATCAGCTCAAGCCCAGTCGATTGGCACCCTTTTTAAGTAAATTGTGGCACCCTTTTTAAGTAAACTCGGGTGCAGGCCGCGGGGTGAGTCAAGGCAATGAAGCAGCAATCAACCCCAAACTTACAGGATTGTGCCAGCATGAGATAGTCAGTGGAATTCTGAAGAAATAAGAAATGGAAGCAGTGTTGGACTGTGCACGCCAGTTATTGGTGCCTGGTAGGTCACGTGTGCATGGGCGTCCGTATCTCAGTTTTTGCCACATAACTCTGCAAAACTTCAGTTTCAGGTCTTGATGAGCATGCAGATGGATGCCTGCTTAAAAAAGGAGCAAATTGGTACCTTTTTTGTTTGGGTGGGGGCACTGGAAGGGGAGTTTGGGGGGGGGTGGGGGCCCTCAGGGGTGTCCACCAAAAAAGTATACGTGTCGTCCATAAAAATTAAAAAACATCTTCCTGCCATAATGTTAAATATGCTCTTGTGCCCAGTGCGCATGCCAAAGCTGGATTAAATGCTTAAGAGAAACTTTGAAACAAGGCCAAGTACGCTCTACGGGTAGAAGAGAGTGTTTGTACAGAACTCACAGCTTGATGTATGCATGCATGTTGGATGCCGGACTATGACATATTCATGCATGTTAAGTGCCAGACTATGAATAACTCACAGCTTGATGTGCATGCATGTTAGATGCCGGACTATGACATATTCATGCATGTTGAATGCCGGACTATGAATCTGTGGATTTGACCACCATCACGAATGACCAGTCTAAGAAATCCTGTTGCTGAATCAAGCCTCATACAGACTTCTCAAGTTTGTGTCAGATTTAGTTTCAAATTTCGACACTGGCTGTTTTTGTTTCACCAGCCAATTGCCATCAGCCAGAGACTCGGGCTGTAGGCCATCCTTGTAACCCTTTCTGTAACCCTAAAGCAACTGGCCACCCCGTTGTGACTGTTGACCTATCATCTTGCAGGTGTGGCTACAAACTGATATGTTGACCATCATGACCAAATAAAAATCATCAAAACCATCATGACCATCTGTTGACCTATCATCTTGCAGGTGTGGCTACAAACCGAAAGGGGAAAGAAGAAGACGAACAAACAACCATTGATTGGAAGCCATCGGAGCGTATCACGGCTGGTTGCCTCTGCCTCTGTGCCCGAGAAGGTGTGTTTGTGTGTGTGTGTGTGCGTGTGAGCTTGCTTTTTACTTCCCCTAAGCCATGCTGTATACAGCACATATTGACGTCCTCCTTTTTTGTCTTTTGTAGGAATGACTGATGATGTTTTAAAAAGGCGGAGCCACAGGATGATTTTCTGTCTAGGAGGTGGTGATTGGTTTGTAGATCAGCACTGCACAGGCAGCAGCAGCCAACAGTGGGGGGCTTTCGAGTTCACGCATTGTTTCCCGATAGGACCCTCACGAAATCCCTTCAAACGCACAAACTAATCCACAGACCTCCTTATATACTGAAAATGAAATTGTAAGTCAGTAACCATTAAACAGGCTCTATCCTCAGACTAATTCTATTAATGTTCAATCAATGGCCTGCCACACTCAAAGCTGTGGCAGTACACAGTGCGCTGCAGCCAGGGCGTGTGATAGCTGTCACGCTCAACTCAAGCACTGGTTAGATTAATGCACACACAAAGCAGGAGGATATGCCCCCCAGATGCATGTTCTGAACAGGCATCTACAAATGAACAGGCATCTACAAAACCTCCCTGCAACTATGTTATCTGAGATAGACTTGGAGAGCGATGAACAGGATGGTCACTCGTATGGCAGGACAGATGATCTCACAAAGTTATCAAATTCTCACATGGTGACCTTGCCTCTGCTATCGCCCTCTACGCTGCACAAATCAACGATGCTTGGCTTCGAAAAGAAAGGTTGCCCTTTGGGCTTGCTTGCGCACGCCTCCACTACTTCTTGGATGGGCGGCCACGCTTCCGCTTCAGCGAGGTTGTGGCTGGAGCGTGTGGTGTGCTTGCTCCACGTAGCTTGGCTCCACGTTGTCTGAGCCACCAGCTGTCGATCTTTTTGATTGATTTATTTGTTGGGACCTATAGGTTGAGCAGCCATGCCAGGCTGGAGGTCTTTGTAATTTAAACTAAACTAAACTTGGCTCCACGTTGTCTGAGCCACATTGCGGGAAGATCCAGTTGCCTTCTGGGACTTCTAAATATATATCCTTATCCATGCATTCTATATGCTAGCCGGTGCCGCACGCATCGCACAGCAGCATAGTCTCCTCTGGCTCTGTGAAGTGGCAGATCACGCACGCTAGGTTGGCATCTGGTTTGGCGAGCTGGTGATTAATGCTGGGGTCACGGTTGCAAGTAGACAAAGCCGTCTAGGTTGAACTCTGTGACCTAGGACGTGTAGCCTCCGCCGTGCATGCGGGCATATCATAGTCAACACGGTGTTGTGCAATTGTGCAATACGCAGGTTGTCTCCTGCAATGATGCTCTGTTCCTTCGCCACGGATGCCCTGGTTGCGTATAGCTCACTGGCAATGCATGCTGCACTGGCAATGCTTGCTTATAACAAGCTGCTGCAACGCCATTGAAAGGGAAGTTATTGTTGCCAATGATTCATGGGCCTGCCCTGCCTGTATCAATTTGAACCAAAGTGTAAAGGAAAGCCGTATCCACTTTCAAAAAAGAGAGATTGTGAAAGTCCCATGGTACCCAACCTGGGAGCCAGAAGAACTACAGAACACGTGTGAAAGCTTCAAGCAGAGCCTCAAAAATTATGAAGAGCAAATCATCACTGCACCAAACTTATCTCAGCCCGCATTAGATAAACACATATTTGATCTCCAAAAACAAGGGTTCTCTGCCACCCAAGAGGGCAATGCGTACCAACCCTGCAATGTCGATCTTCGGAACAAAGTTAGCTTTGACATCCAACTCACCAACCCACAGGCTGACATTACGGCCACATGGCATTGTGAGTACTAGAATACAACCATTGATCTCATGGAGTAGCAAGAAAAGAGTACCCTATCCTCCCCAGATGACACTATGCTTCCTGGAGTGTACACTGACACAGTAGCCTGTATTTACAATGTCGACGGAAAGTGTAAAAGTATGCTTACTCCCGAGCGCCTTCACATACTGCAAAAGGCCTTTGATAAGGCAAAGTGCAGCGGCCTACACGGCCTCATTTAACCTCCACCCATTAGCTTTGCATCAGAACTTGTAGGCCTCATTGCTCGTAAAGACACCTCGACCTCTAAACATACGAACAAAAAAATCAAAGACTCTTTCTCCCGGATACTTCTCTCCCACATCACCGCCGCCTTTCAAAAGTGGGCCCTGTTCACTAAAGAAAAAGTGGCATCCCCCCTCGACTATGACCCCAAATTCTCCCATTACTGGAGTGAGCACCCAAGGGACAAAGTGTTTGGGGCAAACACCAATGCCTTCTCCTCCCGATTCTCTGGGCTCTCCATCTGCCATCCCATTTACCATGAAAACACCATGCTCTTAGCAATAAGACACGCCATCTACTCTGCTGCTGTCAACACAGAGGAAACAGCTACATTCATGCTCCCCCCTTCCTGGAATAAAGATATGACCACAAATCCCTATGCATCACTCTGCCGCAAATACCCACAACATGTGTAAATTTCTGGGCACCATCCCATAAAACCAACTCCAATATGCGAAAGTGCCTTTCTGGAACAACATACAAATACCACTTTCCAATCAAAAACCTCTGGGGATTGCAGATCATTGCCATATGGAACGCCAAGGGCAGGGTCTGCCTCAATGCTCACAACAAAGACTGGCTAAAAGAACTTGCCAAAGAAATCCCTGAGGCAAAGTGGGAAATTCAAAACATACATAACCAACCATACCAAACAGCCTTAGATTCCGGACAGCACTCAGGACTCAACAAAATAGATAAGCTACCCAATGACCACCCTCAAGCCTCAGAAGGCCCAGATAAAACAAGTGCCCTGATTAGTACTGACCAACCTCATAATTGTAATATCGACGAAGCACCCCAATACAGATCCAGCCAAAACCTTACCCGTAAAGTAAAAGATTGGCGGGATTGGACCTACACTGATGGCAGCCTCCAAAAGAACGAAGTAGGGCAAGACACCGGATCAGACGTATACCACCTTCACTTAAATGTTTCCCACTATGTAAACCCAAAAGGCATGGGTATAACCAACACCATCTCACGGGCAGAGCTAGCAGCTATAGCAGCTGCAGTCATATACGGCTACTCACATATAGCCACAGACAGCCTTACATCACTGCACCAAGTTAAAAAGCAGCTTTCACACCCAAATCTCCATTGCCACCACATCCAAGGAGATGTCCTTCAATCCATTGCTAAAGCAATCTGCCGATCACCATCGCCTATCCACTTCTTTAAAGTAAAATCCCATGCCGGTATTATCGGTAATGAGCATGCCGACGCCCTTGCTAAAAAGTCAGCCACCACCTACTCCGACCTTGCAGACACCTCCATTAAAACAGCAGGCCCTAAGGGAAATCCATTCTACAACATCCACTGGCTTGCAAAAGAATACATAGAAAACCAAACACAAACCCATAATCATACCCATACAACAGACATGGCCCATTTTCCTCCCCCAAAGCTTTGGTACCTACCAAACCACCGTGACGCCCTTCAAGCACACATGCATTTCTCCATAAACTGGGAAATGCCAAAACTGAAGCGAACCATCATGCGTACTACCAGACCCTCATAAAGAACGGCACTGCCAACGGAGCCACTAGCAATGCTTACCTAACATCATCCGATGTCCCCTTTAATACCATATGTATCATTATAAAATACAGAACAGGCACCCTATATAATCAAAAACATGCGGTACTGTTCAAACTCTCAACAAGCCAAACTTGCCCCCTCTGCCCACAAGTAGATAGTGCCCTGCACATCCTTTCTGGGTGCCAACACACACAAATAAGGAACATGATCACCGGACGACACAATTTAGCATGCCACATGATCTTTAAGGCTATCAGCAAAACAGGCTCCTTAGGGTCATGCATTGTCTCCAAGGATTTAGGCAGCAACGAACGGATGACCATGCAAAATCTATCTCCAGATTTCTGAAACAGCCGAAAGTAGAATTGTTCCCAAATGCCTCTTCCCACCCCGCTTCTTAAATAAAGACAGATTCACCTCCAGCCGCCCAGATATTGTGCTGCTTCAGTTTCAGGTCTTGATGAGTATGCAGATGGATGCCTATTTGAAAAAGGAGCAGATTGGTACCCTTTTTGTCTGGGTCGGGGCACCGGAAGGGGGGTTTGGGGGGTGGGCGGTGGGTCAGGGGGTTAGCCCAAAAATTGGGCGTGCCTGTCCTAAGTATTTTTTCATTAACAAGGATGCATGCATTCTTATTTAAAGTAGAATCTGACTCAAAGCAGGTAAACTAGAAAAATAACAAGTATGCAGGCAAAGTAAAATTTGGTTCTTAAAATAATTAAGGAAAGAGAGTATGACTAGACCCTGAGGCAAAGAAGGAAACAACAAACAAATCGACATGGAGAAGGTCATTACGAAAAACAAAATAGAAACACGTGTGACTACTCAGGCAGTGTTTCTCCTGCCGCACCACATAGCCATTAAATCAGTTCACAATACAGATACGGCATAATGCAAAGGTAGAATAATATCATGTACAATTGAATAAGCTTTCTTACTTTGTTAAAGGATACAAAAGAGCTTTAAAAGTTTGATACGTCAATTGTCGTCACATCTGTTGCACTATAATGTTACATCCTGCTGGCTATAATCAGCACCATCACTAGATCACATAATCAACCTTAATATGATTCCACCTACGAGCAAATGTATGCCATCTGGGTGTTAGTTGACATGGCTTCCTTCTAATGTTGCCTCCTGAGCCAGCAAGGCTTTGCCCCTATAAGCTATAAGTGACGTACAGGCTGCTGCAGCCGTGCTTCTTCCAAGGCGGCCTCCTGAGCCAGCAAAGCTAGGGCCAGACACTCTTCTAACGAAGGCAAAGTATGGCCGTCCTACAAGGTCACACATGAGCAATGGTTATATACATAGGGTTGTCCAGAACCGTATATGTACACCGTAAATGACCGTACGTATGGTAGTTTCCTTGCTGAAAATACCGTGAATACAATATACATCTACAAATGCATGTATGTAATGTTCTGTCCAACCTCATACATACAATGGTTGTACGAGAGCAGTGTCTAGATTGCATTACTAAATGTCAGGTACTCGGTTTAGGAGTGTCAGTAAAAGACGTTGACAAACATATGTGCTTGTCTGTCCCATCAAATAAAATGGGTTACCCAAACCTGCCCATTCCAAGTAGAAAGCAGAAAAACATAACGTTCTCCCTTCTAATTCAGTCCACCACACTGTCAACCAGGACAGCTCAGATGAACGGGCGTAGAGCCAGGGGTATTTCCAAGAGTTGCAGGACCACATTTTTGGGCCCAAGCTAGCACACTAGCCCATTACAAGGCAAGCATGATTTCAAGAGTCGCAGGACCACAAGTTCGTGCCCAAGCTAGCACACTAGCCCTTTATAGAGCAAACATAATGCAACTCACCATTGAAATCCTCGAGGGGTAGGTTCTGATAGCAACTTCAAATTGTTGAAACATCAGCACACCCAAATACACACCTACACCACCACACACCCACACCTATACCCAATTTGACACATCCATACCCCCACCCCCACACACCTCAATCCACATACACACACATACACACACACATGTGCACACACACTCACACACACGCATGCACGCACGCACACGCACACGCACACATACACAAACACCCACACTCACGCAAACACAACACGCGCACACACACACACACACTCTCTCTCTCTCTCTCTCTCTCTTTTCACACACTCTCGCTAACCTCCAATCGTGGTCGAGGGTGGTCAATCATGAGCCTTGGGTCTGCCCACGCGGCTGCCTGCCGGATGGCCACCATTGACTCTAGCAGTTCAGGCTCTAGATCATGCAGCCAGGGAGGAACTGCAAACAAATGTAGGAAGAAAAAGCGTCAAATTGATAGAAGACGATGGGCGGTGCTTTCCATCGCACCTTTTGCAACACCAGGCTCTGATTTTGTAGGCACGTGTCAATAATTTGCGCAGAAAAGAAAAGGGGTGATAGCAGCAGGGTTGTCAAGAACCTTACACCTACAAGTACGTATTTACGATATGTACATGGTATTCCAAGCAGAAAAATGTCCATACTTACGGTCATAATCATCGCGCATAATGCAACAAGTCTGGCCCTTTCAGTTTGATAATCCAAATCATGCAGCATTTTCACCCCCTGGATATCGTATACACTGTCGGCAAATAGATTCAGAAAGGATGCCGTCCTGTGTTCGTGCCACCTGATGGATGCACAAAGCCTTAACAGGTGAAAAAACTCAGGGCCTCAACTCAGCAACAGGCACCAACAGCGCTTATGGCATGTTATAAGTAAATCATAATGCAAAAGCGCAAATTACCTTTATCCTCTTGTGCTGCCAGCCAGTCGAGGTCAAGTAAGGCAGTCATCGGACCTAAAGCCATTGCGCCATGTTTTGGGGGTAGCCAGCGTTCAGTCTTAGAAGCAACCTGAAGGCATTGGAAGAGGAAAGATGAGACAATGCCGAGATGCTGTGGCTCCTTTTCCTAAACCAATGTGGGGAGTGGTTTGTCACTGCCTGCGTAGTTTTCATTTTCAATGCCAAGACAATACCACTGGCTTGAAACTTAATGAGAGCAAGTTAAAAGAATGAAGCGTAGCGTGTTGATTTTATGTTGTTTGTAATGACTCACATCACTGTTATTAAACTTGAACAAGCCAATGCCTAGCATCCCGATTTCAGAGGAGTAGAGGTATGTTACGGTTTGCTCAGCAGGCAAGAGGATTTACAGAAGTCATAGAGATGGGCAATAATAGAGGAGAGATCCATCAAAGCACACGCAAGGCCATAACAGAACCAAGCCACTGAACTTGAGCAAAGCAAAGGAGCTAGGTACTCACAAGGCAATATATCAATGACATTCATGACATAGTATTAAGCAGGGTTGTTCAGTTCGGGTTTTGGTCATAAGTTCGAGTTCGCCAACTTTCATGCATTTTAACGAATTTGAAAGTGTCGTTCGGATTTTGATCAGAGTTCGACGAACTTTCAAGAGTTCGTCGCATTTAAAAGCCTCAAAAAGGGCGGTAGGACCAAGGCCACTCAAACTTGGGGCTCAAAATTGCTGCTCCTACTCCTTCCTCAACAAACACCTTGTCCCATCTGGTGGCCTCTATAATTATGTGTGTGTGTGCATGCTTGTGCGTGCGTACGTTTGCGTGTGTGTGTATGTGCGTGTGTGAGCAAGATTGTGTGTGCGTGCGTGCGTATGCACGTGCACGTGCGTGTGCATGTGTGTGTATGTAACTGTGCGTGCGTGCGGATGCGTGCATGTTATGTTTGTGTGTTTCATGCTGCACGGCAGCCTGAGCCCCCCGTTCCGCTGCTCTTGCTGCTGCTGACCCAGCTGCTGAGTTGTTCCTGTCCTTGGACACGCTACGTGGTATTTTGCCCTCGGAGCCTGTGTCATCGATGGTGCGTCGCCCCGCCACGACGTCCTCTATTTCACACTTTGGCACAGCACATTTCTCGCACGTTTCAAAAGCATCTAACCCTTCTGAGCTGGATGGTTGCATGGCTCTGTTCCGGGTCCTTTTCTTTTCCCATTATAAATCTATAATCACACTCAACAAATTGTGAGGTTTTTGAGGCGGTAGGGGAAGCCCAAGCCAAGGGTCCTTTTTCCAGTATTGCGCATATAACCCTTCCAACAATTTGAGGAATCTAGAACTTTTATGAATTATATTGAACCCTTGCTCCCAAAAAAAGAGCTGAACAACCCTGGTATTAAGGTGTCAGACATAGATCAGAGGCACCAGTCGAATTGTAATTTCGGACCTGAAAGCTCAACTTGCCAAAACCCTGGACCATCTCAACACACCCACTAACAACCAGTACCAGAGCAGCGCTAGCTGCATTTGATGCACGTAATATAGGGTAGCCCAAAAAACACAGCCACACAATGGTACGTGCGTTGCTCCTAAGCCTCATGCAAGGTGTCTGCAATGTACATGACACAGTATTCTAGGTGGGGTATCAGCTCCTTACATGCCGTCCCTCCTCCACGTCATTTCCTTCATCTTATATTTCCTTCATTCATTTCTTCCACATTTCCAATCATTTTACATCATATGTATGTGGATCAACACATCACCCTATTAATCCAGCCGCGGCTTACCAGGCATGGCTCCCACAATTGCTAATTTTCAAGCAGCTCTGGAAAGCCTGTGAGATGCTTACCATTGTGATGCCTAGCTTGAGAATAAGCAATTGCGGAAGTTATACGCGGGGAACATTTGAAAACCATGCCCACTTTGGGGGATTTGTCCACCTCTATTATTTTTCACTCACCTCGACCACCCTTATTTTCTGCTCACCTCGACCACCCTTATTTTCCACTCACCTCGACCACCCGCTCCATGGCCACTGGATTGCCTCCTGACCCTGGTACGCTCATGAGGCATGACTCCACTTTACACTGTGGTGAGTGAGTGTATATAAGTGTATTGTTAAGGTGTACATCAGGAGGGTGTAGGAAGCATACCGTACTGCGCTTGGTTGTTTTGCGAGTAATTAAATAATTATTGAGGCCCCTCGCAATAAGTCAAGCCGAAAATAAATAAAGTTTTTTCAGACCTCGCAATACTTAAACTTTTTAATGCGGTAGTTTCTGGGTCCCCCCAATGGAACCCCATCGCCCTAAGGGGCAAGCATCACTATTTGACCTAGGTTGCACCAAACGGAAGCGCACAGAGGACGATGTTCCCGCTCGGGAGCTCATCATCCGCCTCAGACCTGATGTGCAGCAGGCAGTAGCAGCCAGGGATGCAGCCATTGCAGCCAACATTGCATCCCGCCCTGCCCCAGTTAAGGTCTTGGAGGCCCAAGGTGCTTGCACCATTGGGGGTGCAAGCCCCTCCAGGAGAGAGGCATGTGTGAGAGCTGCAACTCAGGTGGAGTGGGGGGGAGCATCAGGTGCGCTTGCATCTGCACTTCACAGCAAAAGCAGCAGCAGAAGCAGGGTAGGGCCTGGCAGCTGTGGGGGGCGAGGGAGCCGGGGGGGCCGCACTCACAGTGCGAGGGCCAGGGGCAGGGGCAGGGGCAGGGGCCTTGAAACCCTGGAGATTTCAGAGACCACCACGGAGGAGGACGAGGGGGAGGAGGAGGGGGCGGAGGCAATGCAAGAGTAACTCCTCAGGCTGAAGTTAGGAGCCTTAAAACTCGTCTCAGACTATGATGTAAACCAGCACTGAATAGATACAGAGAGGAGAGCACAAGAAATCCCCATATTCGCAAAGTTCGCAAATTTCCTTGACTTTTCAGGGGCCTCGCAAAAGCTTAATGCTCGCAAATTAATTATTCTAATTATTTTGGCACCTCGCAAAAAGTAGGCCTCGCAATACTAAAAGCGCAGTACGGTAGTATCTACTTTCTGATAAAAATCATATATAGGAATCCTGACGTCAAGAGCTGTCGATTGATATACATATGGGTCGAATCGGGGAGGGGGAAAGTGATCCACTGATGTGGTGTTAGTTTTGGGGGGGGTCTCCGTTGTTTTCTGGGCCATTTTCATGGAATTTAAAACAAATCATCGGAATCCTCAGCTCAAGCCCAGTCGACTGCCACCCTTTTTGAGTAAATCGGGTAAAAGGGGGGGTCTGTGGACATGTCCAAAAGTCAGAGGCACACGCGCTCGGGTGCTGGCCGCGGGTGAGTCAAGCCACTGGAGCAGCAACTCACTCCAACATCCAGAATTGTGCCAGCATGAGATATTCAGTAATATTTTTAAGAAATGGAAGCATGTGGGGCTGTGCAAGTCAGGTGTGGGTGCCTGGTAGTTCATATGTGCATGGGCATCCGTATTTCAGTTTTTGCCCCGTAACTCTGCAACAATTCAGTTTCAGGTCTTAGTGAGTATGCAAATGGATGCAGAATTCAAAAAGGAGTAGATTGGTGCCCTTTCTGTCTGGCTGGGGCACTGGAAGGGGGGTTTAGGGGGTGGGTGGTCCCTCAGAGGGGTCCACCCCAAAAAGTGGACATGCCTTCCAAACAAAAAGCTCCTGTGTACATGTGCATGTATGCGTCCAAATGGAAAATTGATGTGTGTGTGTGTGTGTGCATACAGATATATACTTTGTGCATGAGCGAGTGAATGTTGCTAATTTGTGTCACATGATGTGTGTCATAAGCAATCACGCCTTTGCAGTACCGTTCAGTCTGATGACCAGCAAGCATGAACATGGGTAAGTAGTTGGAGGCGGATGTGGTGCTGCTTTAAGCTACAGCAGCATAGCACAGCAAAGCAGTGTGCCAAGCTGTTGCTGTTGGTTTTCTTTTAAACCCAGCCAACCCATAACAGTTATACGTGCACCAAGGATTGTGCATTGAGGATAATACAGTTTATATGTTTATACTGCACAATCCTTGGTGCACATATTAGCTCCACAGTCCTTGGTACACGAATGACACATAGGGTACGAGCCAGCCAGCTGATTGGACTGACCATGCAACACAGAAGAAACAAAGAAGCGAGAAAGGCGAACCAAGAAAGGCGAAGCATCAAAGGCGTTTCTACTTTGAAGTAAGAAAGGCGAAGAAAGGTGAGGCAAGAAAGGTGAGGCAACACAGACGGCTTCCTTCCTTGCTGGACTTGTATCGGGCTTTTAACGTATGAGAACCCACTCTGTTTAAGAAAAGATAACTACACCTAACATGCAGATTTCAATGCAGGGCATTACTATGGTGACATTGAATCTGAATTCTGAAGCAGCTCGACTTTGTGTCTCGATTTGATTCCCATCAGATGGTGGGTCCACTGCCTCTGAAGAAATACAAGCTTCGACACCGCCCAATTCAATCATTACCTCCTTATCTCTTACACAACACTTAAACTGATACTTTAAGTCACCACCTTTCCCCTTACACCGCCTTACCTCTTGCACAACTAAACTTTGGTACTGATACCTTGGGTCACCGCCTTGCCTCTTACACAACTAAATTTTGGTACTGATACTTTGGGTCACCGCCTTACCTCTTGCACAACTAAACTTTGCTACTGATACTTTGGGTCACCGCCTTACCTCTGACACAACTAAACTTTGGTACTGATACCTTGGGTCACCGCCTTACCCCCCTCCCTCCATTTGCCCTGACGAGACCAAATACCTCCTGAGCCTCTGAACAAAAGGAACAGCAGGTCACCACAACTGCACACACACACTCATCATTTCGTTCATGATTTTGTTCATCACTTTGTTTCATCATTTCGTTTCATCACTTTCGTTCCCCGAAGCAGCGGGTCACATCTTTGTCCTACTTTGTGCGCGATCCTGACCAATAGTTCCCTGCATGTAAACCAACTCATCTTTCCAGCACCACTCCCCTTGACCTGAAGCCAGCTCCCTTTCTTTTGTAACCGATCGACGTGATCAAACGGAGCTTAAAAACTACAACAGGAAAAGCATGTCACCACAGCGTCATCTGCACTCGTTGTTGAGGTTCATCTCGGAGGTCTTCCACCTCCGATATGAACCTCAACACTCATCACTTCCCTTCTTTACCTGAAGCAGCGGGTCTTGCCTTTGTCCTACTCTATGCCCTCAACACTCATCACTTCCCTTTTTTACCTGAAGCACCGGGTCTTGTCTTTGCCCTACTCTATGCCCGGTCCTGACCAAGTGTCCACGGACTTCCGTGCCTAGCTTCCCACCCTCGTGCTCCTTTTGATTATTGCATGGCCCTGTGCACATGCGAACAAAAATACACACATGGCATACCAAGGTGCACAAAAGACGTGTCTACCTGTATGTGATACAGCAAGCGAGAATGAAACATTATAGCGCTATATAGCGCTATATGCAAATGCCGATCCCTAGAAATACCCCATGTGACCCTGTGCGTGTGCAATCTGACATCATGCATTCCTAGATGTAAGAGCAAAAGGCATAAGGTCCTGAGTGTGTCACGGTGATTTACATGACAAACCATCACGCTATGTGTCATGTGTCAATTATAGGGCTGGCCAGAACCGTTCATGCACACTGTATTTGACTGTACGTATGATATTCCCCCTGCTACAATAAAATGTATACCTTGCTCGAAAGTTTGTGGTTCAAGCCAACCCTAGTCGTGTACGGCCCTGTGTGCTTGCCAACTTTGCAACACAGACAAACACCTAGGTGCACAGAAAAGCGTGTCCTGTGTGTGCAGCAGCAGACATGAGGAAGCATGCCTAGACTGAAACACCACTTTCACACACTCACACAGTGAAGCACCCCCCCTGGAACCTTACAGCACGCAAAGACTGAAACAACACAATCACACACTCACACAGCGAAGCACCCCCCCTGGAACCTTACAGCACACAAAGACTGAAACAACACAATCACACACTCACACAGCGAAGCACCCCCCCTTAACTCTTATAGCACACAAACACTGGCACGCACGAGGTGTTGAGGCTCCCTTCACACAGGAGGATGTGCCCAGCACATTGTACCCTGCTGGCTGGAGAAGACCCCACAGAGGGCATCCCTTTGCCTCATGGTCCACTCTTCTGCACCAACGGCAGTGCGTGAGTTTGGGTTCCTGTATGTGTGCACGTGTGTGATCTGAGTGTGTGATCTGAGTGTGTGCATGTGTTAAAATAACGCATGTGCGCACACTGCACACGTTGAGCATCCCTGCGCGTTGTGGTCCACTTGTGACACTAGCCGGGGCTTGTCACAAATACGGTAGAAAAGAAGTGGCAACATCCATGCTCAAATTTTATTGATATCCAAGTAGCTGCCCTGAAAGCCTAGTGGTCCATGGTCAGGCCAGACTCTTTGGAGTCACGGGTTTGAACCTGCCTGGTAGCGTAAGTACTTTGCTGTCCGACAGCGACGACTTTGCTTCCCTTTGCTTAATCCATGCTTTGGGCGTTATTACCGCTTGCATTATATATATAGGTACATGCTCTTCCTTGCTTAATCCATGCTCTTCCCTGCTTAATCCATGCTTTGGGCGTTATCACCGCTTGCATTATATATATAATGCATATATATATAGGTACATGCTTTTCCCTGTCCTCGACACAACAATCCTGCATGCCTCTCACCCTATCCCACACAAATCAAAAACTGACGTTGTTGCCTGCAAACACAGCCTCTCACTCCAGCACGGAAGACTGTTATAACATGCCACGCAGCAAATGAAAAATCCCTGCCACCCTCTTGTCACAAAGCCAGCCTCCCTGCCATAACACGAAACAGTCATTCTTCCCATCCCACGCAGATCCAACACCGCCTTTGCTACCAGCTTACACGCAGCCTCGCAACACACAACACCAACGACATGTAAAACCGTGCTCACATGCAGCGCAACGAACGGATGCCCAGAAACGCCCGCCACTGCTCCTGCTATCAGCACATCCTGCAAGCTGCCCAGGTCCTCTCTGAGGTGACCGAGTGCACCACTCAGACCAGCAGCCTCTAAGCCGGCAGCCTTGGTTGCGGCAACTGCGGCTGCAGCTGCATCGCTTCCATGGCGGTCGTGGTCTCCTGCGTGTGTTTGTTTGCATGTGTACGTGTGTGTGTGTGTGTGTGTGTGTGTGTGTGTGTGAGAGAGAGAGAGAGAGAAAGAGAGAGAGAGAGAGAGAGAAAGAGAGAGAGAGAGAGAGACCTTGCACGCTCCTATAAGTGAGTGCAGGAAGAGTGCACAGTGTGTTTGTGTCTGCGTGTGTGTGTTTATGTGTGTATGTG
>Ga0307947_1000650_pt1:2500-25249 | contig 25249 bp, 28 predicted proteins | sample OrgLakmetagen232_FD_201840 | JGI IMG/M metagenome (GOLD analysis project Ga0307947, IMG submission 201840) | Saline water microbial communities from Organic Lake, Antarctica - #232 | ecosystem: Environmental > Aquatic > Non-marine Saline and Alkaline > Saline | place: Antarctica...
CTGACCACACACACACACACACACACACACACACACACAGCTAGCCAAGGGCCCCAAACAAGAGGCTGCTCTGCCCAAAGCCTGTGCCTCCTATCATCCGTGCCTGGTTAACGATGGGCTTCTCTTTGTTTGGATGGATAACAGCCCTGATGTAGGTGGCTCAAAACTTGCGCATCCTTGCTGAACTAAGCTGGTCGCCACAAATGAGAGGGGTGGCATCTTTCACGCCACGCCTTGTTAGCGTGTAGGTAGCTGTTCAGCGTTTAAAGTACAGTGAAAACCAGGCAATTCGTTTCAGCCCCTCTTCTGGGCCTCACTATGACATGTCAAACAGAGAAGGTTGCAGAGAGACACACATGTTTTGGTGGTGTGAGTTGCATGCGCATTTACTGACTCTTGCACCTACGCTTGGTCGTATCAACAAGCCTGGACGCGTATCTCACTCATGGTGTAGCTTGCATACTAGAATTAATAATTTCAAATTGCTGTTTGCACATCTTGAGTGTTGTCCAGACCCGTGCATGCAAACATTATACGTATGGCCATATCATTCAATATTTCTCTCCCAAATGTACCATGTACGCATCATAAGTAGATAGGGTTGGCCAGAACCATATTTATACGGTGAATATATGGTATAATGTTGGTATAATTTGCAGGATTTGCATCAAACATACGGTCATATACGCATATACAGCGTATATGTACGGTTCTGGCCAACCCTTTTTTTAGTAGATCATTCTAGCAAACTCTACACATCTCACACATCAAATCCTCACTGCACCCCTCACTCTGTTACACAACAGGGACTTCTGGCCTCCACACAGACAAAGCCGTTCACAAGCGACGCGCCGAGCACTTTTGACTGGATCATGGTCCGTGGTATCTGTTTAAAACTTCTGCAGTGTGCTGTTTTGCTGCCTGCTTGCCTGCCTGTCAGTGCCAGAGAGGGTCTGTAACGTCCAGCCTGTATCGTCTCCTGTTGACAAACTACACCACAAATCTCCAGAGGGTCTGATCTCAGAGTATCTAGCCAGCGCTAGCGTACACTGCCTTCCTCCTCAAGCAGACATGCAAGTGTCCTAAGAAGTAATCTGCCCTCGACTTAGTTAATGCCTGACTGTGATGTCGGTACCTTAAACTGTGCAATAGGCCCTCGGCGTTTTTGAACGTGCCTACTTCTTAAACGTGCCTTTTTAAACGTGCCTATAAAAACGACATGCCAAAATAGCTCACACCTATTCACCCAATGCTGATCTTCCTCTCCCTGCTCTCAGGTACGCAACCCAAACGACTACACCTTCTGGTACGTAAAGCAGCACACGCCTTCTGCGCATAACCTTGCAATAAGAACAAGGCATTAGATCTGCTGCATTTCAAGGATGCAAACAGAGAACAGGCTGTAGTGCAAATGTATTCGATGTAGCACGTAGACTCTGCTCAATTTGCCTGCATCCATGCATTTTTGAACACAAGAAATTATGGTGTTAACAAGACTGCTTTTCATACTTTTTTGGTTCCACATCTTAGGTTAGAGCAAGGAATGGACCCCTCTCATGCACCTTTCCTTCACCATGGAAGTAAGTTTGTGTCTGTGTACCCTTCTGAAGATGCAGATGTGCTGTCAACAAGTGAGCGCCCGTGAATATGAGCATGGATAGGGAGAAGGGTTGTCAGCAACCTTAATGTTGCAGGAGAATCCATGTCTTACAATATGTGTTTGTGTTGCGTGCGTGAGTGAGTGAGGACCTATGTATGAAAACGTGGCCACGCAAATGAGCAGTGTGAGTTGTGTTACACATAGCTGATGGCATGCTCTTGATTCTGAGAAACAAATCCAGACCCGTTCCTCCTCTCCGCATACCTGTGTTTTGACTTGCTGGTATTAAGGTGTGTTTACTGTTTACAGACAAGCTGAATTCGGTCACTGCACAATCTGCAGTGGGAGGCTTTGAGATGAAGAATGCGCTGGAAATGGAGAGCCAAACCGTGCAAGAAGTCTCTGTGGATGGTGGATTCTTCTGGTGGGTGGGTTGACCGCGGGAGGTGTCACTCAAACACACCAACACACAACAGATACTTTAAAGTATAAGTAGCTGTTATGAGTGTGTAGGTGACTTCTCTACAAATTCAAAATTGGGAGAGGTGGGCATGTGAAGAACGCCCTTTGCTTTACACTTGTCACTCAAATTGATGTGGGCGGCAACCCTCACCGCCTGCGTACTTTCAAACACACACACACACACACACACACACACACACACAAATTGATGTGGGCAGCAACCCTCACCGCCTGCGTACTTTTTCACACACACACACACATACACACACACACACACAAATTGATGTGGGCAGCAACCCTCACCGCCTGCGTACTTTTTCACACACACACACACACACACACACGCACACACACACACACACGCACACAAATATACACACACACAGGTCGCACAAGGGCTACGAGACTCGTAACAAAGGGATGACCGCCACCAGACGATTCATTCCACCCTTTGCCATTGAGTGAGTGCGGCTGTGTTAGATGGAGTGGCATGAATATTGAGGTGGGGAATGTTGATGTTGGGGGATGTTGAGGTGGGGAATGTGTTAGATGGAGTGGCATGAATATTGAGGTGGGGAATGTTGAGGTGGCATGAATATCGAGGTGGGGATACATTACCAGGATGCTTGCAGAGGTCTCCAGCACGCGTACAAGCATCCTGGTAATGTACCACTGCAAGCATTACCACAGCATTACCACTGCAAGCATCCCGGTAATGTACCACTGCAAGCATTACCACTGCAAGCGTCACCACTGCAAGCATCCTGGTATTGTATCACCGTAAGCCGGTCGTGAGTTAGTGGCAGGCTGAAAGGCCTCTCTTATGTCGTCAACAGCCTCACCCCCTTGTGCTTCATATGTAGGGTTGGCCAGAGCCGTATACCTATATACATCGTATATGACCGTATGTTTGGTGGATTCCCTGCCAAACTACCGAAAATATGCTGCACATATTTGGTCCTGGCCAGCCCTGTTCATTTGCTTGTATTAAGTAGTAGTGCACTATTTAAAAGGGCAAGTTGTGTCACAAGTGAGGCGGTTGAAAGGCAAGTGAAGGAAAGTGAAGGCGCTTAAAAGGCAAGTTGTGGCACAAATGAGGCGCTTGAAAAGGCAAGGCAAGGCAAATCAAGGCAAGTGAGCTGTGCTTAAAAAGCAAGTCGTGTCGCAAGCGAGCTGCTTTGAGCATGGCCTGTTACTTCAAAACCCGCTCTGTCCACCATATCCAGTGCATGATGCTAAGGCATGCTGCTTGCTGTTGCTCTGCTCTGCTCAAAGGTTGAAAGTTTAATCCCCTCTCTTTGTGGGACGTTTGCCTGCACAAGAGGGCCACTGCCTGAGTAGCACTGCCTTTCACAAGAGGGCCAGAGTAGCACTGCCAGAGTAGCACTGCCTTTCACAAGAGGGCCAGAGTAGCACTGCCTGAGTAGCACTGCCTTTCACAAGAGGGCCAGAGTAGCACTGCCAGAGTAGCACTGCCTTTCACAAGAGGGCCAGAGTAGCACTGCCTGAGTAGCACTGCCTTTCACAAGAGGGCGAGTAGCACTGCCTTTCACAAGAGGGCCACTGCCTGAGTAGCACTGCCTTTCTAGGACCTGACATTCAAAGGCTCCCTCCAGGCATTCAATCATCTCCTCATGCCCAGGAATAACTGCCTTTTGTTGTTGCACGTGCGCTGCCATCCTTAGGACCCGCTACAACAGCACACACACACGTGTGCTGCTTTCCTTAGGACCCGCTACAACAACACACACACGTGTGCTGCTTTCCTTGGGACCCGCTACAACAACACACACAAACACACGCACAAACACACACACACACACACGTGCTGCTTTCCTTAGGACCCGCTACAACAACACACGCACACACAAACACACACACACACACACACACACGTGTGCTGCTTTCCTTAGGACCCGCTACAACAAGCCTGCCGGACAAGCTCGGTCCACTCAAGCATTTACATCCCTTGTGGTTCCTGTGCAGCCTGGCGCAGCCCTTACGAGTGAGTGCTTTTCCTTAGGAATGTGATGTGGCTGTTGTGCAGCCTGGTGTAGTTCTGGTTTGAAGCAAGCGAGCGTTTTTTCTTACTTAAGGAAACCTTGCAGGCATCTACGTTCATTGCATCTATTGTATCTACGTTTATTGCATTGACGTTAATTGTGTCCATTGCATCTACGTTCATTGCATCTGTTGCATCCACAATTTATTGCACCTACATTTATTGCATTTATGTTTATTGTTTCTGGCCGTCCACTGCTGATTGTTCGATGCACTGTAGTCCCCTTCCAGGCTTTGCATGGAGCTTGCTTCCAGCCTCTGGAAGCACAAGCTACAAAAAGTAGCAGCCTGACTTGTTGGCAGGTGTAGGGGTTCAAATACGGGCCTGGTTGCTATGAAGACAGAGTTTCAATGTGCCTTTTCTGCATGTCGTCAAATGGATTTCGTGCTGGCCTACCAAATGCCACTTTTTGTTGACGGCACACAGGCACCAGTTTGTTCGGCACAAATGCTTGACATACGGCCATATATCATACATCCAAGTGTATTTACTCGTCAGGCCGACTCCTTGTCAGGCCGACTCCTTGTCAGGCCGACTCCTTGTCAGGCCGGCTCCTTGTCAGGCCGACTCCTTGCCAGGCCAAACCAATGCATGCCTCTCACAGCTCTGTTGACAGGAGCCTTTCAACACGCTTCCAAGCAAAGTGCGACACCTGCCAGTCGCACGCCTTGGCCCCCCTCAGCACGTCTATATTTTTTACGGTCTCTTAGTTCAACTAAGTTTATATGCTTTTTTTCTTCCACAGTTTTCCGCTTTGCAACCCAGACAGCCTCACCTCCTGAGGTGCCTGCACCCAACTCCAAGGAAGGAGCAGCAGCAGCAGCAGCAGCAGCAGAGACACAGGCACCCGAGCCTCCCCCCCCTGCAGCTGACCCTGCGCCCCCCCAGACAAAGCAAGGGAATGGTCTGGGGAAGCTGTTCTTTTCCATGGCAGGGAAGCTGCCTCATTGGTTTTTCTTGGTGCGTAGGAGTTTAGGGAGCAGCCATTGCTGTTTAAGGACGGCTTGTGAGGAGTGCAGTCGGGCAGTGAAAAGTTGACAGCTGTGCTTGTTTTGCGTGTTTTGCAGGGCTTTGAGCTTTCCGATCAGGACGTCATCATCATGCATCAACAGGTGAGTGTGTGTTGTGTGTGTTGTGTGTGTGTGTTGTGTCTGCATCAACAGGTGAGTGTGTATTGTGTGTGTGTGTGTTTGTGCATGTGTGTGAGTGTGTGTGTGCGTACCTGTGTGTGTATGCGAGTAGGCATGATATTCTGGGTGTGGGTTTGGGTGTTTGTGTGTGTTGAGTGGGGAGAGGGGGGAGAGAGCACGTGTTCATGGTTGTGGGCGTGTGTATATGCATGTTAATGGTCGTGTATATGCATGTTCATGGTCGTGCGTGTTCATGGTCGTGTATATGCATGTTCATGGTCGTGCATGTTCATAATCGTACATGTTCATGGTCGTGTATATGCATGTTCATGGTCGTGCCTGTTCATGGTCGTGTATATGCATGTTCATGTTCATCTTCATGTTCATGGTCGTGTATATGCATGTCCATGGTCGTGTATATGCATGTTCGTGTTCATGTTCATGGTCGTGTATATGCATGTTCATGGTCGTGTATACGCATGTTCATGTTCATGGTCGTGTATATGCATGTTCATGTTCATGGTCGTGCATGTTCATGGTCGTGGGCGTGTGTATATGCATGTGCGTGCGTGTATTGCCCACTTGCAGCAAGCAATTCTGCTAGTGCTCTATAATATCGTTCAACTACATGACTGATGCGTCATACACACTAATGATCTGGTCTTGCTTCAATGCCCATGACTCCTCTTCACAGGAAATCCGAATCAAGAAGGCTGGGCTGAGGGCAAATGACTATGCGCTCCTGGCTCCAGGTGCAGATGGTGGGGTGGCCGCAATTAACAGGTGTGTCTACAGCAGTCTTCAATGCTAGAGGAGGAGGAGAGTGATTTTGGCGCATACTACGAATGTGCACATTGTACCTTGTGTACTACGAATGTGCATACTACGAATGTGCACGTTGATCCCTTCAGGTGTACAGTATAATCAAATAAACCCTGCCCCCAATACCCCAACAATAGTTCAGTTTATAGTTAAGGTTGGCCAAAACCATACATACATACGTATATACGGTGTATATACGGCATTTTTAGCAGGGAAATTGCCATACATACGGTCAAATACGGTGCACACGTACAGTTCTGGCCAACCCTATTTATAGCGCGCTTGTACTCACCGCCCCCTAACAAAAGCATCAACTACAAGCTCGCACACAAAACACAGAAAACATCAAAACTACTACTCTTTATTTGTGGGACGCTCAACATCTGATCTGCATGCGTGACACTTTGTATGGGCTGCATATCTAATTGGGTGCGGTGTGCAGCTTGTGGCTGTAAGTACCTCATTGATTTTGATGTTCACGCTAATCATTCTTTGGACTTGTGTTGGGATGCGATGCGTCACAAGGATTTGTGCATTCATGCTCATTGTCCGTGTTACCGAGGATTTGTGCGTTCATGCTCATTGTCCGTGTTACCAAGGAGGGGCGCCTGTGTACTTGCCACTCGTTAATCATTGAATTTTAGAAACCAGTTAAATTAAACCAAGAGGCACAGGCAATCAAGCGTGCACATGTAATTCGCAACTACATCCCTTTCGCAAGCAGGTGCCACTCTGTTGTTAGGGCATTGTCCGTCAAAGGCACTCAACTACGAAATGCACACAGCATCCTCCCTTGGTCGACTGCCTGCAACATTTATATGTCCGGACTGTTTTCTTTGGTTCTTTTTGCAACAGGTGGATTAGGCAGGCAGGGCCCCCAGCAAAGGAGTGGTTGCTTCCCCAGGCGTCCAACCTCCAAGACATAACAGAGCAGCCTCTGGAGAAGTTGCTCGATCGACGCACGCGCCACCTGGACCACTGCAAGATTTGCCAAAAAGTGAGGGGGAAGAGCACACAGGCAGTAATTGTCACTCCTCACGTGTACCACGGACAATGCAGGTTCCCTGGATTTTCTTCACCCGGAGCAGGCCAAGAAAGGGCCAGCAAAGCACAAGGGACAGTACTACAGTAGTGTGGGAGTGCTGATGTGCAACAAACGTGTGCCTACAGACCTGCCAACCATGCCCATTGCCGCACAAATCTACCTTGCCTCGTTGTAGGACTCACGGCCGCGTGCATATAATTATACATGCGTATACAGATACGCGTGTATATGTGCAACAAACGTGCTTACACGCTATACATATGTACGCTATACATATACGCATATACCGCGCTATACAGACAAATGCACATATATACACACATCATACACATATACACACACAACACACACAAACACACACAAACACACACACACATACAGGGGCTGCAGCAGGTGACTCTTGCCTGCCAGGCCCTGACAGGCGCCGCCTTTGTGGCAGCATCCACCGCCATTGGCTTACTGATGGCCTTGCTCAGCTCAGCAGTAGGGGGTGCCATGCCACTGATTGTCTCTGGGGTGCCTGTGCTAGTGACTGCACTGTTGGCGGTGGCACTGGGAGTGGCTGCTTCCAAGCTATGGTGCTTCAGGTAAGCGTGTTGAAGGGGGTGTCTGGAAAACGTGCCTACTTCTTTTTTGGGTAGGATTCCACTTGCAGGCAATTGGACAAACAATGCATGGTCAAAGCTTAGCTTGTTGCCGAGCCTTGCAACGTTTCATGCAGATTCTCATGACTTTGTTATTCACACCCTCTTTCAGAGCCAAACAATTGCATTTCAGAGGCCTGTGCGCATATGGCACGCAAGACTTGCTGTTATGTTGATCTTCTTTCACGATGTGCTGCTTTTTTTACAGGGAAGATCGCTTCATTTCTGGTATGAGATCTTGGCGGCAGAAAGGAGGGCTGTCTCTCAAGAGCCTATAATAATGGAGCGTGTAAAGCGTACACTAAAAGAGCTTGCAATGCAAAAAGGGTACTTGGTTGCAGAACACGCAATATAAAAATGGATGTCATTCTTATTTCAAATAATTGCTTGGAGTTCCAGAGTAGGATATTGCATGTGATTAAGAGTGCACCTTTATATATACGTTGAGGCATTGTGATGAACATATATGGCACGTCTCTCTTCTTCTTTAAGACAGAATGAATTAATGCCAGCTCTGATTTTCTGTTAGCCCAATGTGTTTGCTTGTGAATACTATATCTGTGCTGGTGTTGGACATGTCTTTAAGGATCCTTTTGTGTCAGGGACAAGATGTATGTCGTTGGGGTTGCAAAAACAAAACACTTTCAAAAAGGCTGAAACTTACATCTTTCTTGCTCCCCTATTTTGTTTTGGTTTTGGTTCTTTATGCACTTAGAAAAAGTTGTGTTGAAAGGCAAACCCCTTGATGTCGACTAAATGACAACTACTAACCAGGGTCTGAGTCTTACAAGGTTGACAAAAAAGGCTTCAGTCAAGAAGTGTGACTGCTAGCAGTAACCCTGAGTCTTGCTGTTACACCGTGGCTGCTACTTCCTCATGACATTCTCACTTAAAGCTGTTGCTTTTCAAGTTCTCTGGCAATTCATACTACCAATGAGTGCGTGCATGCGACAGTAACCTCTGTGCGGCAAAGCAAACCCGTTGTGATCAGCCCCTTTTCGATGATGTCAGATTAAATCACCGTCACTAGTAGCACAAGAACAAGAACAAGGTTTCCAAGGAAAAAGGCCTTCAGTCAGAACTATGACTGCTCGCCTGTTCATAAAGCAAAATAAGTACGTGAAGGAAAATATGGAGTTGTTGTTTTTCTGGTGTTTAAAAGCAGACACACCCTGGGATCCTGTCTTTGGAAATAAGAACGTGTACTTCCTGCAGAGAGAAACCATCTGAGGGTGCGTGCAAAGAGCATGTTTTATATCCTGTACATCATCAGCCTCACATAAGTTACAAGTAGGGGAAGAGATGGGATTCCAAGTTGCTGTTTGTTGGGTGGCCATCAGAAAAAGGTGCCCAAAACCCTAAATGTCTGTCCCCAAGGTCCATGAAAAACTGACCAAGATCAATAGGCTCACAGTTCGGCAGCTTCTGTTTACATATGTACGATTATGTCAAGCCTTCCATGGCTGAAAGAACGTGGGAGGGCCAGCAGTCAGGAGATCTGGAGCTCAATTGCATGTTAGCTTGAAAACCCTTTTCATCGTGGAGCTGTTGCATTGGGTAAGGGGTCCGTACAGACGCATTGCAGCACTAAACCAGTTGAACTGCAGGGACTCCAGCCCACACTCTTGCATAACGCACCATGAAGGAATGGTGTCTCTGACTCCAATATTCCTTTGCAGCACTGTCAAGCAAAAGCCGTTTCTGTATGGGGGTGTCCATTTCTCTGCCTTGTCGTAAGAAGGGAGTAGCCCATATCTGAATTGCATACATGTCAGCAGGAATTGCGTAAATTTTGGGAAGCTAGGTGTGGACATGTAATCTGTTGGCAAGGTCATGGCTCTGAAAACACCAGCCTTGAATGGTCACGAAGCTGTGTCAGCTGCAAAGCTCAGATTGATCTGCCTGTCGCATACCGAGATAGGTATTTGAAGGTGTCTGTGTAGGGGAGCTGTGTGTCATCAAAGAATAGGGGATGCAAATAGCTGCCAGGTCTGGAGTTGAAGCACATCACCTCAGACTTCTAAGTGCAACTGTCAAGGACTTCTTTTGGGTGTGAACTTTCAATTTGTTAAGCATGGTCTGTAGCTTGTTGTGATCAATATATGCAAGGGCAAGATTGTAGCAAAAAGCATGTGGGTCACTGTAAAATTGGGAATGCCCGTGATCGCGCCCTGCACCCCTTCAGCCAGGCTGCCAGCTAACGCCACAATACACACGAACACGCACGCACACGCACACACATACACATACACACACACATACAGAGTTGCGTACACGCATGTGCACATGCAGGGTGTTGTTTCCAGTTTCCAGTCCCAAGGTCCAGCCAATTATGTGCCTGTGTGAGGCTCATGTGGTGCTGCTAGGGTGAGTCAAGGCACAGGTGAGATTGAATGGGGGCCTGGGGGGAAATGAGAGGAGGGAAGGAGAGGCAAGGGCTCTAGAGGTCATATGAATGCGTGGCAGTCCGGCCCTGCCTACTGTGGGGTTGGACCTGATGTTTATTTGTGCAAATATTAGGTGCACAATGAGTGTGATGTTGTGGAGTATGTGGTAGTTCACAAGCCATCAAAACCCGGGTTTGTTGCGGACTGTGTATGTATCGATGGCACCCTTAGCTTACAGCACGCACAGCACGATGCTCATTCACACTCACACAGACGCAATGGACGCATAGCACGCATTTTACCCTACCTTTTCGACCGCGCCCCCAGGAATGTGTGTGTTGGGTCTGTCCTGGCTGGTTTTGATGTCATTTCCTGCATTACACACCCAGCATGCACCCCAGAAGATCTAACCACCATCACCTGATTCAGCATAAGTGTAGGGTCTTGAGTGTGTCCATTGTTTAGGATTAAAGGCACTGTATTGTACGCATTGGAAAACAGTACCTTGCATAAGTAAGCACAATTTACAGGCTAAGCCCTGTAGAACTATTGGATCCAAGTACCATCGAATTGGCATACCATAAGAAGAAGATATTTCAAAAACTGCGTTTAGAACACCCTTTGGGCACTATTTATTAAAAGTGTTGAGCTTTGGACCGACTAATGCTCCAGCAACTTTTCAGGCTGCCATGAATGACATCTTCAGGCCTCTGCTAGGTATATGCGTTGTTGGTTTACATAGATGACATTCTGGTTTTCATCAAAACATTTGCGTCAAGTCGTGCAGATTTTGCAGGACCAGGACAATGGTTGCTCACCTCAGCCGGAATGAGCTTACGACTGAAAAGGTTTTTTTTAACCTTTTGGGTGCGGTGCTTTTACAAGAGGGCAGACCCGTAGCCCAACGAAAGTCGTAAGCTTATTCCGGATGAGGTGAGATACACAAAAGGCAAGCACGAGTTGTTGGCTGTGGTGTACGCTCTCAAAGTGTGGCATTGCTGCTTGGAAGTCCCCCTCTTTACTGTCATCACTGACCACAATCCGTTTATTCATTCTAACACGTAACCTAATCTGTCTAGACGGCAATGCCGTTGGATGGAATATTTGCAAAGGTTCCACTTTAAAATAGCTGGACAGACCGGGAAAAGACAACATGGCTGACCCTTTGAGTGGCACTCTCCCCTTCAAACTCCGTTGCAAGATGAGGAGGAGCACCGCCAAGTTAATACCCTGTCACTTTTTCTGAGTGTTTTAACCCATAGCAAAGGGAACAAGCCAGAAAAACCGATGAAATCAGTGCAGTAGTGTATGCCAAACAGCGCAAGAGGCGACAAACACCTCCAGTTTTGTCTATCACCTGAAGAAATCCTGGCAGCCGATGACCTTTCTGGGTCTATTTTTGAGCAAAACACAGAATTTCCCGGGGGGGGGAGGAACACGAGGAGGCAAAGGACTTGTGAGTTCCTAATACTCCTGTTTAGGATGCTGTGACCGGTATTCCTAAGCATAATTTGCCCACCGGACTGGAGTTGGCTGATGTGCTTGGGTTTGCTAGTCCGGCGTGCATATGAGGAAGATCCCAAATTCCAAAACGGCAGACATACCTCCAGTTGGCAAATAAGGAAAGCTGGTGGTACACACAAAACGAGCGCTCGGTGATACCAAATGTGCAAATGTGGATGCCGTTAAGCATGCTGTCATTAAATAATGCCACGCTCCACCGTGTGCAGGACACGTGCGTACAAATAAAACCCGCGAGTTAGTGGAAAGAAAAATGTTCTGGCCAACTGTGGGGTCGGACGTGCGTAAATACGTGATTTCCTGCCACCAGCGCCAAATAAATAAAGCCATTAATCATAGGTAAGCTGGTTTGTTCCAACATCTGCCCATGCCGTGTGACTAGGGTTGGCCAGAACCATATAGGTATATACGGTGTGTATATGGTATTTTTGGCAGGGAATTCACCAAATATGCGGTCATATACGGTGCATATATATTCTTTCCAACCCTACATGTGAACCATGGGAACGTGTGAGCATGGATTTTATCACTGAACTACCTATCATCAAGGAAGGATATGATAATATCTTTGTAATAGTCGACAAATTGACAAAAATGACACACCTAGTCCCAACGCACACGACGGTGAATGCTCGTGAGGTGGCTAAGCTCTTTAAATATCACGTTAGGGTACATCATGGCTATCCTGAGAATTTTGTCACGGACAGAGATTTAAAACTTACCAATATTTTCTGGAAGGAACTTCAGAATTGCTGTGGCATTTAACACCACAAATCCTCAGCTTACCATCCTCAGACAGATGGCCAAACAGAGAGGATGAACGTATCTCTAGAGTGCTTGAGGCCATGTTGAGGAACTTTGTAAGTCCCCAACAAGATGACTGGGATACGCACCTAGCATCAGCAGAGTTTGCTATAAACAACTCCTTCCAAGAGTCCAACACTCCCTTTTGCCTTAATAACGGCATGGATCCTAAGACGCCTCTCTCCTGGGGACTACATGCACCTTCTAAAATTCCAGCTGTAGAATTTATTAAACACCCTACAGGTTAAGGGGGTTGTGATATGCTTACGAGGACGCAAGCACTTGAGGGTGGGGCAAATGTTACATGCATAAGTAAAGTACAATGTACTTATCGCTCAATCTCTGGGTTAACCATTTTAGCTGCTACGCTACAAAAATGGAGGACGAGCGCACTTTTCATTAACGAATGCGCAATGCACAGTTAGGACACAATCTAAATTTGCCCATTCCCGTACCTCCTACATGCCCTAGGTCAGATTTTTGATTGCCAGGAACACACATAAAGCATCGGTTCTGCGCCCTGTATTTTGTTTGTGTGTGTCAAGCATCTAGGTCAATTAACAGCACACACACACAGCACGAGGTTCATTCACACTCATCACACAGCTGCGGTGGACTTGTTGAACACATTTTACCCTAGGTTCTTGACCCTCAGGAGCATGACTGTGGCATTTGTTCGAGCTCTTATTACCTTAGTTTTGCAAGTGCTGCACTCAGCTCTCACCCCAGGATCAGCTCTTCCCTCAGTGCTTCAACAAATATTCAGGAGTGGCCGAGGTTTAAAAGCTTTGATCTGTCTGTCACACAGCATATTAAGGTACTTGAAGGTGTCTGTGTAATGTAGCTGCGTGCCATTGAAGAATAGGGGATGCAAATAGCTGCCAGGCCTGAATGTAAGGAATGTAGACCAGAAGTGTCCGGAAAGACGCAAAAATGGACATTGGCTGCCTCAGCTAAAGCAGCCAGAACGGAAAAGCATGATTGGCTATTGGATGAGCAAATAGTAGCAATAAGTGAAGAAGCTGAACTGGAAAGGCTCAAGGACTACTGCCTCTTGCTATGCAAACAATTGGCCTTCCCAAAATTGATCATTCTTCCGTTTGCCCAAGAAGTTCATTAGGTATATAAGAAGGATAAAAGCGAAGCTTGTCAGCTAAGATTTGGTGCGCATCTTTGTACCTAAAGTAAACACGAAATCGAGGTATAATGTAGGCAGCTGTTTGATGGATTTATAGAGGAAAAGAAGGTGGTAGAAGGTGGTGTCCAATGCCGTGCACTGACAGAGAAAAAGTGGGTATTTTCTGTAAACACCCCCAATCGATTGATGCGTACCGTAGGCACAAGATTGCACGGCATTCACTGCTGGGTTATCCGTGACACTAGGTAGGTTAGCCAAGTTGTGTACTGGAAATAGCTGTGCGGCTGCTTTAATTGGGGGCAAAATCCAGATTGTTCTGACAGGCATAGTGAAATACGGTGGACAGGTACATGGCGACATGTTTGGAGGCATTCACGGTTCACAGAATTACACCAGGATTAAACCATGTCCAGTGACCAAGCTTTTTTGTGATGTTTGCAAGATCAAAAGGATGAAAGACAAGGCCATTACGACCAGAAAGCAAAGGCCACCAAGGACTAGCTAGATGGCCAAAAGGTGGTAATGAGGATGGCTTTGGCATTGGACTCCTTGGTAATGGAGTGTGTTTGGCAAAATCTTTTACATCCAATATTTTAGGATGCCTGATCCTTGTAAAGTGCTGCCTCCTTTATTAATATTGCTTGTGTTGACACATAAACATATATATATATATATGTATATACCGTATTCACCTGCCAGAAACAATATAATATTAATTTGTATGGAATGACAATATGTCATTCGTGACACAAACTTTTATCTTGAGCTTTGACGAAACCTCAGATTGCAAATACTATTCTGTGTTTGTATGTGTATATGCTGTTACGTGTATGTGTGCAGCGCTTAGATGAGATCCAGCTCAGTCTGTCAGAGAGGAGGTTCCCCCCAGCGCGTAGCCGTGTGTTGGAACCAAACAACTGCCTTATGTAACACTACCTTTTGTGTTTGATGAGCAGCCCTTTTTTGGGGGCTTCAAAACAATACACACTGCCATTTGCAACACTGCCTTATGTGTTTGATGAGCAGCCCATTTATTTTGGCGTCAAAGCAAAACACACCGCCCTTTTGTCACACTGCCTTATGCGTTTGATGAGCAGCCCATTTATTTTGGCGTCAAAGCAAAACACACTGCCTTCTGTAACACTGCCTTATGTATTTGATGAGCAGCCCATTTATTGCGGCGTCAAAGCAAAACACACCACATTTGTAGTGCACACTGAACTAGGCTAGGCAGATTAAATCAGCCTGCTTGTTTTTGCCTCTTGCTCTTCCCAGCTGCTTGGGATGGTGCAACTGCAAACTACACTAATGCCACTGTCAGCCTGCAGACTTGGGGTCACAGGTTTTAGCAGGTGCACATTTGCTTCTGCTTCTAGCTTCTAAGGAACATAGCCTTCTCAAAATGTGCCAGACTCCATTTTTGCATGTGTATGCATGCACGCCTTGCCCTCAAGGCTTGCTGCCGTCATTGCTGAGTTCATGTTAAAAAACAGTCTGCTATCTGGGAGTAAGATATCCCCGGGTCCTCATCGTGTTAGAAACACAAGGAAAGCTACTAGGGTTGGCCAGAATTGTATACATATACACCGTAATGATCTTTCCCCTGTTAATAATTCGGTATATACATTGTAAATATGTATGGATCAGGCCAACCCTAGGAAATACTGATGTGCAAAAGAAAGAGCATGGATATTGGATATTGGCTGCCCGGTGGACAAAATCAGCGATGCTTGGACTAGACTTCTTGGGCTTCTGAAAAGAAGGTCTTGCATTGCCTGCCGTGATTATGTAGTAGAGCATTTCTTCCTTGTAGCCTGCAAAACATAGCGTGTGCCTGGGACTGCCGACAGAAGTATACGCTATAACTTATGAGTCAGATTGTCGGATTTACAAGCCCCCATCTTTCTTCTGCCTGCCTTCTTTTGTCTCCATCTCATCCCCCCCCCCACCAACACACACACACTCGTACACACACACACACAGACACAAATACACACACATACACACACACTTAAACACACACAAGCCCCCTTCCCCCCCACAAATACACATACACACGCATACACACATGCATGCGTACACAGGCGCTGGGCGTTGTTGAGGCTATTTTGAGATTAATGCTATGGAATGCGCTGCATTCCATCAATGCTATGCGCTGCTTTCCATAGCATGTCTCTAAATCATTCAATATTTAGAAACATGCTATGGAATGCAGCGGTAATATGCTGTACAACAAGGGCAAGTGTGACCAACAAAAAAATCTACGAATGTCAGGTGTAAACTTAGACCTGAGCTGTCTAGATAATATAAAAGTCGACGGCCATATTACTATTACATACTATATTTCTATTTCCATTTCCATTTCCATAAAATTCAACGACCATATTACTTACTATTACATACTAAATTTCAAGAGAGCTCGTGCAACACATTTTTTGATCATTATTAAGGGTAAAAACTTTTTCTGGAATCATTTTCCCCCACATCTATTCTTGATGCCGTGAACAGCATTAACGGAGGTTCACAGCATTTTTCACACGTACCACAAGCCGGGCCATGGCACCAGATCGCCCCTGCACAGTTACAACAAAAGTAATGCTGGTAACTGACGCGCAGTTGGATCTGATCAGCACAATTGTGACTGTATGTTGCTACCTGCCTGCGCTGCTGGTGTTCTGTAAAGACATGAAATGTTGCAGGTCACACACACACACGCGCACACAGACACAAGCACCAGACAATCGTATACACACATTAAGTTGTGCACGAACTCATATATTAATTCGCAGGCCTAGGTAGTTTTGACTCAGTTCGGAGCAATGGTGCGCTCGCTTTTTATGTTCCGACACCGTCCGACATCATAATTTTTAGTATTGTTATTCAGCGTTCCTGAAACGCATGGGCCTTACCGGTGTAGCGGAAATGTGGCCAAGCATGGCCTTGTAGGAATTGCACATTTCTGGGCCTAGGTCTCTCTTGGCAACTGGCAGGTCACCTGGGATAATATAAATGTTATTTTACTAGTTGCTCAAAACCTACCATATATGTTGGAAATGTCATATACCGATTACCGAAGTACCTAGATACCTACAGAATCCTGGGTCAGGAAACCGAGAACTCAATGTTTGACCTTTGATCAAGATGCTTTAGAAAGAGCCTGACTTTTTACATACCGGTTTATAAGGATGAGAGTTTAGAAGCAAGTGACATCAAATTGACGGACACCGCATGCGAGTTTGACCTGATTCTGTTGCAAACGCAAAAAACCCGCGGTTAATTTGAAAACTACAATGTCCAACAATCGGACTCCAAATCCTATGGGGTTAACAGGCACTTTTCGTCTTCTGTCATAATTACTTGCAATTAAATTAATATTAATTAAACAAACCATGGCACCCGAGCCCGAGGGCCTCGCCCTTAGTTTAGACGACCTCATCGCGAAGAATGCTCAAGCGTCCAGCAGGGGCAGAGGCCAGGGCAGCTCGCGGGGAGGGCGAGGAGGGAGGGGAGGAGGGAGTTCATCGTCGTGGGGGGGTGGGGGACGAGGCAGCCTGGGACCGCAGAATGCAGGCACCAGCAAGCAGCAGGGTTGGCAACAGCATCACCATCAGCGTGGAGGGGGCTCGTTCAGGGGAGGAGGCAGGCAGCAGGGAACTTTCCAGCCCCAGCAAGGAAGAGGAGGAGGAGGAATTGATCGCGGACGGGGAGGAGGCCAAGGCCAGCATGGTGGTGGTAGAGGAGCTTTGAGCCGTGGGGGCATGGCAGGGCAGGGCAGGTATGGAGGGGGAGCCATAGGAGGGCGCGGGCGAGGGCGCGGAGGGACTGGAACTTGGGGTCCTGGCCAGCAACAGTCCGGCCTCTTGGGCAATCCGCAGCTGCAGCTGCAGCTCCTCCAGCTCCTTGCCCAAACAGCAGGGGGAGGGGGAGCAGCAGGAGGACAGGGAGCAGCTGGCGGGGCGGACATGATGGACGATGACACGGAGATGGATGGCAGCATGCAGCAACAGAAGTTCCAGGATGGAGGGAGGGGATGCGAGCAGGGGGGAGGGGGGGATGGGAGCCATGTCCACCCTGAAGTGTGGTTAGATGAGGAAACGGGAGACACTGTGGCCACGCTCAAGGGCACAGACATTGTTAAAGGTGCGTATACAAACACACACGAAATACTGGTGTATGGCAAGCACCTGGGGGCTGCTAGTCGCATGCATTCGCGTGGCTGCTAGAGGAGCATCTTTTCTGAGCTAATTACACGTAACAGACGTGCGGCACCAGGGAGCGTCTGTGTTCACGAATGCATTGTACCAATGAAAGCTGCTTTCCATTGGTCACGCATGTACATGAGGGGGAGCATGCCAGCCATTTCACAACACACACACTCCTGTAAAAACACAAAACAGGTCAGCCACGCCCCTAAGACTCTGGGCGCATTCACATTTCTCACTGCAAATTAAATCCAAAGATTCATGCACGACTAACGGGGCAATGTAGCATGGCAAACCCCTGAAATACCCAGAGATTTCACGTGGAGGGTTTCCTTTCGTCATAGGATGTCAGTGGCATGTGTACCTCTTAGCTTGCCCATTTATCCACTACGCAGTATCACCGGGCGGCGACATCACACTGCATACTGGGGGCTGGCACACTGTAACAACCCTTGCTGGCATGAACGAGGTGTGTATATGTGTGTGTGTGTATGTGTGTGTGTGTGTGTGAGAGAGGGAGAGAGAGAGAGAGAGAGAGAGAGAGAGAGAGAGAGAGAGAGAGAGGGAGAGGGAGAGAGAGAGAGAGAGAGAGAGAGAGAGAGAGTGTGTGATTCACGTGCGTGATGTGTTGTTGGCTAAAGCAAGAAGGGGAGGAAAGGGTCGACTACCGGGTGTTTGAACACGCAGGTGTATCACTACAGCGTATCGTGCTGTTTTGGCCTTTCTCCCTTCACTTGCTTGCTGTGTGTTCAAACTTCCCCACCGGCATAAAGGAAGAGTGAGGCTCAAATAAGCAGCGCAAGCATCACAAAAATGTCCTTGGATTAGGGCTTTTTGTACAAGGCAATGTCCTACCACTGGCCTGAGAGGTTCTGAGCTCCTTCCCTGTGCAGGGCTGCGAGTCAATGCACACTTACCAAAATGCATAGACTTAACAAAATAGGCAACAAAGTCCAGAAATAGTGCAGGGTGGTGCAAAACTTGTAATAAAAATTGGGAAAGCAGGATAAAGACCCTCCTATTGCGAGTCCTATTTTTTACGGCTTTCCATCCTTGCTTAGTATACATTGCAGAGGTTTTATCAGGTGTAAACCAGGAGGCTGCAGTTATCATAACTGTTTGACGTCACGTGTCAATTGAAATATAAGTTAAATATTAGGAATCCTGACGTCAAAAGTTGTCGATTGGTATATAAACAAGTTAAGTCTGAGAGGTCGGTTGGTGGGTGGTCATTTGGGGGGGCTTGGAATTTTTGGGGGAAGTCTCCAGAATATCCATATTACTTCCAGCAAATAATAAATAAAATTTTGGAATCCTCAGCTCAAGCCCGTTCGATTGGCACCCTTGTTGGGTGATTTGATTTAAAGGGGGGGGCGGTCTGGGTGCCTGGTCACAGAAATGCATGGATTGCTCCCAAGAAGGCCGCGGGGGTATGTTCAGGCAAATTACCAGCAATTAATTTCAACTTGCAGTTCACGTATTGCATTATACATAAGTTGCATAATGAAGTAAAAAAAAGTGCTTTGGCAAAGGTTTTGGTTAAATTTGTGCACTAAACAGGTGGTCAGCATGCGCATATCAGTTTTTTTGCCCTATAACTCTTCAGGTGTTAAAATATCTGGCATGGCAACTGTGCAGGCAGATAGTTGCTTGAATTTGAGCATTGACACCCTTTTTATTTGTGTGGGGGGTCAGGAAGGGGGGTTTGGGGGGTGGGTGGTCAAATACCCTCGCATATGGTGGCCTCAATCCACGAACAAGGAAGTCAATCGCAATGCCTTCATTCGTCGAGCTCAAAAGGTTTTTAATACACTGGTACCAATTTCGTAGGAAAATTTCCTCCTGCCCAAAATTTTACGTCACAGTCAGGAGTTTATTTTAAGAGCCTCCTGTGTGAACCCTTAATAATCTGTTACACCTCTGTCATCTTGTTACTTGTTTAGATTTCTCAATTGCACGATGTGCGCGCAGGTGCTGAACTGTATAAGCCTGCAAGTTTTGGCTGAGGGCGATCCACGAGACGCGCAATGGAAGGTGTGCATTGGAGGGTGTCACGTGCATTTTTGAGAGGCCTTAAGTTGGGTTGAGTTGAGAAGCCTTGAGAAGTAAACTCGCATTGCTACTGAGAGGTAATTGTTGAGCCAAGCGAAGGCAACAGGCACGCACACTGGCAGCGACTTGTACAAAGAAGGGCTTTGAATGTCACCTACTACCTAATGGACCTAACGGTCCTTACAATCACCTGCCAATTGACCACAGCACCCGGTTGAGCTCAATGTGTGTGTGCGTGTGTGTGTGTGTGTGTGTGTGTGTGTGTGTGTGTGTGTGTGTGTGTGTGAATGAGTGTCTGTGTGTGTAATTGTGTGTGTGCGCTTTCAAAGAGGAGGGGTGCTTTTCTGTGGGTGGACGTAACGGTGTAGAAAGTCTTTTTGTTCATCACTAGTGTTTGCCGTCTTTGCAGAGCCACGGCCTCTCACTCCTTTCAATCCCTGAATTAATATCCATGCAACCTCTTCTTTCAACGGGACTTTTTTGCTCATGTGGGACTTTTTTGCTCATGTATTTCTATAATCAGACGCTCCCCTCTCCGGCATTTTAATATTAATAGGAAAACCAATCAGCCTTGCCTTCTCACTGTTTGTATGTTTGCGCTTGTCGTTCAATCCGCAGCAGGTGGCCACAGGCCTCTCCTTCAATCGCTCTTACAAAGGCAAACTGAGAGCACACAAAGCCTCTCTTTAAACTGTTACGGTTTCTCACCCCTTTAGTTTTGCCTTTGCAAGTGGCCAGAGGCCCCGCTCTCCTTTACTGCCAAACACTGCACGCTGCACACACCCTGTGTATTTTCCCCTGCAATGTTCTTTACTCCTTTCTGGACACCTTACAACATCTCAAGTTCCCGCACACGATTCACCTGCCCCTCCCCAACTTGAGCACAAAATATTGACCCCTCACCAACTCGCGTGCCCCTCACCAACTTCGCGTGCCCCTCACCAACATGCGTGCCCCTCACCAACTTGTACACCAAATATCGTCCCCTCCAACACACAGGTTGCCACAGGCCACTCCCTAATCCGCTTCCACGAAGGCATCCAAGTGCACGCAAAGACCCCTGCAGACCTCAGCAGAGCCCAAGTCATCCACACTACCTTCAGCAACCCTGCCAGCAACAATTTAGCTGCTGCAGCCAGCGCAGCCTCTAATGCAGCGGCCATGGCCGCCGGCATCAACAGCATGCCAAGCGCGAGCGGTTTAGGCGGCTTAGGTGGGAGGAGACGTGTTGTTTGTCTGTCGGTTGATGCTAGGTATTTATTATGCTTGTGCGTTAAAGTTGAGCAGCAGGGGGAAAGACAATTTGCGATTGGACAGTTTTGCAGTTTATGCTTGTATTGGGTAATCCTTTCATCAAACTGTCGTGTTGCTGTTATCCATCATTATTTTAGCTTAACATGCCTAGGATTAAGAATAATAGCGTTTGTTATTCTGAGCACCTCAGCAACTTGGGTATTTCAAACAGCTCGAATTTCTCCAGTTGACTCAAGCAATGTTTAAGCTTGTGGCTTAGTTCATGTTGACTTGCAGCTGCGTACGGCCTAGGCTAGTGTTCCCTTTGCCATATTTCTGCTGACCAAGGCACCCTCACATCCCTTAAAGCAGGAGGGTCATGAGTGCCGAGCATACTTCCGTGAGCAGCTTCTTTTCAGCAGCTTCTTCTGAGCAATTCCCAGCAGCTAGATATTCACATGAGTAGAGGACAAGTGACTGGCAATGGTTTTGCTGCACACACTGTACACATCTTGCTGTGTACACAGCCATGTCCAGCAATTTGTGCCAGGTTCAGGTTTACAAAGGGGATAACCGGCAGTCATGTCCAGCAATTTGTCCTGTTACGAGAGGATGTGAGTCAGTGCAGCAGGGATTGACGCAGCGGAAATCATTGTTACCCTTCAGGTGGTGGCTACGGGATGGGACCCAACAGCAGCGGTGCCATGCGCAGCGGGGGCTTTGGTGAGTTGCACTTCAAGATTATCAGCAACTGATCTGTTTATGTTGAATAAACTAAATGTTGCAGTCATTTTTATTGAGCTTTTTTGGTTATCCTGTGAATTTTTATGTGTATCCTTAAACGGCGAAGGATTCTGTAGCACAACAAATTCTCTCTACACGCGCAATCAGGTTCGAGCTTCTCTGCTTTGGGAGGAGGGCTGTTAAACGGAGGCGGATTTGGGGCTTTGAGTACTGCGAATTTGGCGGCGCTGCAAGCGATGCAGGGAGGAGGAGGAGGGCTGAGTGGGCTGTCGGGAGGATTTCCTGCCAGCGGATTCGGCAGTGATGCACAAAGGCGGCTTGCTAGACAGGGGCGGCTAGCGTAGACCCCTGAGTTGTGATTGTCTAATAAATTTTTAACACATGAGACAAGGGCCCATGCATCCTGACCCTGTAATTTATTGATGATTGTGAATGATGCAAGCAAGATTGTAGTAAGAATTCTTCTAAACAGAAATCCTGCGAAACGATGATGCTTGTTCTGTCTTTCGTTCGCCAAAGCTCACAAGCAGGATACAAACAACAAATACTGGTGTAGTGATTCGTGTTTTGTCGATTTATCACTTTTTGTCACTCTCTTGAGATGGGGAACGGCAAAATCACACAATGGATGATCTAACAATTCATTTACAAGCTAAAACATGACGAGCACTTCCGGCAGAATCCCGACGCTCTCTGATGGGCGTGTCTCGAGTTATGCTTGGAGGCAATGTCCAATTAGTCATATGAGGTCCGACTCAGATATTGTACCCAAGAATGGTCTTTGCTTGCAAGCACACGTGCGCACACACTTGCACACACACACACACACACACACACACACACACACACACACACACACACACACACACACACACACACACACACACACACACACACACACAC
>Ga0307947_1000652_pt1 | contig 25241 bp, 22 predicted proteins | sample OrgLakmetagen232_FD_201840 | JGI IMG/M metagenome (GOLD analysis project Ga0307947, IMG submission 201840) | Saline water microbial communities from Organic Lake, Antarctica - #232 | ecosystem: Environmental > Aquatic > Non-marine Saline and Alkaline > Saline | place: Antarctica: Organic Lake...
ACTCACACACACACACACACACACACACACACACACACTCACACACACACTCACACACACACACTCACACACACACACACACACTCACACTCACACACACACACACACACACACACACACACACACACACACACACACAAGCACACACGCACACGCACGCACACACACACACACGCACGCACACGAGCACACACGCACTCACACACACTTCCACGCACCACACACACACACGCACAATTGTGTATACACACATACACACACAGAAAGACAGGCATATAGACACGCACGCACGCACACAAATTCACACACACACGCGCATACACACATACTCTATCATACGCAGATGCACAGGCACGCATGCATGCGCTCGCTCATGCAATTTGTGAACAACACCTGGGCATGCAAATGTGAATTAACACCCTTTCCCTTTTCTCCCTCCTATTCATGCAAATCCACAACTGCATGCTCACATCCCTAAATTCATGGCGTGCAAAGGTTGCGGTTGTGTGGGTGCTTCACCTACAAGGTGACAAAACAGCTCATCAAATTCTGGCCCCTTTTGGATCTTGCACGTCTCGCAGGGCATCAGTGATGATCTGCTGCAAAAAGAGCTGCCCCAAACTTCGGCAGAGGACCGTGGCAAAGCTATCAATGAGCTGCTGGGCAGCAAACGCCTGCAGCTCTACCATGTGGGCTCGGGCTCCAAGCAGACGCTGCACTATAAGGAGATTACTGCGGAGGAGGCCGTAAAGTGAGGCTATGCAAGTTTGGGGGTGGTGTGGACAAAGCGGTGTAGCTATGGGTGTGTGGGGGTGAGGGTTGTGGGCGTGCGTGCATTTTCACGAATTGGTACAAGCTGCTGCACGAACATGCTGAAATGTATCATAAGTAGGCACATTTGGGTTTTCTTACATGGAGCTCCGTAGGCAGATCGCATGGAACAGTTGCCTGTAATAAGGAGATTGCACGTCAAGTGAGATTGCTAGTGTATGTGTGAGCACCAAAGGTGTACGTCGCACCCTTGTTCTTGCTGATACATATCTTTTTTTCCCCTATGTTAGGCAAACCATGCATTTATGTGTGTGGTTTCGCTCGTGTCGGTACGAGGGTGTAGAAAATCCAGAGAGATAAAGGTTAAGTTTGATCCTGAGCTTTATCCAGTTCTTTTGACCACGTTTTTCCTGAATGTGTGTGCGTAGGTACAAGGGTCTTGGTCCCGAGGAGATGCTGCTGTACCAAAATATCAAGAGCGTGGGCAATTCCGGTAAGGACGCATGCTTGATTTTACATACACACACCTGCTCTCTCACACACACACACACACACACACACACACACACACACACACACACACACACACACACACACACACACGCAGCAACAGCATCTTGAGCGTGGACAAACCTGATGAGCGCACTGTTTAATTTGTACACACAAGCATACTTGCATTCACACATGCACTCACATATGCACATAAGCAACAACATCAAGCCCGCAAGCGACTCTGGTGAGGGCTTGCAGTCCGTGTGCATCGTTGTTTTCGTGTAGAAACTTCCGCACACACATTTGCTCTCACATACGCAAATGCGCATCAACATTGAGTGAGTAAACAGCTCAGTTGGGGGGCATGCATGTTTTCTCAAACTTTAACGCACACATTCACACGCACACACACACACACACACACTCACACACACTTATATGCACACTTGCTCTCAAATACACATACGCAACATAATAAAGCACTTAGGCAACTTTGCACACACATGTGCGCGCACTCACATAGCAACAGCAAGAGCGCATACTGCTCTGGAATGTATCTGACACACACGCACACACACACACGCACACACACACGCATACAACGGATGCATACACAAAACATGCGCACACAGGGTTGTGGACCAAAGACATGAAGTACCGCACCAACCTGCCCCAGCCCCACATCACCAAAATCCTCAAGACCTTGGAAGCACGGAAGCTCGTGAAGAGCGTGAAGAATGTGAACAACCCTTCACGCAAGGTGATCAGTAGTTTGTTGGCTACACTGGGTGGTCGACAGAAACATTTTGTGCTGCCACAGGCAGCAATAATCTTAGGGTGCTCTGCAACTCCCTGCCAGTTGGTGCCGATCGTTGTTGTGTCGCACTTAAAATGGCAATGGCATAAAGGCATTAATAATCTCAGGTTGTTCTGTAACGCCCTGCCGGTTGTCGCTGGTCGTTGTTGTGTTGCATTTAAAATGGCACAAATGCATCAATAATTTTAAGGTGCTGTGTGATGCCCTGCTGGTTGTCGCTGGTCGCTGTTGTGTCGCAATTAAAATGGCACAAATGCATCAATAATTGTAGGGCGCTATGTGATGCCCTGCCGGTTGTCGCTGGTCGTTGTTGTGTTGCATTTAAAATGGCATAAAGGCATTAATAATCTCAGGATGTTCTGTAACGCCCTGCCGGTTGTCGCTGGTCGTTGTTGTGTTGCATTTAAAATGGCATGGCATAAATGCATCAATAACTTTAGGGTGCTGTGTGATGCCCTGCCAGTTGTCGCTGGTCGCTGTTGTGTCGCATTTGAAATGGCACAAATGCATCAGTAATTGTAGGGCGCTATGTGATGCCCTGCTGGTTGTCGCTGGTCGCTGTTGTGTCACATTTAAAATAAAAGCACAAATGCAGCAAAGTTGCGACGTGTCATGGTTATACTTAATCACCAGGGATGTTACTGCCTGCGCCTCTGCGTACAGTGTTTGCACTGCACTGCCTTTGGTCTCAGTCACATACACCAGCTGTGAGCCTTCTGTTCTCTGCACTATACGCTTTCTATCCAAGCCTGAAGCACCAGCAATAGGCCATTATTGTCACGTCTTAAGTCTGGCAGAGGCTTGTGTTTGGTTCAGGGCAGTTTGGTCGGTTAACGATACGATACTTTTCCATGATTTCTACTAACGTAGCCATTGGTGGCGCTATCTGTCATGTACTTGGACTGGTACAGCTACTAGTCATGACATTATATTTACAAGAGGTTTGTTTGTTAGCATGCAGCCATTGTTACAGCGTTATATATCTTTGCACATTTTAGAATGCTTTTGATCAGCATCATATATCTTTGCACATTTTAGAATGCTTTTGATCAGCATCATATATCTTTGCACATTTTAGAATGCTTTTGATCAGCAATATATATCTTTGCACATTTTAGAATGCTTTTGATCAGCAATATATATCTTTGCACATTTTAGAATGCTTTTGATCAGCAATATATATCTTTGCACTAGAATGCTTTTGATCACGGTCAGGATTCACAGCTGCTACGCCTTCTGAAATTTATCTAGAAAGGCCTACGTCCATCGCAGGTGCCACCACATCTCATGCGTGTGTGCAAACCAAGCCTACACTTTCAGTCCTATTCTGCATGATCTGTGCGACACGTAACACACCCACTCTTGTGTGTGTGTGGGTGTGTGTGGGTGTGGGTGTGGGTGTGGGTGTGGGTGTGGGTGTGGGTGTGGGTGTGGGTGTGGGTGTGGGTGTGGGTGTGTGTGTGTGTGTGTGTGTGTGTGTGTGTGTGTGTGTGTGTGTGTGTGTGTGTTTGTGTGTGTGTGTGTGTATGCTGTTAAAGCAGCAATTATTACCTCAGAAGTGGACATAACAAATATCAAATGTTTGCGATTGCCCTCATCATTTCGGACGTCACACCATCTGCATTGGATCCCCCTCTTGCATACATGCAAAGTACAACACACTTGCGAATATGATGTCAGTAGGCGCGCAGGTACACAGAATCTGGACACGCAACACACTTATCATGCACAGACCAACAAGTCAATGTTTGAAACTGCTTATGCTTGCAGGTCTACATGGCGTACGAGCTGGAGCCCAGTCGAGAGCTTACAGGGGGGGCATGGTGTGTGTGCAGTGTGTGTCTTCGTGGGTGTGCAATGTGTGTTTTCCTGCGTGTGCAGTGTGTGCTTTCCTGCGTGTGCAGTGTTGCCTTTGTGCGTGTGTGGTGTGTGTATTTGTGCATGTGCAGTGTTTGTTTTCCTGCTTGTGCAGTGTGTGCCTTCGTACATGTGCAGTGTGTGTTTTCGTGCATGTGCATATGCTTGTGCATGTGTTTGTACATATTTCTGTGTACCTTCAGTGCGTGAGCTTATTTTTTGTCTTGTCGTTGATGGTAACTCATGTGTGAGGAAGCTAGTCTCACGAAACCCTCTGCAGCGCCGCCTGTCGCAGCTATATATAAAACCTGGACACTCTCACCCATTTCTGCTTTCAATGCCAGGATGGTCTTGATATGTCCAGTTCTGGAGCGCGTCACATTTGAAAAGGGTCAGCCAATCTGTGCTGTCCTTTTGTACATACATTCCAGATACAAGGAAACACAGTGCCAATTATATGTGTTGCCAAAGGCGCCCTGCGGCACTGCAACGTGCAGCTTTCCTTTATTGATGCTGGCATTGCTGTATAACATGCATTCCTGTATGCCATGGCGTATCAGGTATACACAAAGAAGTGGTTTGGCACTGCTTTCATCATCTTGCCCTGCACTGCAACAAACCTATTCCTTGCTTGCTGCTCATGCTTATTGTGCTTTGCTGTGCACTCCCAGGTACACAGAAAACCATATTAACACTGCTTTCATCATCTTGCCCTGCACTGCAACAAACCTGTTCCTTGCTTGCTGCTCATGCTTATTGTGCTTCGCTGTGCTCGTTTCGTCAAGTCATCTGGCTTGAATGTGACAGCAAAGTTCCATTTTGGCACTTCTATAACCAAAGCGTATTTAACTCATTTCGTCAAGTCATCTGGCTTGAATGCGAAAGCAAAGTTTCATACCTGGGACCAGGTACACAGAAAACCATATTATCACCGGTATCGAACGCCCTGCACTGAAACAAAGTTGTTCCTTGCTTGCTGCTCATTCTCATGGTGCTTCTCTGTGCGCTCCCAGGTACACAGAAAACCAGTTTGACGCCGCTTTTATCGACGCCCTGCGGGACGCATGCATGCAATTCATTCAGAGGAAGGGGAACACCACCCTGCGAGAGATTGGGGAGTTCATTTCTAGCAAGAAGTTTGCCAAAGTGGATTTGCGGGATGAAGACATTGAGTGCATCATTAAGACCCTGGTGTTTGACGGGCGTGTTGACACGGTGCGTGGTGTGTGTGTGTGTGTGTGTGTGTGTGTGTGTGTGTGTGTGTGTGTGTGTGTGTGTCTGTGTGTGTATGTGTGTGCGTTTGTGTTTGTGTGGGGGTGTATGTGGGTGTAGTTGTGTGTGGGTGTGGTTGGGTGTGGGTGTGCAGTTTATGGTACAGAACACAATGTTAAAGCATTTCGCGTTGCTTTTATACAATGCTTGAGATTTGAGGGAATTGTGGACGTCAGGACATAGTAAGCGATGCAGCACTAAAACTTGCGTTTTTAGCGCTCGTGTTAAAGAATGAAGCGATGTTGAAGGTAAGAAGTGGTCGCCAGCATATATCAACAATTGCATGTGACGCAGATCTATCTTTAAGTGGCCAAAAGAATTGAAATGAAAAGCTGGTGAGGTAGTGCGCAGTGGGAGGTCAATATATGGTGTCAGGACCCACTTTATCCACTTAATGCTTCTGTGCGTCTGTGTACGACAGATTCTTCCCTAGCACTTTAGAAAAACTGCAGCAAACTTACGATCAATGCATTGTGCTGCCCAAAATCTTCCAACAATCTGCCTGCTCGGCAAAAGCCTCTTTGTCTTCCAAAGGGCATGACGCAACACGTGCGCTGTCTGATATTATGTAAAGACATCAACTCCTCTGTCTCATCATCTTTCCAGTTGAAAGTGAGCACTGATGCATGAGCACAAGGTTACCAAACATGCGTCTATTGTGCAGTGTGCTCTCTGTGTCATTAAATTATTTCCCTCCCACCTATTGTAGGATTTGTAGGTCGCAAATGAGTACGACGAAAAGATCGTCATTTGCTGATCAAGCACCAAAAACCCCTGCAACAGCATCTGTTAACGTCCCTTGCCCTCCCTCTTTGTAGCCCTGCAACAGCCTCTGTTAGCGTCCCTTGCCCTCCCTCTTCGTAGCCCTGCAACAGCCTCTATAAGCGTCCCTTGCCCTCCCTCTTTGTAGGTTGCTGATGAGCACGACGACGAGGACCACTACACGCCTATTAAACACCAAGTGCCCCCCGCAACAGCCTTCACGAGCATACCGTGTGGGGTATGCCCGGTGTTCTCAGAGTGCAGGGACGATGGAGTGATCTCGCCGACCACATGCGAGTACTACGATAAATGGCTCCAGTTTTGATAAGTGTGTCAAATCAGTAGTATTATGCTAGTATTGGGTCGTTTGCGAGCAATACGGCAAGAGGGGCTCAGGTTCTGACCGAGATGCTGTTTGCCGCCTGTGTGTGTGTTTTGGCACTGGGCTCCAGTTTTGATCCGAGCCTGCTGTTTGCAGGGTATGAAAAGCAACACAGGTTTAGGTTGTTGTCGCTTCTGACTTGGATATATTGTGGATCTCCATGTTTTGATGGATCAATTGAGGGGTAGCCTTCTCGGTATAGGAATACTTGGCTGCATCGTATCTGAACCCCCTTTTCAAAAAAGAGGGTTCAAGATCTGCGAGTTGCTTCCAGGACGGCCCTGTGTGTAGTGGTAGTCGTTAGGGTTTTTACAGCCTGCTGTATCATCACGCGCTGGATCACCTCTCGATGCTGTAGAGTTGGATAATGACATACTGTATTTTATGCTACCTTTCATTGTGCAGTAGATGCTTGACATAGGCAATAATTACGCAAATAGGTACATTCGAGGGAAATGGCAACTTTCTGTGTGTGGCTTCCTTCAGACCTGCAGGGTTAGGCGACTGACTCCTGATATATGCTGTAGCTGTAGGTAGAGGCATCAATGAAGTTTGAATGTAAGGGTAGTAGTAGGTTGTAAGCTTTAAGTAGCTGCACTCGTGCTCTTGAGTAATTCATATCCCTTCCCTGACTTCAGCTCCTGCGTCATACATACTAGGTAGATACTAGGTATCAATTTTTTCTCTAAACCTTCTTTGAGCTTTAATGTAAGAGCTTAATGTCATCAAACAAGACAGGCACAGAGCATTTTTTCTTTTGGTAGCAGCATTCAATCCAGCCGCATTCAAAACTCATGCAAACATACGATTACTGCACAATTATCCATCCCAGCATTTGACAGGGGGGCATGGCTTGCTGTCATTGCAAAAGTAGAGAGTCTTACAGATATACATATTTATTGTTGCAAAAGTAGAGTTTTTACACCCTGTCTGCATGCCCCTTCAATGACAGCCAGCTGCTGGGGCTGCAATTGAATCCGTTAAGTAGCTGCCCTGAAAGCCTAGTGGTCCAAAGTCGTGGTCAATTCAATTGCAACCACCAGACTCCCTTGTACTTTCCTTCATTAATATGTTATCGTCGCTTTCCAAAAATTCCACCTACAATTGCAAACAGTGACTATGCTGGCAAGGTTCCCAGCACGAGCAGCAATTATGGCATGGACCAGGATGGTGCTTGCGTGTGGCACGTGTCCTCCACCATCCAAACAGCCACGCAATCAATATGATGTTAGAAGGCCACCAGTAGAAATTTGGAGTCAAGTTGTTCTCAGTCGCTTCGCCTGCTATTCAAGGAAGGTTGCCTGCTTGAGGTTGCTTTTCTGTGTGCATGTACTCAATGTGGGCTGATTTCTTAATAAGAGGGGACCAAGAAAAGCTATTTTTATAAGCAAGAGTGGGTTCTAAACAGTGGGCGTGTCTTTGTTCATGCCATGCTCTTGTTTACTTTTATAAGAGCAATAACAGCAATCAGCTGGATTAAACACATTTTACTCAAGACCTGATAATATACAAGACCAAAAGTCCTCCGCACACATCATAACATCATTGTTGTACAACACAGAGGATCAAGACATTGCAATGATGATAAGTAGCAGGCGAGGAATAAGGTCGACAGCAGGTTATTCTTGCTGCCAAGCCAGCTCATTCACGCTCGATCGCACAGCCCCATACTTTGCACGCAGGCAGGTGGGAGGGTGTCACTGCCCATGCAGATTTCATAATGTTTGTATACTGGGAAGACAGTCACTCTGTTGCCTGTACTTGTAAACACATAACCTCACAGAAACGGTAGACCATTTCACTGACACGCCCTGCATCTGATCCGCGACATTTTTGATTGTCTTTGCCATTCACGCAGAAACCCTTGGCCTCCACCAACACTGTACACGCTCTTTATAAGGAGCAAAGAGGCCCTCACCGGACCGTGAACTACTGCACACCTCACAGAATTAATACACTAGATAAATGTTCACAAGCTTACAACGGAACTCACGTTGGTCCCTATCAGCTCAACCGAAAGCGAGACAAGGCACCTCGTTCCCTTACAGCAAACACAACCCTCCTCCTACAAGCTCGCCTAACAAAAGCACAGCACGTGCCACAACACACCCCGCCTCATTTCTTATTTGTTTTGGTGTGCTCACTCTGCCTTGACTCCGCTGTCACTCTGCCTTAACTCCGCTGTCAGGCTTCAATCCACTCCCAGAAGGCTTGCGACTGATCTGGGCAGCTGTTTCAGGGCCGTTCGCCTCAGGCTTTGAGTAATATCTGAATAGAGGCAGGGAGGGGTGCTTTGATTAATATCTGAGCAGATGCAGGGAAGAGAGACTTGTAGTGGGATCTGAACAGATGCGGGGGGAAGGGGAGGGTTGCGCACCGTTTACTTACCCAAAATGTTAACACATCTTAAATATTCAAAACGTGTGTAGCTTATAGTAAGGGAGAGAGGGAAAGATTAGGAGACTGTGGGTCTGGAACGGAACGAATCAAGCTTTGAGACGCATCTAGATATAACGCGGGATTATATCTGTTAGCAGAAGGCAAGGAAAGGGGGCAGCCGCGCTACTACCAGAGGGGGGACACTGGGCAAAAGTTTTCTTTTTTGCATTCAAAAGGCAACTACTCACACGCCATTTCACAAAGTTGGAACAAATTTTGTGTCAAACCAAAGCTGAGGTTATGAGCCTCCAGGGCATGTGCTCAAATCCATGTAATTTGCTCTGTGTACAGATTTGACAGATTTGACAGATTTGACTAATTTGACAGATTTGACAGATCCAGGGCACGTACTCAAATCCATGTAATTTGCTCTGTGTACAGATTTGACTAGTTTGACAGATTTGACAGATCCAGGGCATGTGCTCAACTCCATGTAATTTGCTCTGCGTACAGATTTGACAGATTTGACAGATCCAGGGCATGTAATTTGCTCTGTGTACAGATTTGACAGATTTGACTAATTGCACATGTAGGGCACCAACATTGTAGGGTAGACATATGTGCTTTCTAGGAAAGTGATGTGCCTCTTTGTATGCCCCGCCAACCACTTGGTCTTTTCACATGTTGCCTGCTTAATATTTGTTTCCAGAGCACTGGAAAACATGCAATGTCTCTTACCAAGGCCCACACATACATACTTGCTCGTAAAGAGCGTTGCACTGCATACCGGAAAAGCCTCTTCATGACCCAAAACAGCCGTCAAAAAGAGGCTGCTTACCACACGGACAAAGCCGCACATTGTGGACAAAGACCTTATGTCTATCTTTTTATACAGCATATTAGTGAAGAATCATTAAGGAAATCGTGATTTCAGGCTGAAAACGCACACCTCTATAGATAAAGACCTAGCACACTCCATCCTTACTGCAGATCAGTATTAGCAGCTTACACAGGAATTTAAATATGCGCACCTTTAGGCAAAGACCTCAAACCAGAAGCTTACACAGGAATCTGAAAGTTCTCGCCTTCAGGCAAAGACCTCAAAACAGAAGCTTACACAGGAATCTGAAAATGCGCACCTTCAGGCAAAGACCTCAAAACAGAAGCGTACACAGGAATCTGAAAATTCTCACCTTCAAGCAAAGACCTCAAAACAGAAGCGTACACAGGAATCTGAAAATGCGCACCTTCAGGCAAAGACCTCAAAATAGAAGCGTACACAGGAAATTGAAAATGCGCACCTTCTGGCAAACACTTCAAAATAGAAGCTACCGCCGTGGTAGATGGACGCACTGGCCATCGAAATGAGGAGGGTGGTGTGGACCAAATAGGAGCGCCAGCAGACGGTTGTCAGCAGCATGGTGGTGGCACAGAAGAGGGCGTGCAGCACCTGTTGTTAACGCAAGTGTGAGTCGCGTGTGTGTTTGGACGTGTGCACGTGCAAAGTAGTAGCAGCATGATGATGGCAGAAAAGAGGGCGTGCAGCACCTGTTGTTAACGCGAGTGTGAGTCGTGTGTGTGTGTGTGTTTTGGTGTGGGTGTATGTGCTTGTGTGTGCTTGTGTGTGTGTGTGTGTGTGTGTGTGTGTGTGTGTGTGTGTGTGTGTGTGTGTGTGTGTGTGCACGTGCAACAGTGGTCAGCAGTATGATGGTGGCGCAGAGTTCCATACTTTTTTTTTGTATACATTAAGTGCAAATGCGCGTTGTGTTGCAGTGTGCTTGCGTGTGTACATGCGTGAGGGATCAAGTAAAGATGCAGCAAGCCGTGAAGCTCAAAATACACACCCCACACCCACACTCACCCAGCACTCTTCTTATTGCAGAAGCAGGCAACCCCTTGTACAAACTTATACAGTATCCTTCCAGATATCACTTTCCTAACATACTGGCTGCAGCAGGAATCAATTTCTCTTTAATGTGTGCAGTAGGGGGTCCATCCTGCCACGACTCGTGTACTCATGTACCATAACACCAGCTTCACTTTGCAACAAAGCATAAAGTAAGCACGTCCGAGTCACCGTCCGCACACTATACTATGTCCATCAAAGCCTGTTAAACCTTGCTGACAGACCTGCCTTCCGAGATCACTACTCAAGATGAAACCAGGCAGAAAAGCTTTGCTTTTTAAACAATTTCTTTACCTGACTCATCCCATTTAAAGCTTTGCTGCACTCTTAAGCACACTTGCATGTGTACACATGTATGCATGTGCACACATATAATGTACATATAAACAGACAGACACAAGCGCACATACACACACGAGACACACTAAAAAGTCAGACAATCAATTACAACATTAACACAATCCTACATCAATTACACCATTAACACCATATCACAATCCTATCCTGCAATCCTATCATTTACACCATAAATTACGCCATTAACACCATTAATCCTGCACACCAGATAGGCAAAGGGGCACAGCACATATGGACGCACACAGTACACAGCACACGTGCAACACCGCAAGTCACGCCGTCAACTGCACTTCAAACACAGCTCATATGGACGCACACAGCACACAGCACACAGCACACGTACAACACCGCAAGTCACGCCGTCAACTGCACTTCAAACACAGCTTATAGGGACGCACACAACACACAGCACACAGCACACGTACAACACCGCAAGTCACACCGTCAACTGCACTTCAAACACAGAATCCGCGCACCATATGGGGGTGCAGCTCATGGAAACATCGGCACACACACATATGCACACAAATGACCGCAAAGCCGGCATCAACTACATTGAAACGCTAATCCTCCGCGCACCAGATAGACTAAGGGGCGCAGGTTTTGTGGAACACGACGAGTGATGGAGTTGAAGGCTCCACGCTTCTGGCTGCATGGAAAGTGTTGTACAGAGAGGTATAAATCAATGGAGTAGGGGGTGGGTAGCATGGAGGACATTGCTGTGAGGAGGGGGTTTTGACGTCTGGCAGCGCAAAGTCGCCCTCAGTGAGCGCAAGTTGTGATAAGGTTGGGTTGGGTGTATCGATTAGGTCAAGTTGCACAGAGGAATAGTTTGTTTAAACTGATGTTCAGACAACGGTTGCCTCAATGTCCAACGTTGTACAATGTCGGAAGGCACAGCGAGCCTTGAGCTTTGCAGCGGGCAAATTGACGTTGCAAAAAAAAGAGCCCTTTTGGGGGGGGCACAGTGCAACGAGGCAGGCAGGTCGTACAAAGTATTTAGGCACTAAAGTGGGTCTGAGTGTGAAGTTGCACAATTTAGCAAAGACCAAATTTGAGTCGCTACAGCTAGTGTAGCAAAACCAAATTGAGTTGTCACAGCTGATTAGAACATTAGTGAGCTGAATGGGGTACATAGCAACCAAGTAGGTAAGAGTTCAGAGGCGCACAATCTAATAAGGCAAGTTCGAATTGTTCAAGGCACGTTGTGAGGAGGTAGAGGTGGATCGTATGGGGGTATTGTTATTCAAGTCTGCCTTGTTGCTCATTTACAGCAAGGAACTCTGACGCTGCTCAAAGCGCGTTGCAAAGTTACAGATTTGTTAAGCGGTATTGCGAGGTACAAAAGCACATAACCTTAGTGCGAGGCAAGAGCTGGCCTGTTTTATCAAACTGGCCAAAGCAGAGCACGGCGTTTGATGCAGCCAGTTTTGGGTCAAGGGGCCAGTGTGGTGATGGTCTGCTATTAATGGTGGGTCAAGCTGGTGGTGCTCTGCTATATGTGGTGCAGGAAACAAACGTTAACAGACCACATCAGTCTATTACGTGGTGACTGGTGACATTGGAGGACAGTGTGGTGTGTCGCGCTTTTACTCAAAAGTAGTGTTGACCAGAACCGTACATGTACACCGTACGTGTCTGTATATCTGGTGATGTCCCTGCCAAAAAATACCGTATAAATATTGTAAATATATAGTTCTGGCCGACCCCACACAGATAACAATACGACATGATGGTAGCAACAACACATGGTGGGCGGCGACAATGAATAACGATGAATGGATTTGAGTAATACTTAGCACTGGGGTAACAAGGAGGACAGTATGGTGTGGCCCCTATGCTCTACAGCACCATGATGGTGACCATGATAACAGAATCAGCGCTGCGATGGAAAGTAACTCACATAGTAACAGAGGAGGACAGTGTGGTGTAGCCCCTTAACCTAAGCACCATCCTTTGCGCAAGCACCATGATGGTGACTAAGTATAGTAACAATATCAGCACTGTGATGGAAGCAACTCACGTGGTGACGTAGGAGAGAGGCGTGTGGTGTGGCCCTTCCGCTCAAGCACCATGAATCATGGTCCATGATGGTAGCTAATTATTGTACAGAAGCAGGACTGTGATAGAGAACAACTCACGTGGTGACATAGGAGAACAGTGTGGTGTAGCCCCTCCGCTCAAGAACCATGATGGTAACTAATTATTGTACAGAAGCAGGACTGTTATAGAGAACAACTCACGTGGTGACGTAGGAGAACAGTGTGGTGTAGCCCCTCCGCTCAAGCACCATGAATCATGGTCCATGATGGTAGCTAATTATAGTACAGAAGCAGGACTGTGATAGAGAACAACTCACGTGGTGACATAGGAGAACAGTGTGGTGTAGCCCCTCCGCTTGATGCGTTCCGCCGCAAACACAAAAATGGTGCCGAAGTAGAAGAAGGACCAAACCATGTAGAACACCATGGGCCACATCACAAGCTGCACTACCCCCCCGGAGTTGCTGCAATGCAGTGAAACGAAGTGAAGTGAAGTTGAGAGAGAGATACCATACCATGTAGAACATCATGGGCCACATCACAAGCTGCACTACTCCCCCAGGATTACTGCAACGCAGTGTGTGCGCGTGAACGGGCGGTTTATGTATGTTTGCATATACATTGTTTGAATGTGTCTGTCCGCATTTGTATGCACACATGCGCACATGTATGCACGTGTGTGCATGTGCGTGTTTGTGTGCACGCTCGTGAGCGCGTTAAACCATGAGCAGCCCCAAATCGGCTTCCAGCATACACACTGTGTATTACAGTCTACACTGTGTGAAAAAGGAGTGCGTGAGTAGACGGTTTAGAAGCCAGCAAAGAATAGAGACAGTGGTGACAGACCCCCGTAATGGGCATCCTTAACAGGACAGCTTTATCCCTCGTACAGGTACTCAATTTTGAAAGCCAGGGATCTAGTAGCTGTGCCATGCAGCAAATGCCGAGCAGTGAAGGATCTTGAAAACTTCAGACTAAAAGCATAGTCACAAGGGTAGGGTTGGCCAGAACCGCATATATGCACCGTAGATGACCGTATATTTGGTGATTTCCCTGCCAATAATACCGTATATACACCGTTTATATATGGTTCTGGCCAACCCTACATATATATGGTTCTGGCCAACCCTACATAACATAAGAGTTCTGCAGCCCTGCCTAGCTTTTGAACAGTGTTGCTCTAGTGTTGATCACCAAGCGTACACACACCACATACATTCATACACACACACATACACCCACCACCACCACCACCACCACCACCACCCACACCCACACCCACGCACCTGTCTTGCATCGGCCCAAAGCGTGCCTCCTCTGGGTGCCACCTCTGAGCCCACGACACACACACAGGCACCAAGTGCATGTACAAGCTGGTGACCTTGTCCTGTGAGGGGCAGGAACACAGCATACATGTGCGGCGTTCACGGTGACAAGGTCCACGTGACATGCCTGCCACATCATGAATACCAAGGTGTGTATGCTGCAAGTGCGTTTGCAAGTCGGGTCTCACAAATGCAAAAGCACCGCAGCATTGAGGGCACTCACTACGTGTGACCTCCTAGTTTATACAGGGAATGACTCCTTGGCCTGGAATCCCTCAAAAATACACTGAAGTTCACTGAGTGAATGTTCACAGTTCTAGGGGCGAGCTCTTACATATGCTTCAGCGAGGGCTTATTCATTTTGGAGAAACACATTCAATGCACGCCAGTAGCCACAGCTTCAGCAGATGTGTGCTGCAGCCACTGATCTCATCGAGGAACGATTTATTTTTAGAGAGACACATTTTTCGCATGCCAGTAATCACAGCCTTGACAACCATATGCTGCAGCCACTGATCTCACTGAGGAATGATATTATTTTGACAAACACCTTCTGTGCACGCCAGTAGCCACAGCTTCAGCAGATGTGTGCTGCAGCCACTGATCTCATCGAGGAACGATTTATTTTTAGAGAGACACATATTTCGCATACCAGTAATCACAGGCTTGACAACCATATGCTACAGCCACTGATCTCACTGAGGAATGATTTATTTTGACAAACACATTCTGTGCACGCCAGTAGGCACAACCTCAGCAGCCGTGTGCTGCGGCCTGGCTCATCTCATTGAGGAATGATTTATTTTGGAGAAACACATTCTGTGCACGCCAGTAAGCACAACCTCAGCAGCCGTGTGCTGCAGCCACTGATCTCACTGAGGAATGATTTATTTTGACAAACACAATCATTGCACGCCAGCAGCCACAGCCTCAGCAGCCGTGTGCTGCGGCCTGGCTCATCTCATAGAGGAATGATTTATTTTGACAAACACAATCGTTGCACGCCAGCAGCCACAGCCTCAGCAGCCGTGTGCTGCAGCCACTGATCTCACTGAGGAATGATTATTTTGAAGAAACACAACCATTGCACGCCAGCAGCCACAGCCTCAGCGACCGTGTGCTGCAGCCGCTGATCTCATTGAGGAATTACTGCAGCGCGTATTGCACTTTAGGCAGAGCTTCTGCATTTATTGTGGCATGCGGATGGTGACGGTAAGCTCAACTCTTTAAACATGCACACCATGCGCATGCACGCCCGCACACACGCGCGCACACACACACACACTTATACAAATACACCTAACCACACGCAAGCAAGCACCAGTACTTACCTACCATAGACGCACCATGCCATAGCAAACACGAGGCTGTTGCACTCACGCACGCACACACCATGCACAAGACACCCATATCCACACACTAGCAAGCAACCGCAGCTGTATAGAACCCACCATGTCATGGTATACGAGGCTGTTGCGGAAGGCAAGAATGGTGAAGGCCAAGGGGCCGGTGTTGAGGGCAAAGGTTGTACGCGTGAGGAGGTAGGATTGTGGCCACACCCACAGGTGGAGTAGGAGCAGTGTGTTGCCGTAGTAGCACAGGTCCAGCAGGTAGTAGTGCCTGCAGCATAAATGGCAGGTGGTGCGCAGTGCAAGGATTGGGCGGATAGGGCTGTGGCAAAACGCCACAAACAGAGCAGTAAACGCACAGCTCCCGTTTGCTTGCTCAGTCACAGCAGGCAGCAAACAGCTGAAGAGCAGTCACATGCCTTTGCAAAGAACACTGTCTGACCAGACAACAGAAAAGGCATTTTGTAGTAAAAAACATGGCTCATATCGATGCAGATGGTGGACACCACCAACCACCATAACTAACACCACCATGTTTGACGGGAAATGTTCAGACAAGAGAAAGGGCGCTATATGGTGAACAAGGCTCAAACGGAAGCAAACGTTGAACACCACCATGATGAACAAAGAAATGCTCTGACAAAATGAGCAGCGTGCAGGACGCACAACCTGGCAGGGAAGTCTACCACCATTTGCGTGCTCGGCTGCATCTCACAAATAAGGCACATACACACACACAGACACGCAAGGCACACACACACAGACACACAAGGCACACACACACAATACTAGGCACACACACAAAAATAAGAAGCAGAAGTCAGAACGCAGGCTTAGTGGCAGAGCAGGAAATAGGAAGGCTCACCACTTGCGTGCTCGGTACACCAAGTAGCGGAAGGTGAAGAGCACCACACCCAGGCCAGTGTAGAGGCGGTAGAAGGTTTCAGGGCTGCTGCCCAGCCAGTATGCGCACACCCTGTGGTACACAGTACGGGGTGTGTATGTGTGTTCGTGCGTGTTTGTGTGTTTGAGCGTTTGTGTGTATGTCTGTGCGTGCGTGTGTATGTGTGTGCGTGCTCGTGTGTGCATTTGTGTGTTTGCGCGTGCGTGTGTATATGTGTGTGTGCGTGCTTGTGTGTGTCTGTGTGTGTGTCTGTGTGTGTGTGTGTGTGCAAACATGCATGCCGTATTATGCACCGTGTAACAATCAGCGTGTCTGCTGAAGAAATGGTTAAGCACCCAGGAGGGGCTCACAGGGCAGTGAGTGACCAAACTAGGATTGCGCTCATCACACGAGCGCAGTAGGCACACACCAAAGGCACGTGGAGCCCAGCACGAACGTCACTTTGTCCCTCAGCAGCAACTGCTTGGGGCCCATGCGCGCCAGCAGCGCCCTGGTGACCTGCTCTCTTTTCATTTGATACATCTCTCTAGCTCGCTCACGAGGAAGCAGGTTCACACGCCCAATGTCCAGCTGCACACAAAGTGTTTCAGGGAACAGCAGTTATGGCAATGCAGGGCAGGATCGTGTTTGCGTGTGTGTATATGTGTGCGTATGTGATATGGTTGTGTGTGTGGATGTATTGGGGATGTGTGTGTATGTGTGTGTGTGTGTGTGTGTGTGTGTGTGTGTGTGTGTGTGTGTGTGTGTGTGTGTGTGTGTGTGTGTGTGTGTGTGTGAGGACCACTTGGAAGATAGCCGAAAAGATTGACCGCTGATGTAGCATGCAGCAACTGCAGCACTAAAGACCAGCGTTAAAGACTACAGAAAACTTGTAACTTCCTACTGCGTGCGTCCCCAAGCCCAACTTTGAACTCATTGATGGCGTGAGTTCTCAGTGCGAGTGAGTGTGTTTCTGTGTATCATATGTGTGTTTCTGTGTACGTGCTTACATACAAGGACCTGTGTCCACAACAGGGAGGTACCTGGTCATAGTCCTCATGATGGACCCCTTGGACTTCATCCTCCTCAGGAGAACAATTTTGTGACCCAAAGCTGAAGTCCAGGACATCGACAAAGGATTCAAGCGATTCACTACGGCCACCTAAGCCACCCTCCTGCTCCCTTGAATCAGGTGGTTGGTCTCCCATTCTGTGTTACAACAAATCCATGACTAAGATTCAAATGTATTAAATCAGAAATTCAAGGAAATGTTCAGGATTGTCTCGCCACCAAATTCAAGGAAATGTTCAGGATTGACGCCACCAAATTGAGCGAGTCAGTGTTTTCTGGGGGTTGTATTCGTTTTCGTGCATGATTTACCTGGTCGTTTTTGTGACTATGCAAGCAGTTTTGCACGATCTGCAGATCACGGCGCGGATAAATCCCTTGAAAATTTAATCCGCTGACAGGCACTACAAACAAAATTTCAGGAATGAAATATGCAGGCAGTGAACCCCACATTGACCATTAAAACTTGAAGGGATAGAAAGGCCTGCATTGATGATATCGAGTACCGCAAATTCCTAACCAGCAGACAAAGAAGCCGGTTAGGTCATAGGTTCCAACAGAGTACCAGAAGGAGAAAAGAAGTCACAAAGAGACTGGAGTACCAGGCTCAAACAAGCGAAAGCAAGCGCCAGGCGGGAAACTGCAGAGCCAAGGGTCTAGCAGGGAAAACCACCCATCTCGGCCATTGCCAGCCTCATAAACTACCGAGCCACATAGCCAGCCCTACAGCACTGAGCCTGCCGTGCTACTCCACCAACACAGTCACTCAGTGCAAGCATAAGCATTTCAGGAAAGAGGAGCTGCTTACCTATTGCGCTGAGGGAGGAAGCGTTTTTGGAAGCAACTTTTTGATCTCCAAATTAGTATGCTTTGTATAAGGTCCTTGCCTCTGCTAGCTAGACTATGTATTTTGCACCCCCTATGCCCTTGAAAGCGGAGTGGAGACTGGAGGGCAAACAATTGATGATGTGTGCTCCCGTTCTCCATCAAGCGCTCCTTACCTCCTAACGGCAACTTTGTACAAGGATTGAGAGGGATACACAGTGTTTCCTTTCAGCAGAACACTAGACTTTTTTCCTTTCTTTTTGAACTAATGGATTTATTTGTGGCTGACCAAGACCAGTCAGCAGCCGATCAGCCAAACAACTTGGTTGAAGGTCAACCCCCATTGTAAGCACTGTAACTCTGTAACCATTGTACACACTAAGCGAGGGCTTCCTTGTTTAGGGTGGAGAGTTTAGGGTTTAGGGTTCTTAGGGTTTAAGGATGTAAACATTTTCTTCTTTGTGACTTCATATTTAGAATCACGGCATGCTTCACTTTCCTGGTTCTTTGCCTGTTAGGGCTGGCAATGGGCACACAAACTGAGCACACTCTTGCTGTGTTTTTAGAGAAGGTTAAGGACTGCCACAAAAAATTTGCTACATAAGGCAAATGCTAGATTATATGTAAGCTTTCAAGAAACAACCCGTCAACATGTCAAAAAACAGAATGCAGTGAAATCACCTTTATGGATGAGAAAAGATACCAGTTTTATTGACGGAGTCAAGAACATAATGCAGTAATGCAGTACAGTGAAATCACCTGGACGGATGAGAAAAGTTACCAGTTTTTTCGACGGAAACATTGACCATTTTGGGGAAAAAGCAATCACCACAAATTTGAAAAACAACCTGGTGTTCAATGAGCAAAGCGAACCACTTTTGTTGTAAGCGCCTACACGATTTATTCAACATGTTGTTTCCAGCATTCTCTTCAAAACTTGGACATCAAGCAGCTCCGTTTATGTTAAAAGTGGTGTTAATTGCTTGATCAGTTTTCTCCCTCTATTCCTCTTCACAGTAAAAGGAGGATGGAGGGGTCGAGGAGCGTTTGCAAGCTGACTACCTTAAACTCTGGATTCAACTTGTGGTGCCCCTTTAACTCTTCAGTAGAGACGCTGGGGTACCGGAGCGTGCTCTTGAATACCTGCTTGGCACAAATCACACATACACAGCTTTGTGGTCATAGGGTTGCAGTACATCAGCTACACTGACAAGTATGTGTCAGCCTCCATGGTCTATTTGTGTCCACTTGAAACAATCAACCGCACAACTCACTTTCAACTTGCAATTGAGCATCCCCTGGCATTAAGTGTGAGGAGCGTGGTTTGCTGACTCTATAAGGATTCCCTTCAAATTTTCTTCCATGCGTTTTCTCTTTCATGCTACAAGGATGCGGCTGTACAACTCACCCCCTGCGCATCAACGATTTGCCCAGGATCTCCTTGGCAAACCGCAACCCAGTGGCTGTGCGGTAGCTCGTGCAGGGTGAAGCTGTACCGAGGGCACGCTGTGCCATCCACCTCCACACTGTGTTTGATTTGAGCACAAATTAGGTACCAATTATGATTAGGCAGTGGCTGTGGGGCTCCCCGCGCTGGGTGATTCTGTGCCAAGGACATGCCATCTTTTCTGACACTATTAGGTGGTTAGCCAAAATACTCGAGGACAAAACTGTGCCCAGGCGGATAACAGCTGCTGCAGTCACAGGGACTTGCTAGAGGCTAAATTTCTGGAAGGATTAGCAGTGTGGGAGAGACCAGTGCTGTTGTAATTAGGCAAGCCAAGCCACACAGTAATTAGCCAGGTGGTAGGGAGGCTGCTTGGGCATTCTTGTTTAATCTTGTGTCTAGGACGCTTGAAACCAAATGACCCTACACCGGCATTAGAGAGGTGTTGCCTGGATGACACAAAGCTTATGTGTCTGACTGAAAATAGTGTTGGCACTGGCGATTAATTAACTACAACCACCATATACGGCCGTGAATTTGGAGGCTTCCTTGCAAAACTACCGTATATGCACCAATTTATATGCCTGTATACATGTGTGTATTGTTGCTTTCCTTTCCTTTCCTGACTATTGATAAGTATTAGTAAAGCACCCTACCTGGCACGAGAAGACCAGGGATTCCCATCTTCAAAGGTGAAGCGTGCACGGGACAGGGGTTCAAAGCCCAAGCCGTCCCCCCGTGCTTTAATGTAGCTCTGCACGCGAAGTGCATGCATGGTAAAGAGAGAGGGTAAGTTGTAGAGGCGAGCGTGGGATCCTCTTGCTTCGTTGTTGGGCTACGTGTTAGTGATTTAGTTTGACGAACCATTACGAATCACAAAAATCGAGCATCTGATGAAGCGTTCAGTGATCAAGCCAGTCGGTAAGCCGTACGGGGTGATCAAAAAATATGCTGGTGACTTGGCAGGAAAGGTCTAGAGGGGATTGTGAGTGTGCAAAAAGACACGTAGGATGTATCTGCTTGTTAAAAAAAATCCTCTTCCACAGAACACACCTCTTTTAGTGCCCACAGCCTTTGAAAGGCTGCCCCAGCTAACTCATCGTGATAAGCAAAGCTTTGAATAAGGGCCCACTGAAAATTTGCGCATTTGACAATGGAGGCTGCAGTGCTTCTGGGTTTTGTAGAATAAGAGATGCTGTTCCGCTCTATCAAGTTGTTGCGAACTAATGACTTGTTCGTACGTTCTAGGCAGGGTTGCATATTTGAATCGTTGTACAGGCAATATCAGTAGTATGACAGAAGCGCAAGCGTAATGGCAGTATAACTAGTTAAAGAGATGCGCTACTTCGACCGACTAGGATCTAGGAGGATCCTCAAGGTATTTTACAGCTTCCCAGCCATGTAGGGCCGTACTATCTCAACAGGCACAGGGCGGATCCTCATGAATTTCTCACCTCGTCACTTGCAAACTGAGCTTTAAATGGCTCCAAGCCCTGAACATAAATTAGCAGTGATGATTATTATTGTGAGCTTCATTAAACGGCATGGCACAACTGCTCAAAAACAAATTTGTATGCTACTAATACTTTAACTACAACAACAAAGCAATGAATCCCGCCCTTTCATACGTACAGGGTGCCCAGTTACGCTACTAATCCTTTTACTACTACAACAAAGCAATGAATCCCGCCCTTTGATATGTACATGGTGCACTCACAACGTTTCTGATGTGTGATGAGACTCTAAAACGCAGTGCTTATATAAGGCTGACCGACTTTTAGCAAAATGTAAAACAGCCTGCATCTGATCATCCAAACAACACGGCTGATTTATCCACAGCTGTAACCTTTTTCCAGTACCATATTCAAATGCCTAGGCCTCCTGTGCTCCTGTGCAACCGCTGGGACATGCACACATCAACACCGGCACTGGCGAGAGGCTCTCGTACTCTTTACTCTCCATGCAACCTAATAAAGCAGCCAGTCTACCTGCAGCAAGGGGTGCCCAGGCCTTCGGCGCAACTGCTGGGGCGCACACACGTCAACTCCGGCACTGGCAAGGGGCTCCGACACAAGCACCGTGAAGGAACCCTGTCCATGGTTAAGTTGATATGGAAACGTGAGAATACAGAAGCAGAGCTAGTAAAGGCTTACACCAGGGCAGGGCTGCAGATCAAACAGTTATGTTTCCCAGCCTAGAAGTTTGTGTGGAGCTTCTGATCTTCCCCTGAGTTGCATTTACAGACTTGAGCATCCAATTGTCCCTAGTTAACTCACTAGTGATAATAAGCATCTAGTATTATAAAGACACCTAACAGGCAAAATTATCGCAGGCAGACACTCATTACCCTTACGTATTGAGCGTAACATTATAGCAACATGATTGTGCATAAATTTACGAGGGGGGCACTGGGCGGCGGAAGTCCAAGATTGCTGGGTTTTGCTTGCATGGAGTAACTTCTCACATGCCACTTACCAATTTGGAACCAATCTCGCTTGAAACAGAAGCTGACGTTACAATAGCTACCAGAGCAAGCGCTCAGATCCATGTTAGAACAGACTGACAGGAAAAAACGCGTATGTAGGGCACTTTTCCCAAGAGAGTTGCTTTCCATGGAAATGGCATTTAAATTTGTGCGGAATATATCTCGCCATCTACTTGGTCTTTCCACACCAAGTTTCTGCAATATTTTTTGTTTCTTGTCAGGACGTCTTGTCGAAAACACAGAACCACATGCATCTGATGCTGTGGGTGATCTGTTAACGGATTAGGTTCACACCACGGAAAACTGAGCATGGGGTTGACAAGTGCCAGTCACAAAGCAAAGGATCATTTGAAAACTCATATTCAGGCCTCTGTGTCCCCCCCTGTAATTCTTAGCTCGAAAATCTTCATGTGGACGGTCAAGATCGAGGTGTGGATACAGCCAACCCTTCCTTCCTGGCAGGGTTTATTTATATGGCAGGAGTCCGGACAGGAGTGCGCATGTTTGCAATTTGTGTGAAAACGGGGATTATATTCAAGATGAGAAGCACGTCATTTTTTCATGTATCGGTACCGAACATTTACGGCACCAGTTCAGCCACTTATTTGATAATATTTCTGAAGGTGATATCAAAGGTTTTGTTTTTCAACATACAAATTTATTAGTGCAGCTGTCGATCTTTTTGATTGATTTATTTGTTGGGACCTATAGGTTGAGCAGCCATGCCAGGCTGGAGGCCTTTGTAATCCAAACTAAACTAAACTAAACTTCCTTCCTGCACACCCTCTAACAGTGAACAACCTTCAACGCTCAGTTGTAAGTTTTACTGGCCATCCTGAACAAGCTTTGATTTCAACTTTCCCCTGAACTCCAAACAATACTAGCCAAGCTGCATCTGCCAAAACGTCACTGTGAAATGTCTGAACCTGCACAGCTCTTTTTCCACAACCATATAACAAATTGGCGACGGTGCACGATGTAACAGACATTTGCACGCTGATAGTAAATGCGTACGGTACATAAGAATGGACATAAATGCGTATGATACATAAGAATTGACGTTAGGCACCAAGCCTGCACACAAAGGCGGTGCATGACGTTGACGCACCCATGCACACCGGTGTTAGATGCATACCTCGTGCGACACATTGAAGTTAAAGTTGGGCGCGGAGTCTACCGGGGCTTGCGGACTGACACAAAACGGACGCCCCCCCTTTGTGCGGTCTATTTGGATGGAAGACGGGGGTAGGAGTGGGGCCCCACAAACAGCACTTATAGCAGCCCTTTGAAGCAGACGGCTGGATGCACAGCCACATGGCGATAGAAGGGATGGCCACAACCAAACATGTATATGGTATGATGTTTATAACAGGGAAATGCCCAAACAGTACTATACTATATGGCTGGCCAATGCTAGGCATTAGGCTTCTAATTCTGCGAAGTTGCGCACGTTGCGCATCAATTAGTTTGGAAAGAAAAACACTCACGACGAAAAAGCTCTCTTGCGGTCTTCTAACTGCGTGTAGCGCGCTCTGGATAAAAGAAGGAAAAACATTTTAGGATTATGAGCAGACATACGTGTGCGTGGTCTTGTATATGTACGTGTCAACCATTGTAACCATTGTATGTAGCACAGCTGCTGTGAATGTGCGAAATAACAGGCTGGCATGCGTGCGCACACGCACATGCAAGTCTGCTCGTCGACAGGAAGGTAGGCGAGGAGCGTGCCCATCTCCTCTTCTGTCACGGCTGCTGATTCAACTGCCAAGCGCAACATCAGGAAGACCTATCACGATACAAAGAGCAGGGGGAAAAACTACTAAACCTCCCTGATAACTACATTTTTTTTGGATTCCTCTTTATAACTTTTTATGACGTGCGAGTTTTTGGAAAATCGACAGCAAAAAAAAGTGCCGATTTATTAAGGCCCCGGTCACACGGGACTTGGTTAAGTCATTTGGTTAACTCTTTAGTAACCAAATAGTTAACCACGAGTCGGTCACACGGGACTTGGTTAGGTTAAGCCTAACCATTGGTTAGGTTTCGTAACTAGGGGGGAAGGGCGTTCACAAATTTGGTTAACTTTTTCGATGTTCCAGTTTCGTGCCCGGGCCCCCCCCTGGACCTTTATAAGTGCGTCTTGAGTCCAGGTTCACCATTATAGGCAAACATTTTTATTACAATCGTTGAAATATAATAGTTATGGGAAAGCGACAAAAAGCAAGTACTAGCCAGCATGCAAGCGCGCCCCATGCACCAGGGACCCCCTCTCACAGCTGGCGGACGTTGCAGGGCAGCTAAGCTCAGCCGTGAACCACGTGCTGCAGCTACAGCTGCCAAAGACAGAATGGGGTCCCTTGAGGAGGAGGAGGAGGGCCTGGATGATTCTATTCCAGTCGTACCAACCTCAGAAAGCAAAAGCAGCGGTACGTGCACACAAACACACACACACACGCACATACACACACACACACACACACACACACACACACACACACACACACACACGCTTGCCTTTTCAGGGTCAGAAGAGGAGGATGGGAGTGAGAGTGAGGATAGTGAAGTGCAGGCAGAGGAGGTAGAGGAGGCCAAGGGCAAGAAAGGGAAGGGAAGCAAGCCTGTCGAGATGGTACCAGCGACTCAGTATCTCTCACGTCTCAAGGTTGTAGTACTTATCGCTAACTACTACAACCTTGAGACGTGCTACGACAAGATGAATAACATGCGCAAGGAAGTCAAGAAGGTGTGCGAGGACCTGAAGGACACAAGGCCACACGCCAGCGGCCGTGCGTACACTCCTGAGGTATGTTTTTATTCATTGT
>Ga0307947_1000653_pt1 | contig 25215 bp, 17 predicted proteins | sample OrgLakmetagen232_FD_201840 | JGI IMG/M metagenome (GOLD analysis project Ga0307947, IMG submission 201840) | Saline water microbial communities from Organic Lake, Antarctica - #232 | ecosystem: Environmental > Aquatic > Non-marine Saline and Alkaline > Saline | place: Antarctica: Organic Lake...
GATGCAGCTGTTGCACAATTCATCTACGCTATAGGCACCACCTTCTGGGTTGTGGTAGCAATAAGCAAGTGATCATGCTACGTTCTGAGGGGCTGGGAGTTCCTCTGGGGGGCTCTAGAGGGCTTGGAAGTGCCTCTGGGGGGTTCTAGAGGGCCTGGGAGTGCTTCTGGGGGGCTCTGGGTGGCTTGTGGCTGCAAAATTCGTTAAGTGCCCAAAGTTGTATTGTACGGAGCAATTTGAAAATACCAGGGATGGGTCATACGTACTTCTGAGACGTCCCATACGGTATAATACGCTATTAATACGCAATAGGCGTATAATACAAAAACATATTTATGCTATTTTGGGGGGTACCCGTGGGCTTGCACCAACCACCCTCCAACCACCACGAATTGTCTCCCCAGCCTCCTGAACATTATAATGCCTCCTGGTAAAGACCCTGAGTGGCATCGTGTTGTTGATATGGGACAGAAAGGGCAGATTTACGAGATGCCAGATGCCAGATGCCAGAATAACGCGATTTCAGCAGCGGTGCCCCCCGCATCCGCGAGCACTTCATGAGGCAGAATCCCAGCGTAGGTGTAGCAGCATGCAAAGCTGACCCGGCAGGAATCCTCAGGGCGTAGTCGCAGCGCTCGCTAGCAATGGGAGATATTGCCGACGCTAGCGCTCAGAGGGAGGAGCATGCAGGAAAAGAGAGGCACCTGCACAGGACTACAGCAAGCACATCAGCAGCAGCATCTACACAGTCAATTGGACACCTGCAGCAAGAGGGCAGTGACCAAGGCTTGTGTGGATGCAGCTGTTGCACAATTAATCTACGCTACAGGCACCACCTTCTGGGTTGTGGTAGCAATAAGCAAGTGATCATGCTACGTTCTGAGGGGTTGGGAGTTCCTCTGGGGGGCTCTAGAGGGCTTGGAAGTGCCTCTGGGGGGCTCTGGGGGGCTTGTGGCTGCAAAATTCGTTGTGCCCAAAATCGTATTATACGGAGCAATTTGACAAATACGGTTAAATACGCGATAAATACGATACGACGTATAATACGCCTACGCCGTATGACCCATCCCTGATATTATTATACAATTATACAAAAAAATGCGGTTAAATACGGGATAAATACGATACAACGTATAATACGCCTACGCCGTATGACCCATCCCTGAAAAATACGGTTAAATACGTGTTAAATACGATACGACGTATAATACGCCTACGCCGTATGACCCTATTATTATACAATTAAACAAAAAAATGCGGTCGATTTTCCCGGTTTTTAGGAATTTCCAAGGAATTCCCCCTGATTTCTCCCCCAAAATGGACACCCTAGTTGCCATCTAGGCTTTGACAGCAGTGACGTCGAGGCTCGACCTCGTCGAGCCTCAACTAGAGGCTGGCACACCCTGAATTATAATTAATCAGTACACAATGATTTAAGAACGATTGACGGCCATCTAAGGCTATTTCCTGCACTTTGGACTGCAATTTAGGACCCTAAAACTCGGAAAATGGGCTAAAAGTTCGAAGGAAGAATAATAGCTTGCAAATGGCATTTTTGGGATTTGTTTAAAGCGCGTTACATTCTGCAAACCCAAACTCCTGAGTGAACCACGAACTGAACAACCCTGCTCTATACTATCATCAACGACCATTGGAGTGCCTTTTGGCCTGTCCTGTGAATTTTTAACCAAACTGAGCCCAAGCTATTGAACTCCTCCCTCGAAGCATGCGTCAGACTATCGTGATTGTACCTATAAAAGAGAATACTGCAATATTGTTCGCCTGATGTTGCTCACACCCTTTTCTTAATCCACCCAATGCAACACGGCAAAAATTTCTGAACAGGTTGATGCCCCTCAAGATCCTTCTGCATTTGTGCACCGTGTGGGGCGCACAGCACGAGCCGGCAGGTCTGGCGCTGCCCTGCTGTACCTATCTCCCCATGAGACCTCTTATGTGGATTTTTTGACCTTGCGGAACGTGAGCGCTTCTTTCTAAATCTTAGATATTAGCGCCTCATTCAAGGCATGATGTAAATTTGAACAATTATGAATCTTGCACACGCATGCTGAAACCTGCACTCATGCAAATGCTGGTGTACGCCTTTGTACAACACTCTAGATGTAGCATATTCACTGCTTTTAAGCTCCTTTACCTTGATGGGCCGCACACAGTGCTCTTTTTCTATTACAATGCTTAGGTACCTCTACTTGCATCACCCCAGTTACAAGGGGCGCCTGCTGACATAGGCCTCCTTCTTCGGAAGGAAGCCGAAACAGATCGTGAGGTACATTATCGACAGGCTTTTTTGTGATCTTTTTGTTTAAGGTTTTGATTCAGCCTGTCCTAGGTTGCTAAGGTATTGATTGGTTGTCTTGATTCAGCCTGTCCTGATTCTTAGGTCCTAAGGTTGCTAAGGTCTTGATTCAGCCTGTCCTGATTGTTAATCAGAGTACAGCAAATCAAGCCATGGGGCACCAGCACCTGCTCTTTGTATTGTTACATTCTTACAGGTGATGGAGTCAGGGACTAAGGCGTTTGTGTCTTACGTGCGTGGATACAAGGAGCATCATTGCCGATTTATCTTTCGTGTACAGGTGCGTGGAAGAGGGTGTACGAGCATCAGTGTTTCCTTTTGAGCGACATACCATACCAAACATGGATTTTCGACTTTAAAAAACAACATGAAATTAAAATTCCGGGATGTCGACGAGCCCCTGTGAAAACAGTCCTGTGGCCTTTTTGATCTCCCTATTTGTTGGGATACATATCAGAGAACGCGTTTGCTTGCCATTGTGTTTAAGTGTTCCGATGTGTACCTCGACAGTCTTTTCAATTTCTCTTGCACACTCAAGTTCCAAAGACTTCCAAAACACTTCCAAAAGGTTGGTTATGTCATAATGAGCCACAAACCCCCAGTAAAAAGTGTTAACTGCCAAGGCGACAAGTGGTGGGAAGTACGCAGGGGCCCATGGGCCTACAAGCAAATCTAAAAAAAGCTTAGGCATTTATCCCCTTGGGACAGGCCCAGCGCAAGGACTGGGGCTGGGGGGATGGACAAAAAAGTTGCTCCCTAATTTATTGCAGCATCTGCCCACTACAGTGTAGTGCAATTGACAGTATCGTCAATGAGATCAGCAAGCCCCCTTGACAATTTTAAGCCCCTACTTTAAAGGTGGTGTCCATGCAAACACTCCTCAATTACATTTTACGCCATAAGCCGGGAGGTCACAAACCTGCCAGAGGGCTGGGGCAGCATGCTAAACTCGACATGAGGTTCATTTCTCAAGTTCACACAAGCCTCCCCAGGACCACCCAGGCTGAAAATCAACACAGGTGCCTAACCAAACTTTTTACCGTGCCAGAAACAGTTTGGGGCCCTGGGATGCCATGTGAAAGTTCAAGAGCAACAAATTTTGTTTAGAAGCTCTATGAAGCTGCCCAGGATTCCTCAGGCAGGCCACTGGACCACTTCCTACTGTTGCAGTGTCCATCAGCACATTTCACTGGCTGCGTTTGCTGTGTCAGGGGGCCCTTGGTTCGGCTGCAAAGGTCACGGTTGATCATGCAAGCATGAGTTTCTGAGCTCGGATTGAATGGATGCCAACGTCGATGGGTTATGTAATTTTAGTTAAATGTTCATGACGCACAAAAATTTCCTTGGACAGAATACTTGAGGATTGCAGCACGTGTTGGCTTGGAGTGCTCGTGGAGTATGCAAATTAAGGCGTGAAGCGCACAGTGCAGGTGCTTGCCGCAAGCTGTGTGTTGAAGCGGTGTTCAGACTATGTGGCCAGCCCTTGCCCTGTCCTCTTAGCAGATGGGGAAAAGCAGCAGCAGCGCATCTTCACGCCAGCTTTAGCAAAGCCTGCTCCAGCACAGCGCCATGCACACCACTGCAGCGTCTGTGGGGCAGCAGGGCACATACACCCACACACACGCACAGGCATGCGCGTACAGGCGTGCTCGCACAAACGCACGGACACACACACACACACGCACAAACACACGTACACACATGTGCGCATACACACATACACACACACTGCATATGAACACACGCGTTGCACAAACAGCGCGTTATGAACTGCACCAACTCTTTAGCGCCGCTTGCGACGCTCCTTCATTTGTCACCTAAAGAAGACTTTACTGGAACGTATTAGTTTGACCACCTGGTGTGTCTATTCACACCCTTTCTTGCTTGCAAGACAATATAACTTGGATGCACTTTATTGCAGCTTCTGAAGTGATGATGTAATAGGGGCTGTTAACGATGGCTTATCTGCCACAGAAAATGCACTTGTTCAAAAGTATGTATTCTGTAGGGTGCCATAACTAATCTGAGGTTTAAAAAAACCCAATTATTAAGCCCCAATGCGAGCAATGCGAGGGGGGCAACACATAATCAATAAACACAATGCGGGCCTGTGCGAGGGCCTTCTGGCCCTATGAGCTGCACCTACATGCATATGCACGCGCGTGTGCGCGCGTACGTATGCGTGCGTGCGCATGTGTGCATACGTGCGTGTTTGTGTGCGTGTGCGTGCGTGCGTGTGTGTACGGTTGTGTGCATACATGCGTGCATGCATTGTGTACTTGTGCGTGCGTGCGTATGTGTGTGCGTGTGTGTGCGCATACGTGTGTATGTAAATGTGCGTGTATACATATGTATACATGTCCCATACATGTGTGTGCGTTTGTGTGTGTGTTTGTGTGAGTGTGTGTTTGCATGCGGGTACATGTGTGTGCGCGAACGTGCGTGTTTGTTTGTGTACTTGTGTGTGTGCGCATGCGTACATGTGTGCATGCACGTAGGTGTGTGTGCATGCGGGTACGTGTGCGTGCGTGCACATGTGAAGGGAATGAAGGCGCCCTTCCTCTTGGTCCTTCCTCCACAATAGAGGGCCAGCCTCCCAAGCTGTTTGTCCACCTTGGGGGCCTTGAGGGGCGGCTTGGGAGGCTTTCCCGGCTTGTCCCCATTCATGCTTAAAATTAATTAATTACAATGCGAGCTTCGCGAGGCCCTTGTAACTTAGATATTTAAATTGCTCCCGACACACCGCGAGGGGGTCAAAAAGTTCGCGTAGCGCGGTGATATAAGTACCCTATGGTAAAATGCATAGAGTTCTCTGGCAAAGCGTTCCAGGGCTGATACTCCAACGTCTCAGCTCGGTTCAGAAGTTGTTAGATTTACTCAGCCCACTCCCTACGCTGACAACTCAGCCCCACAGACGTTGCAGTGGTGCGCATGGCACTGTGCTGGAGCTTGTGCGTGAAAAGTGCTGCTGTTGCTGTTCCCTGTCTGTTAAGAGGACAGGTCAGGTGCAAGCATTGTGCCCAGGCTGGTCACAACGTCTCACACGAACGTTGCGAGCAATCCTCAAGGGTTGCATGGCAAACTTCCGCGTGTCATGATCCTCTGACTAAAATAAAATTATATACCGCACCTTTCTTATATCACCCCGATTGCATAACGTCTTTAGCCCTTGGGAATGATGCTGGTATTGTTTTTTATATTTTTATATTGAGGCTGCGGGGTTCTCTGGAGTTGCCGTAAATAAAGTTTGGCGGGTGGCCGAACAGGAAGGGAATGACTCTTCCGCCATCCCTGCCCCCCTCCCAACATAGTCGGAGCTCGAGCTGCCCCTGCCGTTATGACACAGGCAACCACATGCAGGCACTACGCACACATGTATGCATAAGCTAACACGCGCGCTGGTATGCGCAACCTTAAGCGCATGTGCACACGCAAGCATGCACTACGCACACACAAACACACATCAACACACACACTCTTACTCACACACACACTACACACATAGACACAAACACACATTAAATCAAGCACTGTATATGTGCGCACACGCGCATGCTGACACATATACAAACACACGTGCAAGCGCTGGGCAAACTCCACACCGGGGTTGGTGCGGGAATGGCTAAAATATTTCTTGGAAGGGTCCGGGGTTCCCCAGGGCTATTTGTATTATTTAGTATTTACCGTACCTTACTGTACTCACCCCGGTGCCCAAATTTCAGAAATATTAAATGTAACCCCGGGTAACCCCGGACCCTGTAAATAAATGTTTTAGCCTTCCCCGCACCAACCCCGGTGGGCATTTAGCCCAGCCAGTGCCTGTACAAGTGTATGTGTATGCGTGCACATGCGCGAATGTGCGTGTGCAAGTGTGTTTTCGTTTCTCGCTTGCTGTGCGTTTGCGTGTGCATGTGCATGTGCGTGTGCATGTGCGTGTGTGTTGTGCGTACAAGTGTGTGTGTGCGTGTGTGTATGCGCATGCGAGTTTGTGCGTCTGCATGTGTGCTGATGCTTTTTGTGCTGAGCCCTCTCCTCTTTTGCCTGCTGCAGCCTGGCTAGGTCGGCTTTCTGTTGCTCCTCCTTTTGCTGCTGCAACGGTGCTTTTTCCTCTGCTGTCGCTGCCGACTTGACGAAAAAGCTGTCAAACGTCCGCTGCAGCGCCCGCTGGAACACACCAGGGCGCAACCTGTGCTGCTGACGCTGGGGCTGGTGTTAGTGCTGGGGCTGGGGCGGGGCCTGGGGGGGGAGCGGGGGGGGCAGAGGGGCCTTCTCAACTCATCATTGTTCACTCACCCACCAAACTTTATTTTCGCTAACCCCGGTTAACCCCGGAGCCTCTGAATAAATATATATTTTACGATGTTGGTATCACGCCGGAGGGCAAAAAACGTTATTTACCCGGGGTGAGTTAAGAAAGGTACATTATGAATTTTCGGTTCCGGGGTGAATGCTTAAGGTACGGTAGCACATCAACAGTAGCATTGATTGAATCCAAGCTCAGAAAGTCATGCTTGCATGGTCAACCGTGGACTTTGCAACTGGAACACAATTGAGTGCCCCTGACCCAGCAAACGCAACCAGGGAAGTGTGCTGATGGATACTGCACCAGCAGGAAGTGGTTTGGGGCTTGGCTGAGGGATCCTCGGCAGCTTCCTGGAGCTTCTGAACCTAAAATGTTGCTTGAAAACTTTACACACGGCACAGGTTCCCCTCATTAATTTGACACGGTGATGGTTTTGGTTAGGAGCCTACGTCAAGTCTCAGCCCGGGAGGTGCCCTGGGTGGGCCTGGGGAGGAGGTCGGGACTGCCCAAACATAAATTGTTGCTCTAGAACTTCCAGGCTTGTTGAGTTGTACGGTTTGGTACGGTTACGGTTTGTACGGTACGGACCATACTTGCTGTGAAACAGCGTACTTCCATAATTGTTACACCATATTTTACCGTAATTACGGTATATTACAGTACGGTCTACGGTACGGTGCCAAGGTGGCACTGCCAATGTAAAACATGTTGATCTCAACATAGGCCCTGCCGCTCCACACCCTGCCCCCCCCCACCTCCCTGACCACGCAGGGCCACCAAACAAAATTTTGCATTGTGGCAGCCAAAATCTCAGGTCAGGATATGCACTGGGTGGGCCTAGGGAGGCATTTATGTGAAGTTTGGTGGAAAGGAGGCGACGCTAGGGGCATACGCCCCCACGAGGGGGACTTTGCCATGTTTATTTTAGTTTGGACTACAAGGCATTAGACGTGGGATAGCTGCTCAACCTAAAAAGATAATTTCAAAACAAAATAAGTAAAAAGGGAATGTTTCGCAATTGGAACATTGCTGACCTTAAAAGTACGAGGCTAGGGGGGCAAGTTAGACTGCTGATGAGGAATACGCACTGACAAAGCGAAGCTGCAGGTGAAAAACGTCCAAAAGGCTAACACGTCCTACTAGCCCATACACACAAACGCTGTCTGCGTAGAAACGTAGGAATTAAAAACTTGAGGCTAGAACATACACACATTAACTTAAACAAAGACAAGTTTATAAATGCAAGGACTCCTGAAGTTGGATAAGGCTTGAAAGTGGGTGTAACTGGTCTGATGTAATCAGTGTTGTGCACTTTACTGTTGACGCCGTCAACCGTCATTTGACGGTCAGGCGTAATTTACGGTTTTGACCGTCAGAAACTAATCCTCAGGCGTAATTTACGGTGTTCATTTTTGACGTCTGACGGTCGGCTTTACAGTTATTTACGGTGGGAAACCGTCAGGAATTAGTTATTTACGGTGGGAAACCGTCAGCAGCTGGCCAGGCCGGGCCAGGCTTGACTGACTCAGGGCCAAACAAGCCCTCTTGGCCTGATTACCGGAGGACATTTTATACTTTTATCGCAAATCGCGAATGTTATTTGTGGGGAAATCGGAGCTAGAGTTGGCACTCTGAGCCACTGAGTACCTGACGCCGCACCGTTACTTACGATTTCCCACCGTCAGTATGAATTTCACTGTTAATTACGGTTATGTTACGCAGACGTCATTAAAGCACCGTAATTTACGGTGCCATTTCTGATTGACGCTGTATGTGCACAACACTGGACGTAACGTAAAAGTGGCATTGTTTTAGTATTCACACTGCTGGACTTGCAGTTTTGTGGAAAGGATAATTTAGTGGGCAATCTAAAATGAGCTCCCAGCATCATTGCAACAAAAATGAAAGAAAACGGCTGAGTGGTTGGTGTTGTATGAGGATTTGAGCCATTTTCCCATGGAAATCACCACATTAGGGCTTACATGCAACATGTGTGCTTAATCCAGTCTATCTCAGCACGCAAAGCGACCCACATAAAACTGGGCACATGCCCGGGTAGTTCTCAATGCCAGCTACACTTTGGTACTAAAGTGGTGTTAATCGGATGAGGTGGCTGTGAGTGGCTGCCTTCTGAATGCAAAAATGCACATTTTCAGGCCTTTCCTCCGTTGACCTCCTCTGGTTTTTTCTTCACCAAGAAACGCTTTTTATTGCTTTTTCCAGGAAGCTATTGCAAGCCCCCCCTGAAAGGTGCAAAAAGAGCATGGGGCAGCTCTCACTTTTGTGCGCACCAGCAGGTTGTCCCAGGCATTTGTATGTAAAGCGTCGGCGACCCTTCCTGAGGCAGGTTTCAGGGATGGTCACCAAAAAGCAAACTGGAATTTGGATACAATGAATTTTCTGTACAGTTAACATGCACCCTTGCTGGTCATGCAGGACCTACCCCTTGGGCGCCTTGGCTCGTCCCTAGGATTGTTGCGCTTGCCGCACATGCCTGAGGTCAAGAAAGCACTCATGGCGCAATCTACTGGAGGGTCAGCAGGATGTCTGGAGTATTTCAGCCCTAGCATAGTGGACATAGAGGCCATCAAGTACAAAGACAAGTCCAGGGAGAAGCAGCGACAAAAGGTATGGCAAAGAGCAGTGCTGTAATGACTCGGTCTTGATGTTTCTCGGCTTTAATTGTTCAATATTGCACGTAAGAGGTGTGTGTGAACAGTAAAACTGTTTTAACAAAATCTCTATCTTGACCTATTTGGGCAGGTCAGGTGATGCTTAGAATGCCAAACCAAGATGCCAAATCACCGTAATGCTTCTTAAGGATTGCACACACACACACACACACACACACACACACACACACACACACACACACACACACACAGACACACAGGCACACACACACGCACACACACACACGCACACACATGCACGCACCGTCTGGCTGGGTGGCGTGTTTACAGGGCTATCAAAAAGAAGTGCAGTTACACGCTCCACCCCATTTTTGTTTTTCTTAGGATCACACCACTTTTTAGTCCAGTACCCAGTACCCAAACACACTCTTCAGTGTTTGCACACTTGTCTGCAGCTGTTGAAGGAGAGATCAAAGCAGGCAGCAGACGCAAAAACAGGAAATGTCAGTAAAAAGCGTGCGCGGGATGGTAAAGATAGCAAGCTGCAGGACGCGCAGCACCAGGCAGGCGAAAGGCTGACTGCTGCGGTACGCAGAAAGCTTCAGGTATGCGCCTATTTGCTGTTCCCTCATTCATTGGGTAGAGTCTGGAGGGGTGTGCCTCTTCCTAAAAGGGGTTAATAGGACTTTTCTGATCAACCCTCTTCGGCGCTCCTATAATAATTGTGCGTCCTTATCTTTCCTCATTTTGAATTGCCTCATCTATTTTGGACAGGGAATTATCATGCTTTTGAGCTGATGCAGCGGACAAACCTTCCGCATCCATTTCATATACACCCAAGTATAGCTCTGCTCCAGTGCCTGTTGCTTCGGCACCTTCATGGGTTTTGAACTTTGCCCTGCTTCACATTTGTGCCTCGTGCTGCTCATAACAGGCTCACGATGAGGCCAAGGAGTTGTCTGCTGAGTATGCGCTGCTGCGTAAAGTCAAGAGCGGGCGAATGAGTGAACGGGCATATGAAGTAGCTACTGGATTAGCTGCTGCCAGCGAGGACGAAGCTTGTGAAGATGAACGCACAGATGAGCCCAGTGTAGATGTCAGCCCAAGCCAGACCTACGAGGGCCCCAGAAAGAATAATGCGTCAGACAGAGGAAATATCAGCCGCAGCAAGGAGATGGGCAAGACATTCTTCCAAGCTGCAGGCGGCGCAGGTGCCAAGCGCCAGAAGCAGGGTGACAGCAAAGACAGAGCCGCTGGCAAAAGCAAGGACAGCAACCAGCCTGCGTCTGCAGATGCAACAAAGCTGCAGCAGAAACAGGAGGCACGGATGCGGAAGCTGAAACGGAAAAAGTCAAAAAAAAAGTTGTAAGAGTGTAATAGAAGGCTGGATGCGTGTAAAACGAGTGCATCTAATTGCAAGTGAGTCGTCTGCAAAACTATCGCCAATGGAAACCTGACCACCATTTTCTAGCACCATGTGACATGGCCGGGTAGTGCAATAAGTAGTCTTCATCTTTATTAAGTGGAGAGGCCTGCTTGGTATCGTTTGGGATGGCTGATCAACATTTAAGTATGATAAAACTTGAATAAACATCATGCAAAAAGTGCGATGCTAACCTTATTGGGAAGGTGATTCAGAGTTACAGAGTTACAGATAGCCATCAAGGTAAGGTTACATCGCTATATATGCCTCAGGGGCATCTGAGCGGAAGCTTGGTAAAGCCTGTAACCACCCTATCTAAACAAAAGGGAAAGTTTCTATGATAAGCAAGAGAAAGAGTCGGAAATAAAAGGTCTAGCCATCAAGGTAAGGTGATTCAGCTCTAAATGCTGATGAATGTCCCTCAATAATTTCGTATGAAAACCAAGGAAGATTTCAAGTCTATATTGAGGACATGTTGCGCTTCAAGTTTAGTTTAGGTTTAATTACAAATGCCTCCAATTGGATTGTAAAGGCCTCCTGGCAGCTGCTCAACCTATAGGCCAACAAAAAATTAATCAAAAAGATTGAGAGCTTACCAACAGAGCCCAGCCATACATGGCTTAAGCTGGTACCATGATTCGTGTGCCAAGCTGTGCGCCTGCACTTATGAACTTGTACGCATCACAGTTATGTCGTAGAAAATTTTTGATATCACCATCAGAAATATTGTCACGAAAGGAAAGAAAACAGCAGGCAGTGAAAACCACCCCCCACATTAAATAAGGGAATTAAAGCCACTTTGGTACCAAGTGCTGTAAAAATCCTTTACCAGCAGACAAAAAGGGCCCTGTCAGACAGGTAGGAGTCAACAGAGTACCAAAAGGAGTAAAGAAGTTACAAATAGACTGGAGTAACAGGTTTAAATAAGCAAGAGTGCCAGGCACAGAAACTGCAGGGGGGGTTACCAGGGACTCACTACCCGTCTTTACCATGCCAGCCTCAAAAACTACCAAGATGCATATTATCAAATAAACGGTTGAACTGGTGCTGTATGGGTTTTAGGGGCCCCAATTGATTATGCCCCAATTGATTATCATCTTGAAAATCTCCGCTATCGTTAAAGATAAAGCCAACAGCCCAAAAGTGCGACAGCCAGGCTGCGATCTTGTGAGAAGTGTTTGCTGTAATACACAAGACTTGTAGCACATACCAAAAAAACTCAACTTTACAAACACGTGAACTCCGCTCCGGTCTGAGTTTCTGCCAAACAAGCAACTCTCACTCGAGTCCATGACATCAAGTCCTAAACCATGCTACATTCCTCATAACATTCGTAATCAGAGCTGTTCCCATGTACTCTGGCATGAATGTCGGAAACCTCTGATGATACGCCACTGGCTTTTTGAAACAGTTGTAAGCTTTAATTAACGCTTTGAAACATCAAGCATGCCAACTGGCACGTACTAAGCCAATTAGGTACAGATTTTTTAAAAATATTCAAGAAATGGTTGACCTTGAGTCTGCATGCATGCCACCTATAACATGTTTTAAATTTACTTAATGCACAGCTGAGGTACATGCAAAATAGAACAGCAAAAAGTACATAGGCAAAATGGGAGAGGAAAAGCTGTGCACTTGAATTTCTTTGTATTGAAGTGCTAGTAAAATAGAAAGAAAAAGAAGAACAGGCTGAGTGCTAACCCGCGTTCATCCAGCAACATAACCTCGGGGCACTCAACAAGAGGCAAGGAAAACAAGAGTAAGCCAGAACAATAGCGATTAAGCTGTTGCGATGGCTGGTGCGCCAAAACCAACTCTAAATTAATCCAAGGCTAAAGCAAAAATCTCCCCTGGAGGTCTAAGCTAGAAAAGCACAGCAAGTCGCTCTCAAAAACCAAGTCCATAGTGGGGAGGACAGGAAGGGAAACAGTGAGCTAAAAGTTGGCCTAGGCAAATGGGTGCAGGCTCCAATGCTAGGATAAGGGTGAGGCTGGTTTGTCTATACCTAGAAACAGACAGCCGACACAAAAGATTCTAGCTAGGACGGCAGCTACAATGAAGCAGCCAAAGAGCTGTTCGGCCTAAAATACACAAAAGGGAAAGTTTTAAATTCCCTGGAAACTTTTGATCTCCCTTCAAAGTAAGCCTTTTAAATATAGATCTTAAGCCAATCAAGATTTTTACTGACTGATAAGCACAAAAATTTACTTTCCACACTGTCCTGATATGGTGCACCATTGTTCAATTTTCCCGGTAAGTGCAATACCAGATCGCTCCAGCACTACATCCAGCTAAAGGACATCACAGATTGATCTGCATGCCCAAGCATGCATCCTTGATACTCCCACCCCCTTCTTCCTTTCTGCGACGTTGCCTAAGCCTTCCTCAACAGAGAAAAGAACGCCTGTTTGCTTGATTAAGCACGAGCAGAAGGCAACGAGAAAAAGCTGTTGATATGTGTCTCAGGATGCTAAACAGGCCTCAGTCAGATTCATGAAACCAGACGTGCTGAGTTAACTTATCAAGTGTGCAGGTACGGAGAACAGAGGACAGTCGCTCAGCCCAGCAGCAGTGCCCAGCAGCATGCGGCACCAAGGCAGCCAACCCGCCAAAGCAGAGCCCCAACATGGAGCCCCCCAAAGGCGAGCTGTACAAGAACAGCTCCATGCTACCGAAACTCTCCAAGAGCACCCCCTCCTCCCCTCTCCCCACTTCCCCACCAACATACCCAGTTGATCAGGCAGGCCCAGACACCAGCGTGGGACGAGACCATGCATTCCTCCGCCATTATTTAAGCGCAAGTACAAGAATATGAAACTGGTTGAGCTTGTCAAGGCTACTTCAGCGTGTGTATTTTGGGGCTTAAAGAAAATCCCCCTTTGAGAAAATGCCCCAACAACGTGTTACGTAATGTTTCTTTCCCTTTTTTCTTTTCCTGACTAAGGAGTTCCATGGTTTGTATCATGATCTTGGGTTTAATTTGTTCAGTAGACAGGAGGAATTAAAGTGTAAAAAGATGGACTGAGAAATAAAACAATTGAAAAGGCTGAGCTTGAAACTAGCAAGTTACGGGGCCCATTCTAAGAGCATCGAAAACTTTGACGCAAATAGTTCAAAACTTAGCCGCGATCAAGGATCTAAAGGCCACAGTTTGTGCCCTGGGCAATCACAATTTATTTGTGAGTACCTCTCCATGTACTATAATTTTTTGTTGAGCAGCTTATTCACAACCAGGTGGCGTTGCCCCTGGGTGCAGATCGCCAAGTTGTGATCCGCACAAGCACGTCCTGTACGCGTCAGAATACGTGCTATGCTTGTTCAGAATGTTAATGTCTGGAGCTAGTAGTCTGATCAACCACAAAGCCAAACCAAACAGTTCATAAGGATTTTACTCCTTATGTTACGTGTTAAAGAGTCTTCTTTTTCTGGCTACTTCGACGCATTTTGCAAATAGCACTCTGGTAAACCCGAGGACGGGTTTCTCTAGGGGGGGGGGCAATGTAACAAGCATTGTTACATGTGTGGTAATGGAGTTAGTTGGCCTAACTCCTTACTGCAAGGAGGGGATATTATCCCTGGGGAGTTGGATTTCAGTAGAGTTAATATAATAGAAATTACACAAATTCCCTGATTTCTCTGCTAGCAGGCAGCAGCTCACAGACACGGGCGAGCACGGGGCCCGTGTCCTCCCGCATCAATTCCTCAGCCTAAGGTACAACTGTCGGTACTTCACTTAGCGCTGTTACATTCTGGTATCGAAGCCGAGGTTCTCGGTTCGAGTCTTCCGGCCCGCAAAGACGAAGTGTTTTTGCGCACGCTTTACACTTCGCCGCATAACATCGAGCTCCTCCGTTAAAATCGAGTTCCTCCGTTAAAATCGAAAGCCTCAATCATGTAAATACCGTACAGGTTAGGTGGTATATGCTACGAGGACGCGGTGGGGCGAATGTATATATATGCATAAGTAAAGTAAGAATTAATTATCGCTCATTCATCCGGGTAACCATTTTGGGCCGCTACGCTACAAGAGCAAGAGATAAATTCTTCACCAGCCAATGTCGGACGACATGTAGGCGACTTCGAAATTCGTCAAAGTTGCGATGGAAGAGAGAGCAGGGGGGCTTGGTGGCCATGCTTCGCGAAGAATACGTGTCTGGGAGGCGTGGCAAGGGAACGAGGTGCAGCTCTGGTGTCTGCTCATTGCCTGGGCACCCCCATCTTGTGGAACCACAAGTGCATGTGCAAACACAGTAAACACTGCTATTCACCTGCAGAAGTTCCTTTGCTGGGGTCATCTTATCACGGGGCCCAACTGGAAGCCCACTGTAGGCACGGTCTTCATCCTGGTGGCGCCCGTGGTCATATACCTCACCTTCGTTGCCTCATACATGACCATCCAGCGCTCTGCTGCAATCATGGTCTTTAGGTTGGTGTCACACACCCTCCATGCTCTCTTGCCTTGCCAGAGAGGAATTGCATGAACACCTGGCAGTCTCGTGCTCCTGCTCTGCAGCTGCATCCTCCCTGTGCTGGCCTTGCTCTTCCTGGGCATGACCGCATGCACCGACCCAGGCATCATTCCAAGGCGCCAGCCTGATGAAGAGTACCTCCAGGGCAGAAAACCACGGTAGGCTGCTGAAATGACTTCTTGCAATTCACGGGCTTTGTGTTTGTTGAATACAAGGGTGTGAAATGCTGCTTATGTGAGAAGCCACCTTCATGTAGCACTCAAACGCATGCAGACACACGTGTGCACACAAACATGATCAGAAACAATCGCTGCGCGTCCGTCCTCTCCCACTAATACCTATCACAGGACCAAAGAAATGATGGTGAACAATCACCGCATCATAACACGCTACAACGACACTTGCCACTTCTACCAGCCACCTCGTGCGCACCACTGCAGCGTGAACGACAATTGTATAGAGCGATTCGACCACCATTGCCCTTGGTGAGCAAGATGTGCACACAGACGCACACCCACGTACAAACACGCAATCATACACGCACACATGTAATCACACGCGAATTAAAAGGGATGAGTTTCAAATAATTAGGTCACACACATCACACATGGCAATAAAATACATGCAGTTTGTCACATTAAAGCACGCGCATGCCAACAAATGCATACAGACGCAAGCATACTCTCATTTGAAAGATAAAAGTTGCTCATAGATAGGATTGGCCAGAGCCATACACACATACGTATTTACGGTGCATATACGATATTTCTAGCAAGGAAATGTCCATTTATATGGTCATATGCGGTGCGTGTGTACAATCCTGGCCAACCCTACTCATTGGCATACATTCACACAATTTAGAATGTCCTCACCTACCCCCGCATATGCTTCATACAAAGCCACACATTCACTTGCATGCAGGGTTGGAACCACTGTGGGAGCGGTAAGTACAGGTTGTAATTGGTGCCTTTGCGAGAGACTCAGATGAGAGTAATAGCTGTTTTTTCAGAGGAAATTAGGGTGCTTTGTTACATATGGAAGGTATGCACAGCACATGCACGTGCCTCAAACCACACAAGCTTACAAGATGGGCCATGACTCTGGGCGCCTGCCATTGTGCTTGTTTGTTGCAGCTACTCGTGCTCACACCTAATGAAGTGCTGCCCCATGCTCCCTCACACTTTGCTCCATCTACTCTCGTGCCCTACAGCGCAACTACCGGTTCTTCCTACTCTTCATTTACACAGCAACTGTGTTGTGTTTGTACGCCTTTGGCAACTCACTGGCGTCACTGTTCGTGCGACACAGCGAACTTGTAGACAAAGCACGGGCACGTGGGGAGAGTGGAGACGATAAGTGAGTGTTCATCTTGAGATGCGTGCATATTGCGACAAGCGTCTTGGGTTTCAGGTGTTATTAAGCAGACGCAATTCGTTTGTTGAACGAACAGGGTTGTGCTGCCAAGGCGGATAGCACTGTCTTCAGTGCTCTTCGACATAGCCCCCCTTTTAAGTGTTGTAAACAAGTGGCATTCCTCTTGGACAGCTCCCTTGGGTTCATTCCATCTGCTTCAGCAGGATGAAACTGTGAGCTTTTCAGGCTCTCTTAGCAATTACAATTGTTTAAAGCATAGTTTGAAGTTTGAAGCTAAATACCTCCCAAACGGACTGGCACCTTGTCGGTTGGTAAGTGCAGCACATGACCTTTGAATTTGCCGGAAAGTTGTTGCTACTGCTGCCTCAAACCCTCGACCATTCAATATTTTTATGAAAGAATTAGACCGCCATCTCTGCAAAAGAAACAAACAAGGAGTGCATGGTTGGCAGTGAGTGCTGGCACGCAAGTGAATTTTCGTACATGCATACTTGAGCACACATGCACTGAACCATACAACATACTTCGAAGCATACAATAAACTCTTCTACATTAATAATTACAACATTTACAGAAATTGCAGCATGCTCTGCCCTTGAATTTATGCTCTGTAGGCTGGAAGGATCACACCCACTGGCTGTTGCTCTGACATGCAGGTGGGGTCAGACCATTGGAGACACCATTCCGGCCATCGTGATCATGGCCTATACCTTCCTCCTGTTCTGGTTTGTTGGAGGGCTGTCAGGATTCCATGCGTACCTGGTGGCCACCAACCAGACCACTTACGAGACGTTCAGGTACTACAATTGCTGAGAGTGCAGGGGGAAATGTTTCAAAATCTGCAAAGAGATGTGCCATATTTGCATAAAGATCTGTAATTTTCAAGTGGCTTGGGTTTAAAACAAGGAGCCAGGTTATCTTGCATGAGCCGTTTGAAAACGCGTCCAGGTAGATCTGGCCCTCCACAAAAATCATATTTGGTTTATTTTGCTCTTTTCTACACTGTACAAATCATGCTACTGCTATTTATATTAACTGGGGGGAAGGGAGTGATCAATTTGTCAGAAATGGCGATAAACATATGTACATTCCTATGTGGGAGCATTTCTGACAAAAAATACGCAAAACGTTCAAATCACGGGTTTTGGCAGAGATTTTTTTTTCGCACTTGCAATTACAACTGACCATGCCAGAACTCTGCCGGATTTAAAAACTCAGTGCGTGGGTTTGACCGAGTCCTTCACAACGTTTGAGTATCTTTTGCCTGGGGGTGTTGTCCTGTACTGTGTCCCCGGCTTGTTTCTGGGCATCTGTGAGGAAAAGAAGTTCTGGCAATGCTTAAGCACCTGAAACTCTGGCAACGTTCGGGCACCTGAAACTAACAGGTTTATTTGGCAGTTGACTCAGGTTCTGGCAGGGTGGTTGGAACTGCAAATTCCCTGCGCAGAACATTCTGTGAGGTTGTTGGAAGTGCAAGGAGTCAAACAGATGTTAAATAAATACATCAAAAAGGGTTGTTTCTAAGTCTTAAAAACGGGCTTAACCTTTAATTGTTTTCTAGTGCATGTTCTCCATGACAGGAATTTTTCAAGCTAATGACTGTCATGTACAGCACTCGAGGTTGAAAGTTGCCAGTCATGGCGCACATCTAATTAGCTGCGGCATAATCCCTACTTTTCAAGCACATGTATGCTGCATCCGACCAGCCATAGCACCCAGTTGGGTGATTTTTGGTACGATATTTTAGAGTCTGTACTAGGATATTGTAAAAGAAATGGTGTGTAAAGATCCAGTGATTCGTGAGATATCAAACCCCAGCCACTACCTGGGTGCCAAAATGGGTCAAATACTGACCCCTCCAAAAGAAAAGAAATAGATTAAGCTACGCAGGCCGTGAATCCCTCTCAGTAATTAAGGAACCACTCCCCACAGTAATTAATGAAGTTGAGCCACTTTGGATAGAAGGGCCCCAGGGGGCCTGCCCAAATTTCTCTGCGCGGCCCGAGTCCTTTATTTTTCAGACCTCAGATCATGCAAGCTCATCCGGTGCAAGCTCATTATCAGGTGCAAGGTTGTTTTAAAATTCAGGAAGTCAAAGTATATGGGTAATAACTTGCAAACTGTGAGTAAAACGCATGTACTCACACTACACTCACACACTTGTTCCAACTGCAAGCCGCTCAAGTTGTATCCTCTTATTTGGCTTGAAGTTGTCGTTACCAGCAAGCATTTATAGGATTGACTCGACAATTTCTGACATGCAGCAAATGCTAGAATTGTAGCCTTAATCTGCCTCAATGTGCCTTAATCAGCATATGAGGCAGGCGCTTTTGCAGAACCAGAGGCGGCATGAAGTCAGTAATGCGATGCTTCAGAATAAAATTTTACAGTGCCCACCGCACATAGCAAGAATTTGTAAATTAGTTTACTGAAGGTGGAGTAGTCCACAAAAACAAGATTGAAGTAAAGTAATTAACTAAATTGTGCAATTTTTGTCATCAACGAAGTGAATTAATCAAGTCATCACTTCTCTAAGTGAAGTAATCATTTCTATGTGAAGTCATCATGCAATTTTATCTCTGAGTGAAGTCGTCATCTCTAAGAGAAGTCAGCATGCATTGTTGTCATCAACTAATAAGTCAAGTCTTTAACTAAATTATGCAATTTTCGATCAAGCCTGCATCTGTCCAGAAACAAAAGTCATTTAACAATGCCCAGATCACTGCACTGGAGCCAATCAACCACACAATCCACCTGGACATGGGAAAAGATTGTTGAGCTCAGGCACCAGGCCCTACACCCAATAGAATCAATTTCACATGTATAGCAGTACAACAGACCACGGGCATAATACGCATAACGCATAACACGTTTAGACAAGTCAAGAGAACAATACTGGCAATAATGGAATGTCTTATCACCAATAACCAGCCTCGTCAGGCAGAGCCTCCTATACTCACCAACGGCCCACAGAACACCGCCACACCCGCATAGGCAAGCAGCCAAATCACAACCAATTGCAAACTGCATGGAGACCGACCCTCCAAAACTGTTTGCCTTTTTGTGTGTTTGTTTCCGGATATCCGTTCCTACAAGACGGAAATAGACTGACTTAGCGCATTCCAGATGCTTGCACCACACAGGTCGATACATAAGGCGCAATAGCCAGCATCTTGCTTGTTCTGATTGTCTGCAGTCTGCACCTGATAGTGAAGCCAACAAAAGTGTGCACGTCCTGCCAGGTCTAGCAACATGAACATGCATGCAATCCTTTTAAAATGCTGCACACGTTTCAGTGCTGGAAGTAGTAGCATGTCATGTGCTTCTTATGTGAATCTGCAGTCTGCCAATGGCATTCAGTACTAGCATGCTCTGCAAAGAAAGAGACACATTAGCCTGAAGGTTCAGAAACTGTTCTTTAAATGTTGCTGCAAAGCATGTGTATGGAATATATGCTACTGTTCTGTTGTGCGAAGAGTGCATCTTGAGATACGTGTAAACCAATTGTGTGTCTCCTAGCCTCCCTGCCGCATGCATTCTACCTTGCAACGCAACATCGTATGGGTTGCGTACACCCCTCTGGAAAGCTTGCAGATTCAGGAAGCAGGTCACCACTTTGTCCTTCATGTGTTGTTTGTAGCCACCATGCATGCTGTCTGCCTGATACTAAAACGGTATGTGTGTCTTCAAGTCCTGTCTTGACAGCAGAGTGCTGGAAGATGCACGTCATGTGCCAAGTGACCTTGCAGTCAAGTCTTTCCTTGTTTAAGCTCTCAACAAGTTGACGATCCAGAGTGCGTCACTACGCCGTAAAATATAAACTATCAGCGGCATTAAAATGCCCGAAAAAACCGCCAGCCAAAAATCCCTCCTTGTCGGTCTCCATGCAGCCACAGAAAACGACGGCGCATGATAACTGCACGATTTCTGGACGGAATCAAGTAAGAATTGAAACAGTGAATGCTGCATTTCGAGGCCGTCACAACGCGCCACTCTGCAGCCCTTCTCGTCACCAAAAGTCCGACCCTCACAGCTCGCCACGAAACTCGGCAGACCTGGAAAGAGTACAGGACTAGAATTGTCTGTTTAAATCTTACTGTCATCCGCCTGCAGACGAAGCAGAAAAAGACCCTCAAAGTGCGCCCGGCAGTTGACAGTTTATTCCAGGTTGTCAACAAATTTCTTATGAAATTTGGGTATTTCTGAGGAAATTTGGGTATTAGGTACCACGAATCCCTTTCACCACAGAAAAGAAGAAAACATCAACGAGGATCAGGAGGGTTGCAGGCTTGGCTTGTAACCGGCTCCTGATAAGAATTGGTAATTGTACTGTAAAGGGCACGTCTCGTATGGACAAGTTAGAAGCTTAGTTGACAGAATGAAGTTTGGAGCGAGCAAGCTTCTTAACTTCTTTATATAGGCTACACCCAGGCCATCAGGGTCATCCATTTCAGCCAAGACGCTATTTCATGTTACATCGTTATATAATGTTACATGAAAAAGAACATTTGGGGACTTTTGTTCAGACAAGTGACGTGATCCTGTGGATCTCCAAAAATGGTGGAGCATACAATAACCTATCATTTGTGTCTTTGCCTCATGTGTAAGGGTCGGTAAATAGGGTGTCTGATTTTGCCAGCAAGACTCGGCGAGCCTCAACGAGGCTCGGCACTCGCTGGGAAAGCCCTAGTTGGTGCATTACGGTTAGAAAATCACTTTCTCAGATCTGCACAAATTGAGCCAAAACTTTTTTCTGTTGTTCGCTTTTATATGTTAATGAATATTAACGTTGAGACCGGGTGGAAAACATTGGGAAAACATGGACGTGTGAGCCAGGAACATTCGGTTATCGTTTACACCCCCCTCTGTTGCACACCCCTTTTAACTCCTCCTGGTTTTATAATAATAAATATTATTAATGAAGACACTTAATTAAAAAGATGGGCCTGTCAGCCAATTCAGCCATGAAAATTTTGGATTAGGGAACTATTGGGGATTTCTTTGGGAGATGGGGCTTATTCCGCCCAAAAAGTGGACACTCTCGCTGGCCGACGAGTGTCTTCCACACCGGGAAAGAGGCTCGCCGAGGCTCAGAGAGCCTCACACTCGGCGAGTCTCGGCGAGGTCATGACCCACCCTTACTCATGTGTGTAGAGCATGTGTGCGTGCAAGTATGTGCGTCTGCAGGCGTATATGCACCTGTGATGAAATGTTATAGAGTAGTTTTGTAAACTTTTTGTTATGTTTTAGGCATGAAGAGGTAACGCCAGGCCTTCAACAGCATTACTTTGGCTGCGGTTTGGAGCTACCACCTTGTCCAATCATTTATCTAATCTATGTCTTGTGTATCTTGCGTACTTGTGACATCATAAGACTAGAGGGAGAATAAATCTAACAGGCTGTTGTATCACAGACTAGAGATATGCAGCCAGCTGCGACACACCACTTTTTTTATCAAGAGCTCAATAGAATATGGGCATGCGTAGCTTTAATCTATCAGTATAGGCAGTTGCAATGCTGCTGAAAATATGCTTTTCTATATAGCATGTGGGCGCCATATATGAAAGGGATGCTGCAAATCAGAACAGCAATCTCCTGCAAAGGTGTGAGGGAGACGTTAATAAATTGCTTGCATGGTTTCAAAATAGGCTAAAGCCTTTGGCCGTGTCGTGCCTAGACGTTGCAAGCAACATCCCTATACTGCAGAAAGCATACAATCAGCACCAAACCTGACTTACTTGCGCAAGGCCTTGCCGCGCTCTTCCACCACTTTACTGGTAATTTGTCATCAGGTGCTTGTAAAGTCTAGTTATGTTTGCTGCTGTACAAGATATAAATTTTGTGCTTGTCACTTGACTGGCAATTAGCTGGGGGCTGCAGCTGGAAACCGTGCCTGCAAGGTTGGCTTTGTTAAGAATCCCACAAGGACATTGCTGCCTTGCATTCCATGTAGGTAGTGATGTTTATTTTGTAAATCAATGCTTGTGTGGCTGGAGGCTAAATTGGCAAACCTGTTTCCTACCTCGCTACCTACTTCCACTCACTCCTGTAACCATATGCTCACAAGCAAGCCTCCCCTTAAACAATCCGCGCAATTGAGGGATCTTTTTTGCCTTGAGTCAAGAATTTAAAGCACATATGGTACAACGTTCAAGTGTTGGACAGGCAACGTGCAAGGACAAACCACCCGATTCCCTTGATTTGTTAAATGCATTTACATGCACACAAATTACGGTTGTAGGTACCGGCATGAAAATCGCTCAAACCCCTACAACAAGGGCCTTTTGGCCAATTGTGCAGAGGTGTGGTGCACACCCATTCAACCCAGCAAGGTAATGATGCTGCTTTAGCAGAGTGCATATGTTATGCGCAAGTCCGTAGCATGCACTTGCATTGCAGGTCAGGAGCGCTAAAGTGCTGCCCATAACTTTTTTCAGGTTCAATTTAGAGCCTTCCTAGATGAAGTAGAGGATCTCGAGCGTGGATTGGAGCACAGGGGGAATAATACTCAAGCTGATGTGGAGCAGAGGCAACAGCAGCCAGTGCAGCAAGCCTGTTCTTTGGCACCTAGTGTACAAGAGAGGCCCCAGAAGGTCGGAAAAGAGATGTCTTATTCTCATGGTCAGAGTCCGCAGAGCATGACAAAGGTGCACAGCACACCTTCTGAGCAGCATTTGCTCCCATCGCAGCATATCAATGAGGTATGTGCTCGGCATTGCTTTGATTTGACTTGGTGTAATAAGGACCGGTGTAAATACAATGCTTAGGAGTAGAACCAAGAGGTACGTAACCCTTGCAGTTGGCAGATCCACTTTTCATGTACACCCACCTTTATTATACCACGTGTTTGAACGTGCTTTGTTTATTACAGCTACAAGTCATCTTGGCAGCGCGTGATTCAATGCGTGATATGAAGTCCATTGGCATTTCTGCATGTATATGCAGGTACATACATGCATGCTCACACATCACTCTTTGGCATATACCTAAACATGCCAGATGCACGCGCAGACACAAACGCATTTGCTTGTGTAAAAGACCTACACGATAGCACGTGCAGGTTGGCGCGTCACACAAGTCAGAAGACCAGTGTGGGTCTAATGAGGGAATGCAAGAAAACGAAGGTAAGCACACACTTAGTTTGGATTCAACCTCCAAATAACATTAATGCTGAGCACATCTCCTCTTTTTTTTCAAAAGTTAATTAGCTTGCTACCTAAAACAGAGCAAAAGTGGGGGAAATGTAAACTTTCCTTTCAAATGTACACAGACTTTGAAGGATAGCGCCTGTGTTATATTGTTTGTCCTGGCTTATTTCATGGAAGTAGGAGAGGAATTGTAAAGCAATTAGTATTCGATGAACAGGACAGGGAGTGGTGTGAACGGTGAACAGGCTTCTTTATGAGCGGGCGTCAGAACAGCTCGTTACGGCTCCTGAATGTAACACTTATTACCTACAGAATGTGGTCATTTTGCTTAGCAATCAAGAATTTGGTCGGGTGTTATTTAAAAGCAAGAGCAGCGCAATCAGGCCAATGGTCATTGGTAATTAAGATGTGCCAATGCGCACCTCCCTGAATTGCGAGTAAAATTTAATCTCAATTCTCAAAATGCCTAATGTGGGAGAAATTGCTGCCAAGATTTTTGCAAATGATTTATAGTATTCCCCTGCCATCTCATTATGGTCGCCCCCGTGAAAAACTCACCCCCCTGCCAGCCAAATAGTCTCACTTAATTTTGCACAAGCATATCTCTGCACCCACTCCACCGTTCTGTGACCTGAGACATGCATTGAATAGCTGATTTCCCCCCCTTTAAGCAGATGCTTTACGATTGGGGATAGGTGCAGAGGCTGGAAGATATTTGGACGAAAAATGTTAGGTGGCAAAACAGGCACCATTCTTCACACAGTCCACCAATCCGCACCCTCTTAAATTCATAAATCATCGTTTGTTGGCCGCAACTCTGGTGTGAGTTGGGGGTCATGGACTGAATGGGAAGGCACAGTTGGAAAAAGCGCCCCTATGTTAGGTGGTAAAATTATGCCAAAAATCAATCAGGCCATCAATTGACCTTATTTAAATTTTGTCAAAGTCATATAATTTGGCCGCAACCCTGAGAGCAAAAACCGGGCTGAAACTCGCAATAGGTAAGGAGCGACAGATTTTTCTCTTCTTCCCGTGTCCCTTTTGTGAGTGCCTCCCGCTCGCCGACGTTCCCAGTACCCCTGCCCCAAATTCGACATTACAACATTGTTATATAAAATTTATTTTGCTTATATCCTAAAGCAGAGGTCGATTGGGGCAACTTCAGAAATGCACCTTTTCCCTGCCAAAGTGGGTGCAATTACGCAGCGGGCCCCACAGAACCCCCCAGAATGCCAAATTTCCAGCAAATATCAATGATTTAGATATAACATCAAGTGTCTTGCATTCAGATGAGGTGTAGGGGGCTTTGATTTGGGTGGAGAGCTAAGTGAGACAGGTAGGGTGGGTCTTTCACGGGGGCGACCTGATGCAAACAATCATTGCTTTGGATTTGGCGGTGCCCCCCTCGTGGGGGCGTAAGTAAGCCCCTAGCGTTGTCTCCTTCCCACCAAACTTCACACAAACCTCCCCAGGCCCACCCAGGACACCACCTGACCTGAGATTTCGGCTGCCCCAGAAAAGGATCTCTTGTGGCAGCCCTGTGTGGTC
>Ga0307947_1000656_pt1 | contig 25153 bp, 26 predicted proteins | sample OrgLakmetagen232_FD_201840 | JGI IMG/M metagenome (GOLD analysis project Ga0307947, IMG submission 201840) | Saline water microbial communities from Organic Lake, Antarctica - #232 | ecosystem: Environmental > Aquatic > Non-marine Saline and Alkaline > Saline | place: Antarctica: Organic Lake...
TGTGTGTGTGTGATTGTGTGTGTGTGTGTGTGTGTGTGTGAGTGAGAGAGAGAGAGAGAGAGAGAGAGAGAGAGAGAGAGAGAGAGAGAGAGAGAGAGAGGGAGAGAGAGAGAGAGAGAATGTGAGATAGAATGTGTGTGTGTGTGTAAAAGAGAGTGTGTGTAATTGTGTGTTTGTGTGAGAGAGAGGGAGGAACACCGTTGAGTCTGCTAATTCATATGTGCTGGTTTTGACTGTTGCCTACATATGATACCCTTCCCATTTTCCTTGCTACGGAGCTGCTGTGAAGGTGTGCTGAATAATCTTTCGTGCCGATGGCTTACCATTCTGAATAGGTAGCAATGAAGTAATAGAAATAAAAAAGCGAGGTCGATTACTAGGCACGGAAATGCGTGGAGGACCAGTAGCAGGTTACACTTTGCCAAGCATTGTTTTGTCCGTCTTTCTCATGCGTGACTGATTTTCTGTACTGTTGTTTCCTGCATAAAAAGGGTGGTACTGACTTCTTGTTAAAAGCAAAGGCCTCTGTTGCATCTAACGATCACTACAGAACCTTGGTGGACAATTATTCATAATGACCCTGATCGTCCATGCTCTTTTTATGCCTTGGTGTAATGACAAAGCCTACAGCGAACAGTAGCATAGAACCTTGGTGGACAGTTATTCATGACCCTGATCGTCCATGCTCACTAGGCCTCTGTTGCATCTAACCATCACTACAGAACCTAAAAGGACAGTTATTCATAATGACCCTGATCGTCCATGCTCTTTTTATGCCTTGGTGTAATGACGAAGCCTACAGCGAACTGTAGCATAGAACCTTGGTGGACAGTTATTCATAATGACCCTGCTCACTAGGCCTCTGTTGCATCTAACCATCACTACAGAACCTTGGTGGACAGTTATTCATAATGACCCTGATCGTCCATGCTCTTTTTATGCCTTGGTGTAATGACAAAGCCTACAGCGAACTGTAGCATAGAACCTTGGTGGACAGTTATTCATAATGACCCTGATCTTTCATGCTCACTAGGCCTCTGTTGCATCTAACCATCACTACAGAACCTTAAAGGACAGTTATTCATAATGACCCTGTTCGTCCATGCTCTTTTTATGCCTTGGTGTAATGACGAAGCCTACAGCGAACTGTAGCCTAGAACCTTGGTGGACAGTTATTCATAATGACCCTGATCGTCCATGCTCACTAGGCCTCTGTTGCATTTAACGATCACTACAGAACCTTGGTGGACAGTTATTCATAATGACCCTGATCGTCCATGCTCACTTTTTTCAAATGCCTTGCTTGCAGGGGTTTGGGCAAGATACCATCACGAGTGAACGTTTCTTGAACCTAAGGTGAGGCATTGGACCGTCGTTTGTGGGCGTTGTTGAATTTGACACAGGGCACCGGCTCTTAACGACAAATTATAGTTGTCTTTTGTTCACGCATTTTTCATTCCAACTTTGGTTATTTGTATCTTGTTAGAATAAAGTGCAATTATTAGGGCTTCATATTGCTAGCAGGTATCAGGGCACAGATGGCTCGGTCCTGACGCAGCGTTCCCCATTATAAATTGGCAAAATAAATCAAATTTGTTTTCAATGGCCGGTATCACGACACAGACGTGGTAGGCATGACGCATGTGTTTCCCATTTATATTGATCTTGCTCCTAAGAAGCTTTGACCTTTCAAAAGCAGGTATCAGAACACAGACGTGGCAGTCATGACGCATGTGTTCTATGCTACAGTTTGCTGTAGGCTTTGTCATTACACCAAGCTGCCGTGGAGGGAGATCAAAACCAAAAACACGCTAGAACCAGAAATGGGCTGCAGGTCCTCATAAAAGCAAAACAACGCAAAGAAGCAAGCGGCAAGTCCATAAGTCAGATCCAAGCGAGCTCAGATGGGAACACCCACAAGTCAAAGCACAAGCTGAGGGGGGGGGGGGGCGGGAAAAACAACCCGAGCAAAAGCAAGGCATAAAAATTATGCCTAAAACGAGAGTACACAGCACTTTATGCAAAGAGCCTGCCAGATCTCAGCCTACGTTCACTACGCAAGAACTCCAGTTCTACAGCTGAAGCAGAGAACTGATGATTGTCCCATTTACATTGAAAGGGCTCATAAGAAGCTGTAACCTCATTTCAACAGCATCAACAACATTTAGCAGGTATCATGGCACAGACGTGGCAGTCATGACGCATGCGTCTCCCACTTACGTTGCACGTGCTCACCAGAAGCTGTGACCCTCTTTCAATGGCAGTTCATGGCTCAGATGGCTTGATCTTGTTTAACGCAGCATTCCCCATTGTACATTGACAACATATTACAATCTCCTTCAATGGTGGGTATCACGACACAGGCGTGGCCGTCATGACGCAGAGTTCCCCATTATACATTGACAAAGTATTACAAACCTTTTTCAACGGCAGGTATCATGGCACAGACGTGGCAGTCATGACGCAGCGTTCCCCATTATATATCGGCAAAGTATTACAAATCTCTTTCAACGGCAGGTATCATGGCACAGACGTGGCAGTCATGACGCAGCATTCCCCATTATACATTGGCAAAGTATTACAAATCTCTTTCAATGGCAGGTATCACCACACATACGTGGCAGTCATGACGCAGCGTTCCCCAGTATCCATTGACAACATATTACAGTCTCTTTCAATGGCAGGTATCATGGCACAGACGTGGCAGTCATGACACAGCGCCCCCCATTATACTTTGGCAAAGTATTACAAACCTCTTTCAATGGCAGGTATCAAGGCACAGACGTGGCAGTCATGACGCAGCATTCCCCATTATACATTGGTACATTGGCAAAGTATTACAAACCTCTTTCAATGGCAGGTATCAAGGCACAGACGTGGCAGTGATGACACAGCGTTCCCCATAATACATTGGCAAAGTATTACAAACCTCTTTCAACGGCAGGTATCATGGCACAGACGTGGCAGTCATGACGCAGCGTTCCCCATAATACATAGGCAAAGTATTACAAACCTCTTTCAATGGCAGGTATCAAGGCACAGACGTGGCAGTCATGACACAGCATTCCCCATTATACATTGGTACATTGGCAAAGTATTACAAACCTCTTTCAATGGCAGGTATCATGGCACAGACGTGGCAGTCATGAGCAGCGTTCCCCATTATACATTGACAACATATTACAGTCTCTTTCAATGGCAGGTATCACGACACATACGTGGCAGTCATGACGCAGCATTCCCCATTATGTATTAACAACATAATACAAACCTCTTTCAATGGCAGGTACCATGGCACAGACGTGGCAGTGATGACACAGCACCCCCCCGTCCTCCCTGGCCAAGCTGCCCCTGACTATGCCACTGCTTTTGCCAAGGTGTGTGTGTCGGGGATGGGGGTGCGTGTGTATGTGCGTGCGTGCGCATTTTGCACATGCATGCATGAGTGTGCCCTTTGTATTCATACCAAGGCACGCAAACGAAAGCTTCAGATGGCTACCTTTGTTTTGTGTGCACTAACAGTGTCAAAACCTTGGCCATCACGTTTGCTTTTGTCTTGCCTTTGCTGCTGGAATACGATTTGTTTGAGAGCTTTGTTTCTGCCAGCACAGGGACGCCTGCCTTTAAATAAGGAAACTACGCAGGCAGTGAAAACCACTCCCCACATTACTTTAGGATAAGGAGCCACTTTTATGCCCTGCAACGCACAACTTCTCCTCCGCCTTTCGGATGAATAATTTCGTAAGCTTCCTCCTACATCCAACCTTTGGTGGAGAAATTTGGCGTCACTAGCACACATCCATAACCTCTTGTTCCAAATCACTCTCACACACACTCTCTCTCACTCACTCACACACACTCACACTCACACACACTCACTCACACACACACACACACACACACACACACACACACACACACACACACACACACACACACACACACAAACACACACACACACACAGAGGGGGGTGCAGATGTGACGTGGGTTCATCTGTTCTCCTCCTCACTCTTCAGTTGTGCACTATGCCTAAAGCAGGAGGAAAAGAAAGAGATAAGTATGTCAAGGCAACAAAACCTGTCCCCAAATAAGCCACTTCTGCCTTCATCTAGAATCTAGAACTGGCACTCCTTATTCTCACTCAGGCCTACCAGCGCGAGTACGGCTTCTCTCTTGATCGGCCCATCCTCGTGGATGATCTGCGCGTGTGTGCTGCTGGCCGTGCCAAGGCTCTTCCGCAAGACACAGATGCAGACATTGCTACAGGTGGGTGTTTCTTTGATTTTGTTGCTTTATTCAGTTGGGAGTGGTTTTCAATGCCTGCGCAGCTTTTTCTCCTTCTTTTTCTTTATACCAATTGAATTAAGGGGGAACGACATGCAGTACGTGTTGTGTACTTTTGAGTGTTGGCGCATGATGAAGCTTGTGCTCAGGCTTTCTGCAGACGCAGATGCAAACACTGCTGTGACTGGGTATACGATTTTATCAACTTTGATGAATGTAAAGGAGGTAAAAACTGCATGACATGGATGTGTTGGGGTAGCGTATTCACTATTACAATATTTATTTTGCCAGTATGCCAAAATGCAAATTTGCTTGTGAAATGCAACATAGCTAATACAATTTATCCTTAGCTCCAGGTTTGTCACACGCACCGAAGCCACACTTAGCGTGTGCAGCTCTCTGTGTGTGTGTGTGTGTGTGTGCACGGGTGTGTTTGTATGTGTCTGTCTGTGTACGTCAGAGTGCACCTTGGTGATCTACTCTTTTGCCGAATGCCACATCTTCATAACCTCCAGGTATACCAAACAATGCATTCACGCCACGCTGTGTATGCCTTTTTTGTGTACTGCACATACCAACACATTCTACTCCTTGCTCTCACTTAAACATTCTCACGCCACCTGTGTGCGTGTATGCTCTAGCACGCCGCCACTGAGCGAAAATGTAGGCCGCTGACTCCTCCACTTCCCTGCGTACGCCCCTACCTTGCATGGCATCAAATCAGTGTGCATGTCTGTGTGTGTATGTGTGTGTGTATGTGTATGTATATGATAGTCACCCAATCCCTGCACAGAGCATGCTGCCTTTCTGTAGCGCCGGCTTGCTATAACCCATACAACCCACGGAGACAGAGTGCATGTACAAACCATTCGACCTAACCTACACCATGTTGCCCACACTGTTGTTTGCAGGCAGCTCGTCTCTTCCCCTGCCTGCGCCCAGGATTGTCCAGAGCTCATACTTTCCCACCACCGGACGTGTGGCGACACCTTGCTTCCGCCTTGCTGACTTGGTGCGCATGTATTTGTGTGTCTGTGTGTCTGTGCCTGTGTGTCTGTATGTATGTGTGTGTGTGTGCCCTTGTGTGTCCCACACTATCACGCACAAGAACAGCTGCACGTGACTCCTTACTCCCGCCTTGCTGACTTGTTGGGCATGTCTGTGTGGGCTCAGGGTGTGTGTTTGTGCTAAAATAATCTGTTTGGTATTTGGGTGCAGCTGTGTGTGGCTCGTGATTCCTTGCCTCCGCCTTGCTCACATAGGCATACCCCTGTGCTTACTGTTGTGCATGTGGCTTCCGTCATGCGCTTGCGTACCAAGCCTAGTATGCATGGATGCAGTATGTGCGTCGACTATCATAGTGTTGAGCATGTGGCTTCCATCATGCGCGTACATACCCATCCCAGTATGCATGGATGCGCGTGTGCATAGTTGCTCTCTGTATTGACCTTTTTATCTTGTGCTGTCTTTTCTCAGATGTAAGTAGACTACAAAAAACGAAGGCAGAGCCTAAGCTGACCATATGCCATTAACACCAGTGATTTTTTCATCAACCTTCATGGATGGCTTTGCTATGTGTTATGTTTTGGCCACTTTGCATGTGTCCAGGTGTACGGCCACCGACTTCCTGTGCTGTCCAGCATCATAAAGATGTGATATGCATTAATCAGGCGCACGTCCATCAACCTCCTGGGCTATGGCCACCATCATAAAGATGTGATATGCATGTTTTAGGCGTACGGCTCCCAACTTCCTGGGGCTGCCACATCTTCAATGATCTGAGATTGCCATCAGAAATGTGACATGCAGTGTCTAAATCTACGGCCACCAGATTCCTGGGCTGGCTAGCATCAATATAAAAATGTGATATGCATGTTTCAGGCGTACGGCTGCCGACTTCCTGGGACTGCCATCATCAGCAATGATATCAGATTTTCATTAATAGTGTGATATACATGTCTCCAGGTGTATGGTCACCGGCTTCCTGGGCCTGCAATCTTCCTCAGTGATCTGAGATCACACACATGTCTCCAGGTGTACGGTCACCGGCTTCCTGGGCCTGCAATCTTCCTCAGTGATCTGAGATCACATACATGTTTCCAGGTGTATGGTCACCGGTTTCCTGGGCCTGCAATCTTCCTCAGTGATCTGAGATCACACACATGTCTCCAGGTGTATGGTCACCGGCTTCCTGGGCCTGCAATCTTCCTCAGTGATCTGAGATCACACACATGTCTCCAGGTGTATGGTCACCGGCTTCCTGGGCCTGCAATCTTCCTCAGTGATCTGAGATCACACACATGTTTCCAGGTGTATGGTCACCGGCTTCCTGGGCCTGCAATCTTCCTTAGTGATCTGAGATCACACACATGTTTCCAGGTGTATGGTCACCGGCTTCCTGGGCCTGCAATCTTCCTCAGTGATCTGAGATCACACATGTTTCCAGGTGTATGGTCACCGGCTTCCTGGGCCTGCAATCTTCCTCAGTGATTTGAGATCACACACATGTTTCCAGGTGTATGGTCACCGGCTTCCTGGGCCTGCAATCATCCTCAACGATCTAAGCACCATCATCGTGGAGCCGGCATGCACCGCTCATATCACCCACGCTGGTGATGTCCGCATTGATGTGGGTGAGTTGCGATGTCAAATGTGGGTGATAAAGTGATGTGAGTGCATGATATGGGTGGTTTAGTGATGTGCGCGTTGACGTGGGGGGGTTGTGTGGTTGGGCAGGCAATGAGACGTGATGGGTGGTTGAGTGGCATGGCAATCGATGTGGGTGCTTGAGTGATGCAGTTATTTGAGTGATGTCCGCATCAATGTGGGTGAGTCTTGTTGGGGGGTCATCATGTGGACGATGGGATGTGGGTGGTTGAACGGCCTGGGGGATTGTTGTGGGTGCTTAGGTATTGTGCTGATTGAGTGATGTCCGCAGTGATGTGGGTGAGTCATGTGGGTGGGCTATTATTGTGGGCAAGTCATTTGGGTGGGCAATGTGGGTATGCGTGATAAATATATAATGATCTTGAATGATGAGTGCATCAATGTGAACTAGTAATGTGGTTGGGTGGCTGGTGAGTGACCTGAACGTTGATCTCAATAATCAAGTGACGATAAGTGTGTGTATGTTGCATTGCTTTGAACCCATAAGCACATTACAATATGAGTTGGGGTTTACATCTGATAAGATCAGGCCAAGGCCTGTCCAATGATTCCAGCACACACATACACGTTGTGCATGGTCGTGCTTGCCTACTTGTATCTACAATTGCTATTCGTCCCATCTGTCTTGTGATCTGAGTAGCTGTGTTTCACTGTGAGCCACTCAAGAAAGGGCCATGGATGGACAGCTCAGCCTGTCTTTACTCACACGTTTTGATACACACTTTTCAAACTCAAACTCAAGAAGAAAAAATTCTTGTTCATTCTCGAAACTTCCACTCACATTTATTAAGAAATGAAATATAAAGATCGGGTTATATATCCCAGGAACCGCAGGAAATTCGGTAGACAAGTGCCCCTGCACTTTGTTTCATTTTCCAGTAGCTGGCCTTGATCGTCGCATTTCCTCAGACTATTAATTTGCTCATCACGTCTGTGAAATTTACATGAAGAGAAAACCGGGATTTCTGAATGCCTGATACTCACAGGAGATCCGGGTGGCTCAGCCAAAGATGCGGTCACGCAGGAGGAAGATGCATCTGGTGAGTTAGGTAACTGCACTTCACTTGCTTTAAATGGACAGGAGTGCATATTTGAAAAAAATACCACAGAAGGAACAGGTATTTGAGGACAGCGGCCGTTGCTCTAAGCTAAGCAACAAAATGTGATGTGTTTAGCGAGTGGTGACAGCTGGAGTTTACTGATCCTTGTTGTTAGACAAAATAGACAAAAGAAAGGGGAAATTGCTGGCCAGGCGTCTCCTTTACATTCACATCCTATCTGTTGCAATTTGGCATTTTAATTACACTTTGAGACACTGGGCTAGTATTTAATGCTAGACTGCCTGATGTACCTAACAATTTGCATCCTAGTTATATACGACATGCATATCCTAGGTATATCCTAGATACCTGTCGCTATTCACATCCTCTTCCACATGCACGTGGCGTCAGAGCTAAATTATAGACGCTTAAAATGGATGGAGAACAAAGTGTGTTGAAATAACGCGGTAAATGACAAAAATGAACGCGTCACAAAATGTTCAGAAACGGTGGCCTTTGCTCCATACTTGGCAAAATTGAGGATGCACCTTGTCGGTAACAGCTAGGAATAATTTTTTGGGGGTAGTGGTGGTTATCTGGTTGTTGGCCTGGCGGAGGAAGCACACTACACAGGCAGTGACACTATTTCTCACATTGATGTCTGGTATAGAAAAGAAAGTTGCGGAAGACTCTGATTCCTGCATCTTTTTGCACTAATTAGAGACTAGGAAAAACAATCTTGTCACGTGCTGCAGGTTTCATAGCGTGTGACCCCATCCAGCTGGCCAGGTTTTAATCATTATCAAAAGAAAAGTACAGAAATCACCTTGCTCATCACGTGCTGCAAGTCCTGTGGAGTGTGACCCCATCCAGCTGGCCAGGTTTTAATCATTATCAAAAGAAAAGTACAGAAATCACCTTGCTCATCACGTGCTGCAAGTCCTGTGGAGTGTGACCCCATCCAGCTGGCCAGGTTTTAATCATTATCAAAAGAAAAGTACAGAACTCACCTTGCTCATCACGTGCTGCAAGTCCTGTGGAGTGTGACCTCATCCAGATGGCCAGGTCGTAACATCAGGATTTAAAGAAGAAGAATACAGAAATCAACTTGCTCATTACGTGCTGCAAGTCCTGTGGTGTGTGCCCCCATCCAGTTGGCCAGGTTTTAACATCAGGATTTCAAAAAGAAATGTACAGAAATCACCTTGCTCATCACGTGCTGCAAGTCCTGTGGTGTGTGCCCCCATCCAGCTGGCCAGGATTCAATCACGGCCAAATCAGAAATTAACTAGCTCATCACATGATTTAGGTCCGGTGGCATGTGACCCCATCCACATTTCAGTCATGATCTATAGGAGAAAGCACAAACATCAGCAAGCTTATCTTATGATGTAGGTCCGGTGGCGTGTGACCCCATCCAGCTGGTCACATTTCAGTTATGATCTATAGAGGAAAACACAAACATCAGCAAGCTTATCACATGATGTAGGTCCGGTGGCTTGTGACCCCATCCAGCTGGCCATATTCTCGCACCGCTTCATGGGCATTGCAGAGCAAATGGGGCGCACCCTGCAACGCACCTCTGTGAGGTGAGTCCAACATGTACACATGTATAGGACAAATACAGTATTAAAGGTATTGCCGAGCAAATGGGGCGCACCCTGCAACGCACTTCTGTGAGGGCTGAAAGAATATACAAGACATATTTTTTGCACCACTGCATGCATATTGCAAGGTGAATGGGACGCACCCCCGTAAATTGAGTCCAATGTTTGAACATGTAAACAGAAAATTGGAGACATTGCAGAGCAAGTGGGGCGCACTTTATTGCAATGCAGCTCTGTGGGGTGAGTCCAATGTATATAATTATAGATGATATACGGTTAAGTTATTGCAGAGTAAATGGGGCGCACCCTACAACGCACTTTTTTTAGGAGAGCCCAACGTATACACATGTATAGGACAAATACATGTATAGGACAAATGCACAAAGGAATTGCAGAGTAAATGAGGCGCACTTTATTGCAACTCACTTCTGTGAGGTGAGTCCAACATACTTTTTCAGTTAATAATACACTTACAAGGAGGCAGCATGTGACAAAGACTTCAGCTACGATTGGCATTGCAGAGCATAAGAGGGGTTCACCTTTCCACCATGCAAGTACATTTTTCGACTATCAACATATTTTGCCAATGTGCAAAGCATAGAGCACAGAGGAAGCTCACAGAAGCGCATAGAAGCTGGATGTACATATAAAAGTGGCACCCTCATCCACAAACACACACACATACACACACACACACACACAGACACACACGAAATGTCTGTCGTCACATGCAGTGTGAACATGAAGGAGCGCCTTGACTTCTCTTGTGCGCTGTTTGGGCCTGAGGGCTCCCTCATAGCCAACGCCCCTCATTTGCCTGTGCACTTGGGAGCGATGAGTGATGCTGTGAAATTCCAGGTGTGCATGTGTGGGTATGTGCGTGTTTGAGTGTGTGTTTGCGTAAGCGTGTGTGTAATGGGGGGGGGGAAGGTCCCTCTCATTTGCCTGTGAACTTGGGAGCAATGGATGGTGCTGTGAAATTCAAGGTGTGTATGTATTAGAGTGTGTGTGTTTGTGTGTTTTTGCGTAAGCGTGTGTGCGTGTCCGTGTGTGTAGGAGGGAGGGAGGGCAAGGTCCTTTCTATAATATCCAATGCCCCTCATTTGCATGTGTACTTGAACATCGTCTGATGCTCGAATGTTTCAAGTGTGTTTGAGGAAAGGGTGTCTTGGTTTGGTGTCTGCGTGTGTGTGTATGTGTGTGTACGTGTGTGTGCGTGCGTGCGTGCGTGCGTGCGTGCATGCGTTTGTGTGTGTGTGTATGTGTGTGTGTGTCGTTCATGTGGTGTGCCAAAATTGGTGCATCAATTTTTTACATTTTTTTCAACATTCTTGTGCGACTTGAGGCAAAAGGTGATGCAGTGGGAGGGCTCCAGATTCTTACCCTGCACACACACGCCATTCTTAATCCCGTACGCACACATATATCAGGTTTACCTTGTACACACACACATATCAGTTTTGCTACCAGGACCCCCCCCCGGGACGCACACATGCTTTTCTTACTTTTCCACATGTTCACACACATACATGCAGGTTTGCCACTATGGCCCCAGGGTTTCACATAGCCTGAAACTGCTGTTGCTACCCTTTCAAGGACATCTCCCTCACCCCCTACCACACAATGTTTTTCCGGTCATACTCATGTTTACACACACACATACACACACACACACACATAAAACACACACACAAAACACAAACACCCCTTCAGGTCCGCTACTATGGACCCCAAGGCCCTGGAGCCTCTCAAGGCTTACACCCTGGAGATGTCATTGCCTCCAACCACCCCCAGCTGGCAGGCGGCTCTCACTTGCCTGACATCACAGTGACCAGCCCTGTGTTTCAGGATGGGCAGCTCGCTTTTTTTGTTGCCTCCAGAGGGCACCACACAGACATAGGTGTGTGTGTGTGTGTGTGTTTTGTGCGTGTGTGTGATGACGATGAGGCCTTGCGTGTGTATTTTCGAGGCACCTGCTTGACGTCACTAGCCCTGTGTGTTAACGATCAAAACTATCTTGTTTTGCTAAGTATAAGGTGCCAGACGTCAGTGCATGTGTGACACGCTGGGTATTTGTGTGCCGTGGGTGTTTGAAATGTTGCGAGTATAGCATTGCCTACTGACTTATAAGTGTAGCATTGCCTACTTACATATAAGTGTAGCATTTCCTACTGACTTATAAGTGTAGCATTGCCTACTGACTTATAAGTGTAACATTGCCTACTGACTTATAAGTGTAGCATTTCCTGCTGAATTATAAGTGTAGCATTGCCTACTGACTTATAAGTGTAGCATTGCCTACTGACTTATAAGTGTAACATTGCCTACTGACTTATAAGTGTAGCATTGCCTACTGACTTATAAGTGTAGCATTGCCTACTGACTTATAAGTGTAGCATTGCCTACTGACTTATAAGTGTAGCATTTCCTACTGACTTATAAGTGTAACATTTCCTACTGACTAATAAGTGCAGCATTGCCTACTGACTTATAAGTGTAGCATTGCCTACTGACTTATAAGTGTAGCATTGCCTACTGAATTATAGGTGTAGCATTGCCTACTTACATATAAGTGTAGCATTTCCTTCTGACTTATAAGTGTAACAATGCCTACCAACTTATAAGTGTAGCGTTGCCTACTGACTTATAGGTGTTGGCAGCCTGCATAAGTGTGTGGCTTGTAAAAGGCACAAGCGCATGCACACACATACACACACACATATACACACACACAACACACACAACACACACATACACACGTACACGCACGCACGCACACACAGACACACACTGACACACACAGACACACACAAACATACACACTTCAAAACTCCACCTCACCACAACAGGCGGCATCAGCCCAGGCTCCATGCCCCCAAACTCAAAGTCGCTTGTGGAAGAGGGAGCTGCCATCGTGTCTTTCAAGCTTGTCAGGGACGGCCAATTCCAGGTATACAACTAATCTGATGAAGATCAGCATACATCACGGACAGTATGCTGATCTCTGCAAAACTACATATCACAGACAGTATGCTGATCTCTGCAAAACTACATATCACGGGCAGTATGCTGATTTCTGCAAAACTACAATTCACGGACAGTATGCTGATCTCTGCAAAACTACGTATCATGGACAGTATGTTGTTCTCTGCAAAACTACATAGGTATATAGGGAGTGCTTTTTACCGCCTGCATAGTTTACTCATTCCTCTTTTCCAGAATTGCCCGTTGCTCCTGGCGTCTCTCGCACCACAAATAAAGAAAAAGTGGCTCATTGTTAAAAGGCGCTGTAAAACAGCAAGCACCACTCCCTTGCATTTTCCAGGAAGCCAGCACCTCAGAATCGCTCGTTGCTCCTGGCGTCTCTCGCACTATACAAATGAAGCAAAAGTGGCTTATTGTTAAAAGGCGCTGTAAAGCAGCGAGCACCACTCCCTTGCATTTTCCAGGACGCCACCACCTCAGAATCGCTCGTTGCCCCTTGCGTCTCTTGCACCACAAATAAAGCAATAGTGGCTCTTTGTTAAAAGGCGCTGTAAAACAATGAGCACCACTCCCTTGCATATTCCAGGAAGCCGGCACCTCAGAATTTGCTTGTTGCCCCTTGCGTCTCTCGCACCACAAATAAAGCAAAAGTGGCTCTTTGTTATAAGGCGCTGTAAAACAGTGAGCACCACTCCCTTGCATTTTCCAGGGAGCCGGCACCTCAGAATCGCTCGTTGCCCCTTGCGTCTCTCGCACCACAAATAAAGCAAAAGTGGCTCTTTGTTAAAAGGCGCTGTAAACAGTGAACACCACTCCCTTGCATATTTTAGGAAGCCAGCACGTCAGAATTGCTCGTTGCCCCTTGCGTCTCTTGCACCACAAATAAAGCAAAAGTGGCTCTTTGTTATAAGGCGCTGTAAAACAGTGAGCACCACTCCCTTGCATATTCCAGGAAGCCGGCACCTCAGAATCGCTCGTTGCCCCTTGCGTCTCTCGCACCACAAATAAAGCAAAAGTGGCTCTTTGTTAACAGGCGCTGTAAAGCAGCGAGCACCACTCCCTTGCATTTTCCAGGACGCCACCACCTCAGAATCGCTCGTTGCCCCTTGCGTCTTGCGTCTCTCGCACCACAAATAAAGCAAAAGTGGCTCTTTATTAAAAGACGCTGTAAAGCAGCGAGCACCACTCCCTTGCATTTTCCAGGACGCCACCACCTCAGAATCGCTCGTTGCCCCTTGCGTCTCTCGCACCACAAATAAAGCAAAAGTGGCTCTTTGTTAAAAGGCGCTGTAAAACAGCAAGCACCACTCCCTTGCATATTCCAGGAAGCCGGCACCTCAGAATTGCTCGTTGCTCCTGGCGTCTCTCGCACCACAAATAAAGCAAAAGTGGCTCTTTGTTAAAAGGCGTTGTGACACAGTGAGCACCACGTGCATGCACCTCCAGGCAGCTGCCATCTCGGAGCTGCTCATATCCTGCTACCTCTTCACCATACAAAAAAGCGAGGCTTTGTGCAATATTACGTGCTTTTGCACCTTCAGAACGCCAGCACCTCAGAACTGCCCAATGCTTCTGCCCTTCTGGCAATTACAGTGAGGCCTTGTAAACCAGTGAGCACCCCGTGCTTGCACCTCCAGGTAGCCGGCATCTTGGAGCTGCTCATATCCTGCCACCTCTCACCATACAAAAAAGCGAGGCTTTGTGCAATACCACGTGCTTTTGCACCTTCAGAACTGCCCATTGCTTCTGCCCTTCTGGCAATTACAGTGAGGCCTTGTAAACCAGTGAGCACCCCGTGCTTGCACCTCCAGGCAGCCGGCATCTCGGAGCTGCTCATATCCTGCTACCTCTCACCATACAAAAAAGCGAGGCTTTGCATCACCACGTGCTTTTGCACCTTCAGAACTGCCCATTGCTTCTGCCCTTCTGGCAATCACAGTGAGGCCTTGTAAAACATGAGCAACCTGTGCATGCTGCTCCAGGAAGCCGGCATCTCAGAGCTGCTCATGGCCCCTGGAAAGCTGGCAGACACAGTGCCTGGTATCAGTGGCACTCGTTGCTTGGCGGACAACCTTAGCGATCTGAGAGCCCAGGTGAGCAGGGTTGCCAGGCCCCTGGAAAGCGGGAAGACACGGTGCCTGGTATCAGTGGCACTTGGTGCATGGTGGACAACCTCAGCGATCTGAGAGCCCAGGCAATTAGGGTTGGCCAGAACCATTTATACAAGGTTTATATACAATTTTTTTGGCAGGAAAATCACCAAATATAGTCATACATGGTGTGTATACCGGTATACCGGTATACGGTTCTGGCCAACCCTACAGGTAAGTGTGCCTCAGCCAAGGGTGTCTTGTTTTTTTATAAAGAGCAACCCTGCTGCATTCTCTTAAGCTCATGCGCTCTTGTTCAAATACCCTGCGTGCTCTCTCACCATCTGCTGCACGATGGCACAATGGAGTTCAATCTTGTTGTTTTTGTTTGTGAATGTTTGTTAAACTGTGTGTGTGTGTGTGTGTGTGTGTGTGTGTGCGTGCGCTAGCAGCCGACCAGACACAATTCGTTTTTATCTTGTTAAAAAAAAGACTCCGCTGGTAGTGATGACACATCTTGTTAAAAGATGCAGTTCGTTTCCTTTTTAACAACTTTACTCATACTCGTTGCAGGCCTGGCGGCTGAACAGCGCCTTGCTTGACTGATTTCGTCGACCTCCTCCATTCCTTCTTGTGATGCATGCAGGTGGCAACCAGCGCGACACAAGCTAGGTAGTTAGCGCGTTATTCTTACGCAGAAGCCGAATTGCGCGACACAAGCTATTCATAAAGCGCATTGTTCTTACGCTGAAGCCAAATTGCGCGACACAAGCTATTCATAAAGCGCATTATTCTTACGCTGAAGCCAAATTGCGCGACACAAGCTATTCAAAAAGCGCGTCTTGCTTGCACAGAAGCCGACTAGCGTGACATTGGCCAAAGTAAAGGATATTACAATTACAGATGCCTTTACATCACGCCCTGTATCAAGTAGCGTTTATCAATTCCTCAAACGCACAGGTGGCAGCCAGCCAGCGTGGTATCAATTTCATGAAAACTCTAGTTTGTTCATGCCTTGTGACATTGCATCACGCTGCACGTATATTATTGCTACGAACGCAGGTGGCAGCCAATCAACGGGGCATCAATCTGATGCACAGCCTCATGACGGAGTTCAGGTGAGAGAGACAGCAGAATGAACAGACTTGCGTTTCAATGAAGACAGGGCTGAAGGTGTCAGATGGTACAAATCTCATGGCAGAGCTCAGGTGAGGGAATAGCAACCAAACTGGCAGAGCTCAGGGAATAGCAACCAAACTGGCAGCTCGTGGCAGAGCTCAGGTGAGGGAATAGCAACCAAACTGGCATTGCAATAAGTCATAACTGAAGGTCGTAAGACTGCAAAGTAAACCCATTCAGGTGAGGGGACAACATAATCACAACACAAACGCACATACAAACGCATTTTACCAAAAATAAAACATACATGCACACACACATTACGCACACGCACGCGCACAAACACACACACACTCTCACATGAACAAATTCCATGTATGAATAGAAGCCAAGGAACAGAGCAAAGTCTACTGGAGCTATCAGCGACCCGCAAATTGCACTGCCTGTGTTCTCCTGCAGTCCCTGTGTGGTGCACACACACAGCTGTACATGAGCCACACTCCAGGCCACAGCCGAGAGCAATCAGGGGCATGCTGTCGTCAACTTCCCTCTCTTCTCATGCTTGTGTTCTCCTGCAGTCCCCGTGTGGTGCACAGCTGTACATGGGCCACATCCAGGCCGCAGCCGAGAGCAATCAAGGGCATGCTGTCGCCAACTTCCTCTTTTCTCATGCTTGTGTTCTCCTGCAGTCCTCGTGTGGTGCACAGCTACATGGGCCACATCCAGGCCACTGCAGAGAGGGCAGTCAGGGACATGCTGCGACAGTTCTCCGTCGACCAGGTGAGTGAATTTGCGTGTATGTGCGCATGTTTAAGTGTGTGCGTGTATGTGCGCATGCGTAAGTTTGTGCGTGTATGTGCGCATGCTAAAGTGTGTGTGTGTTTATGCGTGAGTGTCAGGCTGTGTGTGTGTGATTGTTGGGGGTAGTTGTATGTACAAATACGTGGTGATTTTTTGATCGTGAGTTGCCTGATAAGGACTTTGGGTTCTGGGAAAATAATGGTGTTGCCGCTCACCCACGTTGGAGCTATGGCCATAGCTAATCATGGCCATAGCTTTTGTAGCTAATCATGGCCATAGCTCTTGTAGCTTATCATGGCCATAGCTCTTGTAGCTAATCATGGCCATAGCTTTTGTAGCTAATCACGGCCATTGCTCTTGTAGCTAATCATGGCCATTGCTCTTGTAGCTAATCATGGCCATTGCTCTTGTAGCTAATCATGGCCATTGTTTTTGTAGCTAATCATGGCCATTGCTCTTGTAGCTAATCACGGCCATTGCTCTTGTAGCTAATCATGGCCATAGCTCTTGTAGCTAATCATGGCCATTGCTCTTGTAGCTAATCATGGCCATTGCTTTTGTAGCTAATCATGGCCATTGCTCTTGTAGCTAATCATGGCCATTGTTTTTGTAGCTAATCATGGCCATTGCTCTTGTAGCTAATCATGGCCATAGCTCTTGTAGCTAATCATGGCCATAGTTCTTGTAGCTAATCATGGCCATAGCTTTTGTAGCTAATCATGGCCATTGCTCTTGTAGCTAATCATGGCCATTGCTCTTGTAGCTAATCTTGGCCATTGCTCTTGTAGCTAATCTTGGCCATTGTTTTTGTAGCTAATTATGGCCATAGCTCTTGTAGCTGGTTTCGTGGTACGTAATGAGGGGGGTGGGGTGTAGAAGAGGAGCAGTGCAGTCCAAGGGCAGGAACAAGTTTCTGGCAACCCGGAAAGGCGTTTTGGGGCATCTAGAAAAAGAATTTTGACAAAGATGTACAACACGTTGACTCAGATGTATAAAATACTCTGTTTGCCTGTGATGATCGAGGATCTTCTGCCGAAAGGGAATTGCAACGTTTAGATTTGCAGTTAGGATTGATCTGAGTTGGTAATTCATCTTTGCCTTTTGAAGCCCCCCCGCTCAGCGAACTCGCCCGCTCTGTGGTGCTCTCAGGTGAGAGACCTTCTATCTCGGGAACGGAATCGAATGGAATGGTTAATGCTTCATAGCGCTGCTGTTAGCTTTGGCACAGGGCCTGCCTGAGGTGGAGATTGAAGTGCAGAGAAAATCATAGCTGGCAGCTCACCTTGTTTGCGACTAACACTCGACATAGCAGAACGGCTTTGATATCATATATCACCTTCATTAATTCATGCAGGGCCTGCCAGAGGTGGGGACGGTAGTGGCAGAGGACGTCATGGACGACGGCTCACCCATCCGCCTGTCTGTGACCATCGATCGGCGTGATGGAACCGCGATCTTTGATTTTGAGGGCACAGGTACATATCATTACATGTATCCAAAACATGTACATATCACAGGTACATATCATTACATGTATCCAAAACATGTAAGCAGTGACGATCGCATCAATGAGGGGGAAATTAACGTAGATGGGTTTTATGTGTGCGTGTGTTTGCGATTGTTGAACATACAAAAAACTTTTCTCTCCAGAGCAGTAAATGCTCATAGTGACGTGCTCAATAAGCATGATGACAGGACTGTGTGGATTTCTTCTTCTCTCCAGAGCAGTAAAGGCTCATTGTGACGTGTGCTCAACGAACATGATGTCAGGGCTGTGCAGCACCTCGTCATTTCCTTTCATTGACTCTGATTAAAAACTTAAAAATACACGTAACACCCGCAATCACTTTTTGCCTTACCCCTCCTTCCTTTGAACATTAAAAAGGTTCGCACTGTTCTTTAAGAAGACCACCCTGACTCTGAATGCTGAACGAGATCTCCCCCCATTATAAATAGGGTTGGCCAGAACCGTATATAAACGTAAATGTACACCGTATATTTGGTGATTTCCAAGCCAAAAAATACCGTATATGTACACCGTATATATATAGCCATGAACGCTACCACACACTCCCACAACAATTCTTGCAGACACTACGCTCCTCCCCAAATGAGTGGAATTGCTTTGAGTCTTCATGTCACCAATTTGGTTCCAGGGCCTAAGGCACACACCAACCACAACGCTCCTCCCAAATTAAGCCAACATTGCGTTATACCTTTGTGTAGGGTTGGCCAACACCGTATATCTGCACTGTATATGACCGTATATATGGTGATTTCCCTGCCAAAAATACCGTATATACACCGTATATACCTATAAATGTATGGTTCTGGCCAGCCCTACCTTTGTGTCACAATTTTGGTTCCAGGACCTGAGGTATATGCCAACCACAACGCTCCACCTGCTGTGCCCCTCTCTGCCGTTATTTATGCCCTTCGCGCCATGGTGGACAAAGACATACCGTTGAACCAGGTGTGTGCGTGTGTGTACGTTGGGTGTGGGTGTAAATAAGTGTGGGTCAATCACAACGCTCTACCTGCTGTGCCCCTCTCTGCCGTTATTTATGCCCTTCGCGCCATGGTGGACAAAGACATACCGTTGAACCAGGTGCGTGTGTGTGTATTGGGTGTGGTTATAAGTGTGGATGTGGGTGTGGATGGGTGGGTGGGTAGTTGGATTTAGGCGTGGCGTCGGGCGTATGCTTGCGCATGAGCCCAAGCTGATGACTGCAAATGTGTGCGTCTGTGAACCATGCTCCTTGATCGAGCATAATATTTAGAATACACCTTTCATAGTTTCCCCAGGGCATCTATAGTTGCCGGACTGCCACGTTGCACCACCGCACTGTGCTGACTTTAGGGTGCACTGCTACCTTTAGGTGCACCACCGCACCGCTGAAATTAGGGTGCAGCTGCACACGCACACACACACACACACACACACACACACACACGTACACACACACACGCACACACACACATACACACACACATGCACAATGCTTGCTCTCTAGTGAGTAGGGTTGACCGGAGCCGTATATACACACCGTATGTGACCGTATATATGGCAATTTCCCTGCTAAAAGTACCGTATGTACACCGTATATACGCACAAATGTATGGTTCTGGCCAACCTTACTAGTGAGCACGAGCTCTTGCTCTCAGCAGAACGCACGTGAGCTCAGAAGGGACCACTTGATCTCTGTTTTTTCTTGGTCTTAAACACTGTGTACCCATTCCACTGTGTCCTCAAAACTGTGTACCCATGTTCAGAAAAAGGTGCAGTCAGAAAGGGTGGTTCCAGGTTATAAACTCTGTCACTCGTTAACAGGAATCTGATTGGGTTGCCTTGCGCTCACGACTTTACGCATCCCGCTTGCATGCTCAACAATCTAACTGCCATAACTTAAACCCCGTCTTTATTCTTTCCCGCCTACAGCAATGCCTTGCGCCTATGATTGTATGCGCTTCATGCAGGCTACACTTGAACTGATTGCCAATTGTTGAGCCTCTTTTTCTTCTCATCAAGCAATGCCTTGCCCCTGTGCCCGTATGCATCTTGCTTGCAGTCTGAATGAGCTGAATTCCATATCTTCGACCTATTTTTATTTTTCCTTTCAGCTAGCAGGGATGCCTTGCCCCTGTGATCGTACGCATCTTGCTAGCAGTCTAAATGAGCTAAATTCCATGTCTTCAGCCTTTTTTATTTTTCCTTTTAACTAACAGGGATGCCTTGCCCCTGTGACCGTACGCATCCCAGAGGCATGCCTCCTCAACCCAAGCCCGGAGGCGGCAGTGGTAAGCACTCATATTTTGAGTTTGTCACACTGTCAGCCTCTTGTTCATTAGGTATTAATACTGTTAGAATTGGACGCTGTGCACCACCTGCTTTGCTATAGGTCGTACAAAGATGCTTGAACAATAAATGATTAGTCACTGGAAGTGTGAACAAGTCTGTGTCTCTACTACTCATCTATAGGCAAATGCAGCAGAGGTGGATATGCAGGAACAATTCATGTTTGTTTTCTTAATGCATTGGTACGTATGTCAAACCTGTCTCTGCAGAAGGCACAAGTACGTATTCTGAAGATCATATCTTTATATAACTAGCTGCTGTTCTCCATTCAGATCCTTGTTGGAACTATCCAATTGTTCCTTTGAGCCCCTTTCCAAAGAAAATTTCAAAATGATTTCTTACAAACATCGGAAATTTGTTCGAGATTGCAGCTGCATCTCAATTACACTTTACGAGTGTACAAGATGATAGGGTGCCTAAACTTGTTTGTGTTTTGTTTGTGTCTACAGCGTGGGTTAACCTGTCCAGGCAGGCTGTGCTACCAGCAGATTTGCTTGCGCAGTATGCACACGCGCACACACACACACACACATACACACACACACATACACAAACATGTACGTGCACCCACCCACCCACCCACACACACACACACACACACACACACACACACACACACACAAAACACAGGTGGGCGGCAACGTGCTGACCAGTCAGCGTGTGACCGACGTGGTGCTGAAAGCCTTTCAAGCAGCAGCTGCAAGCCAAGGCTGCATGAACAACCTGACCTTTGGGGATGAGGGCATGGGGTGCGTACATGTTGAAAGATAAGGGCAAGGCACCATCTCCAGAAGTTGAACTCGAATTGTTTGTTTGTTTTGTGTGTGGGAACCTCAAGTTTTGGGCATCTGGGACCTGCTTATGGTGTTTTGTTTTGCTGCTGAGCTCGCTTGCACTTCAATTATTTTTAGGATTGCAAGTCATTGTCAATACAACTTCATTGTATTATGCGTGACGCACACAAACACACACACACACACACACAAATACACACACACACAAACACACACAGGTACTATGAGACCATAGCTGGAGGTGCAGGCGCTGGTCCAGGCTGGACAGGACGCTCAGGTGTTCACACACACATGACCAACACACGCATCACAGACCCAGAGGTGTGTGTATGTGTGTGTGTGTGCTGAGATGAATTTGTGTATGTTCACACACACATGACCAACACACGCATCACAGACCCAGAGGTGTGTGTGTGTACTGAGATGAATTTGTGTATGTTCACACACACATGACCAACACACGCATTACAGACCCAGAGGTGTGTGTGTGTACTGAGATGAATTTGTGTATGTGTGTGTGTGTGTGTGTGCGCGCGCGTGTGCTGCCGTAATGCTAGTTGTAGGTGTTTGCCTATGCTATGTAACTGCTGCTAGACAGGACACAGATTTTGCTGCCACTTCACCTCAATCTTGAACGACGCATGTGTGCGTGTGTCCTTAAGTTGGTGTATTAATTTACCTGCTTGCATTGCACTTTGTTGCTGCTTCAAATTAACGACCAGCTGCTGGTGATATGCACAGTCATCTATCACACAAGCAAATTTTCAAATGAGATCCAAACAAGCTTTCTTTAACAACGCGCACGCAGTTTTGCAGAATAAATACAACCTGCAAACACAGCTCTTTCAACTCATCTCCTTCTTTGTAAACGTGTGCCATGAATACACACGCACGTTTTAGTCACTGGCTGCTAGTCTAACAAGCTTGTTGTATTAACGCGCTCGCAGATTTTAGAAAGGCGCTATCCTGTGGTGCTGCGTGCTTTCCACCTCAGGAATGGGTCTGGTGGCGACGGACAGTTCAAAGGCGGGGATGGCGTCGTACGTGAGGTGTGTTTTAGGTGTAAAAGCAAAGGGATAAGAAAGACGCAAACATCCCCAACGGGGTTAAACCGTTCAAAGGCGGAGATGGCGTCGTACGTGAGGTGTGTTTTAGGTGTAGAAGCAAAGGGATAAGTAAGAAAGACGCAAACATTCCCAACGGGGTTGAACCGTTCAAAGGCGGGGATGGCGTCGTACGTGAGGTGTGTTTCAGGCGTAGAAGCAAAGGGATAAGTAAGAAAGACGCAACCATTCCCAACGGGGTTGAACCGTTCAAAGGCGGGGATGGCGTCATACGTGAGGTCCTAGTAATGAAGGGCCAGAAAAAGCTACCAGAAAAACCTGTGAACGGGCGTGATATGTACAGTGTGAAAAAGATGGTTTTTTATTGATATTTGTTTGGGGATCCCTATAGGTTGAGCAGCCATGCCAGGCTGGAGGCCTTCGTGATCCGAACTAAACTGAACTAAACTCAATTTGAGGAAAATGGTGAGCTACCTATGCACAATCTATATGGTGAAGATGGCATTGTGCGTGAGGGGTGTTGTATGGTTTAAAGCTGAGCTGAAATGATGCGAGGACGAATGAAAAGCTGCACCTACACCCTACGTTGGGGACGGCGTTGTGCGTGAGGTGTGTTATAATTTAGTGGTGGGAACAACAAGAAGGAGAAACGCATAGGCGACAAGACCCATTCTCCTCACATCCTCAATGGAACAGGTGCCACGTAGGTGCAGGGTTGGTCAGAACCGTATTTACACACCGTATATGACCGTATGTATGGTGATTTTCCTGCCAAAAATACCGTATATACACCGTATTTACTTATAAATGTATGGTTCTGGCCAAACCTACGTAGGTGCTGTAGTTCCAATGCTGCACAAAGGCAAGGAGAGCAGCACACAACAAACAAACAGGGGTTATCCCCCTCACACCACAAAGGCACCACGCGTCCTCTGTGAGGCTTATATTGTCGGTTGGAAACTGTAGCTTATGAAGCAGTGCACCTGCACAATCATTGGGGCCCCTCGCATTAACAAGATCGCAAAAAAAATCTAGCGGTCCTCTGTGTTGCCCTGCAGGTTGTCCTCCGAAAAAACGGACTAGCTGGAGTGTGCTGTTTACACACACACACACACACACACACACACACACACACACACACACACACACACACACACACACACACACACACACACACACACACACACACACACACACACAAACACACACACATACACACATACACACACTCATACACACACATACACACACATACACACACACATACACACACATACATACACACACATGTAATCACACACACAGATTGAAGCGCTCCGCCCGATCAGCGCAGGCATTCTCTCAGAGAGGCGCAGCACTGCACCCTTTGGACTTATGGGAGGCTGCGCTGGGGCGCCTGGCTTGAATCTGTTAAGGCGTGCTGATGGGTCTGGGCGCACTGTAAACATTGGTGGGTGGAACATGGGATAGTTGCGTATGCTTAAGTGTACTAGGTGGACTTGTTGGGTGTGTAGAGGCGTGTTGGTGGGTCTGGGCACCTAGGCTATATCTGTGGGTGGAAATTGCAAAAGCGTGCACACATACACACACATATATTTGCAGGTGGAGAAAGCAAATGCGTGCACACATATACACACACTAAACACCAGCAACCACCGCTCAGGTTTATGGTTACACACAACACGTGAATGCACGCTTCTTCATAAACACTCTCCTCTGTGTGCATGGCTAACCCTTGCGCACTCTCAGGCGGCAAGGCATCGATAGCTATGGCGGCAGGGGACTGCCTCATTATCCATACACCCGGAGCAGGAGGCTGTGGTGCACCTTCCACACAAGGTGAGCAGAGGTGGCAGCTTAGCGCAGGATGGCATGACACACACAATTGCACACATGCACACATGCACACTCATACACATACACACACACGTACACACGCATAAACACACACGCATTAACACACACATACATACACACATACACACTCACACACACTCACATACACGCACACGTACACACACGCATAAACACACACACGCACACATACACACACATACACACACAAGCACACATGCACACACACATGACAAACACTTGCACACACATGCACACACAGGAATCACTACAGGCCGCCTTGGTGCTCCAGATGGGATGCCCAACGCAGGCTGCTCTAATAGTGGTGCCGGTAGCAGAGACGGCACAGGTGTTGTACAGCTGCAGCAGGCTCTCTCCAAACGACAGAGGGTTGAGGGAGATGGAACAACACCGCGTGTGGTGTTAAAAGGCAGTGTGCAAGAGTATGTATTATCGCAGGAGGGAGCATGATCAACGCAATGTCTTCATGTTGTGTAGAATTTTCCTTTTCTGTACAAAACCAGTTGGCTTCCCTTTCTTTTCTTCTGTACTTCTGCTCTTGCACGGACTTTTAAGTTTGTGCCAAAAGGCTGGACAGCAAAAAAAAAAAAAAAACTAGGCAGACAGTGAAAACCACTCCCCACATTAAATAAGGAAAAGGAGCCACTTTGGTACCGAGTACCGTAAAGCTCCTCCACCGCGAAAGGGAAAGGAAAAATCAATGGGGATCAGGAGGGTTGCAGGCTTGGCCTGAAACCGGCTCCTGATGAAAGTTGATAACAGTACTGCAAAGGGACAAGTTTAGCAGCAAAGTTCACAGAGTGCACATGGAGCTTGGAGGCAAGCTTCTTAACTTTTTGAGAATTGAGACCCAGTTCCTTGAAAGGCTTCAGAGTGTGAGTGTTTTTTTTTTTTTTGGGGTGGTGTTACAGCTACGGCCCCCAGCAGGGACCTGACAGACAACAAAAAAAAGAGGAGAGAGGGCTCAAGC
>Ga0307947_1000658_pt1 | contig 25112 bp, 24 predicted proteins | sample OrgLakmetagen232_FD_201840 | JGI IMG/M metagenome (GOLD analysis project Ga0307947, IMG submission 201840) | Saline water microbial communities from Organic Lake, Antarctica - #232 | ecosystem: Environmental > Aquatic > Non-marine Saline and Alkaline > Saline | place: Antarctica: Organic Lake...
TCACACTCTCGCTCTCTCACACACACACACACACACACACACACACACACACACACACACACACACACACACATACACACACATACACACACATAACACACACACACACACACAAACACACACACATACACACACGCACGCACGCACACAGGTTGCACGCACACGCTCTCGCGCACACACACACACAAACATACATACACACACATACACACAAACACACACGTACACACGCATGTACGTACGCACGCACGCACACACACACACAGGTTGCACATACATGCTCTTGCACACACACACATAAACACACACGCTATTGCACACACATAAACACACACACTCACACGCTATTGTGCACATACATATACAAACACAAACACACGCATACGCACACACTTGTAAGTTCCCATTTCATGAACGGACACGTGCACACACGCAATTACACACACACATACACATTCTTACACAAACACACACGCACACACACATCTGCATACACACATTTACGCGTGCATGTATGCAAACGCATAAGCACGCTCTGTATATTTGGTAATTTCCCTGACAAAAAGATCGCATATAAATCGTATATATATGGTTCTGGCCAACCCTACACATACATACACGTGCGCATTTACACACATATATACACAATCGCATACACACGTGTACGCACTAACGTGCACGCACACACACACACACACACACACACACAGATAAACTGATAAACCACAGATACATGCATGTGCATGCACACACGCATGCACACACACACACACACAACGTACACACGCATGTACACACACGCGCGCTAATGTAGATGGTCAGCGAGAAAGAAAGTCTTGACGCTCATACGACGAGGAGTAAAGTCGATTTGCCATTGTGTGGCGTGTCGTTGGCTTTCCTCCTGAAGTTCGCTGATGCAGTCAAGGTCAGTTGACCTCACTTGTTGATCACTGTAAGAGAATGGAAGCTCTATCTCTTTGTTTTTAGCTTAAGGAAGCTCTTGTTTCACCCAAAAACGTCACATTTATCGCATTTCACAAACTTACACACACACACGTGTACACACCCACACACATACACACACACGTGGACACACCCACAAACTTAAACACACACGTGTACACACCCACACACATACACACACATGCATGTACTCACAAACTACACACTTGCACGGATAAAACACAAAGTACACACACCCTGTTTGTGTTTGTGTTAACACAGGAACAGAAGCTGGACAGCAAGTCCGGCACCACACAGGCCATTGTAGCACGGCTCATCTCGCCCGTAGGTGAGCACCACGAGGCATGAAAAGGAGAAAAAGGAAGGTTTAGGCAATAAAAGCCACTCCCACTTCATCAGTCAAGAGAAGACAGCATTTGAGTTTGATGTAATCGACAATTCTTAAGAGCAAGGAACCAAAGAGCAGGCTTCGTGTGCGTGCACACGCACACAGTGTTTTGTACACACGCACTTTCACACACCCACACACTTGTACACACACACACACACACACACACACACACACACACATTCACACACATGTCATTCGTCTGGACGCTGAGCACCGTTATTTTTGAACCAACATCGTTTTTATGGTCTGACGGTAGTGACCGTATCAGTGGTGCTGATGGCTCTGACGGTGCCATCCGAAGTCACACTCACAGTATATAGGATACTTTGCAAACGCACAACACATCCCAGGGCCTAGCCCACACCTACCTATTGCATAGTAGGCCCACTCACACATACGTGTACACGTTACATCGCACATTACATCACACGTGTACACGTTACATCACACGTTACATCACACACTCACACTACACGATCACATCACGCACCCGCTAACACATCACAGGGCGTCCCTGCTACTCATGCATGGCACACATACATATAGCATGCCTTACACATCATTTTTGTACAGGCGTCGTGTCCATCCCTGGTCCTCTCCCGGCAGCAGCTGAGAAGCAACAGGACGGCGCAAATGCGATGAGGCCCATGGCGCACAGGTGCGTTCGGTCAGAGCAAATGGCACTCAGTCCACACAGGCATTGCAATGTGTGTATGTGTGTATGTACTAGGTGTAGGTTTGTGTGTGTCTGTGTGTGTGAGTGCTTATGTGTGGACGAAGGGCCCATCTGGGGCATTTGCACGAAAGGGGGCTCGTACTGCATAGCCATCAACACGTGCCGTTCTACGCGTATTTACAAACAAAGATTCACTCAACCCCCTCATATTCTCCCCTTTCTTGACTCAGAGCACCAAGCATCGGGCATATCAAATTGGTATGCAGCTGCGTATAGCAAGTCACGTACAGATTTTGCAGCCACACCTCGCGTGCCTCAGGAAATAAATTACAGCAGTACAAAACAAATATGGGGGGGGACATACAAACACGGTTTCGCATACAAACGTGGCATCTTTGCAAAGGTGCTAAGACTACTCGTCCGAATGATTTATGCATGTGCAGATACTTTTGTAGGGTTGGCCACAACCATTTATATACGGTGTACATACGGTATTTCTGGGCAGGGAAGTCACCGAATACACGTTTATGTATGGTGTATATTTATTTGGTTCTGGCCAACCCTATGCTTTTGCTAACACACACTTACACACACACTCTCACAAACATGCACACACTCACGCACAAACTTACACTCACACTCACACTCACACTCACACTCACACTCACACTCACACTCACATCCACACACACACTCACACACACAGCACTTATGTGAAGCCTGGCGTTGGTGCGCTGAGCACTCGAGGGACCACCAAAGAAACGCGCATCAGGGTGTGGGATTTAATTGAGGACTGCTGGGTTGGCAAGGTGGGCTTGTGCTGCTGGATGTAGGTCTTTGCTTTACCAATGTTGTCCTCCGTTTTGACTGTCAAGCTGAACTTTGTTGATACACAAAAGGGAGATGAGCCAACTGGCAGTCAAAGCCTCATCCTTTTTCTGTTGTAACAATGGTCAATGTTTGCCCAAATACTCGTTAGGCAGGTCCGTAAGTTCAACTTGTCATTGCTCACAAGCACACAAATACACACACGTACACACACAGACTCACTCACATGCGCACATACTTGCACACCCACACGCACACACATGCACACACATTCACACAAACACAAACAAACATACACGCACACACATGCTTGCACACACACACGCACACACACATTACACACAAACACATGTTCACAAACACGCACATGTGCCAACTGCAGCCTTCGTACTTCATCAGCCATGCTTGGTGCGGGAACTTTGTTGAGATGCTGCTTACTGTGGTAGACAGGTGGGTGTCAACGTACTAGAAATGCTGAGGCGTTTTGGTGTTGATCCGATTTGCCATGCGTGGCGTGCCTCACACAATGACAAAGGACTGTTATCAGACATTGGCCAGAGAAGGTAGAGGAAGGTGTGTCGGGTGTGTCTGAGTGAAGTGAGGAAGTGCTTCAGGGGAAGAGCGTGCTGGTAAGTGCTGAGTAAAGGAGATTTCTCACGTGCTCTTTGAAACAAGGAGGCTTGCATGGACGGGACGTGCCTGCATGCGCTGGATTGTGCTTAAGACAGTGAAGCGTGTGTTTTAGAGTGCAGGGCTTCTTTGGACGCATATGTGCAACGTTGAGACTAGGTGCCATGAATACCGGATTGTGTGTGCCTTCAAGTAATTATTCAGCTCCGGTTTGACCCCCATCATAAGTGACCTGGGCGTGTGGCAGCCCTTACACCTGCATGCTACTTTTACTAAAAGTGCACGCACCTGCATGCTACTTATTAAAAAGGCAAGCTACTTATTAAAAGTGCACGCACCTGCATGCTACTTACTAAAAGTGCACGCACGAGCGTAACTTACATGCATCCACACACTATGGACAATGATGATGGTAATGATGCACCAAATCGACAATGGCTGATTTTCACCTGTGCTCTGAACCACTCACAGAATCCTGAGGCAACCAGTAGAGTGCAGTGGCAGTGATGGAGAGGCAATCACCGTGCTTCAGGACCCCAACACCATCTTCGTATGGCTGGACGTGCTGGCCCTGCCCCAGCAGTACTTGGGTAAGTGCAGTTGTGTGTATCTGATGCACACGCTTTGGCTGTGCAAACCATCTTGCTAGCCCAAAATGTTTTGTCTCAAACCGGCAGAGCTTTGCGTGTCAGACTGCACTCAGCTTCTTTCCCGCCGTGTGCTCACTCTCTCCTTTCTCCTCACAAATCACAAAACATTCCTGTCTTGCACAGGCGGTGCCTCCTCCCCAGAGGGCCCTTCTTTTGGACCTTCCCCTGGCTGCATCGACACGGTGGGCGTGAAGGAAGTCATGTGCAGCTGCGAACGAGGAGTGGTCGTCATGCTGGACAGGCAGATGGCCGTCCTCTCCCGTGTCTGGCCCCTGTATGAGGTGAGGCATTTGGAGAAGAGAAAAGAGGGAACAAGTGAAGGCTGTGTGCAAAAAACGGTCTGACAGAAGATGCCGTATTTTGATGTTCTTGATTGTTATTTCGAGAGTCTAAATTTGGCTTTATGGTGCATAACACACAGCTGTTGATGATACGATCAGGAATTTGCTCTTCCTTCCTCGTGTCAGAAACTCTGTAGTAATTGTGTACACAAACAAATTCATTTGAAGTAATTGTATACACAAACAAATTCATCTTAAGCAATTGGATACACAAACAAATTATAATTAGATTACATGAAAGGGAGAGGAAAGGTAAACTTTGTGTCAAGGCCAGGATTCGATCCTCGTCCCACCTTTTCACCTCAAATAGGTGAATTACAAAGGGAATGATCGTGGACGGGATTCTGAACCACCTGGGCACTGAGCACCGTTAATTCTGGCTGACATCATTTTGATGGTCCGACGGTACATACCGTATCTGTGGTGCTAAATGGCTCTGACGGTGCCATTGCACAGTCCTGGAACCTATACTGGCATCAATTCCATTTGTTGTAATGCTTAATTTGGAGGCACAACGCAGTTGGTATTAAGAGCGCATTACCCAGCTGCAAATTCAATGTACACGTGCACGCACAAACAGATGCACAAAAAATGTGAACACACGGACATCCCCCCACCATACACACATACGCAGTAGTGTATGGCATCAACTTTTCTCACGGTTTTGCGGCACTTGCGGCATAAGAGTAGGGTCAGCTGCTAATGAGTTTTAATGGTAGTCCATTTTTTCATCTAACTCAAGTACTTACAAATGGACTTTGATAAAACAGGTCTGGCTTGCGTCCTACTATTGCCCTCCAGATCAGAGTTCATCGCGTGTGTACGCAGCTATTGCCAGTAAGTACTCACAGTTGCTGGCATCCGTTCAGTTTTCAAAGCGCACAGAGGTCAGCAGCGTTTCAGATGCATATGGTCAGGACCCTTGTGATTAAAATTTGTAGGGTTGGCCAGAACCGTTTATACACAGCGTATATGACCATATAATTGGTGATTTTCCTGCCAATTTACTTTTTAAGCACCGTATATACATAGTTCTGGCCAACCCTACAAATTTGCCATCCCTGCACCTCAGCACTGCATAGGATATGAAACTCTGCATGGGTACGACGCAAAATGCCGTGCTTAAAATTGTTGGGAAAGGGTGAGCTCTTTGTATCTCTTTGCCTCCAGCACTTGCCTAGTAATGTGTGTGTGTTATGTAGCCCTCCGTTCTTGTCAAGCAAATGATTCGTGTTCAAAGCCTGGCGCAAATGCTGCATCGAGAGACTTTTCATGCCCTATCAATCCTGCTGCCTGACTAAGCACGCACATTCATGGAAGGTCACGTGCTCCCAGAAATCACAACTCCACCATTATTGAATCTTGTGCGCAGAGGACGTCAGCATCGACATGCTGCTGCACCTCCAGATGCTCTGTGTGACTGGGCTAGAATTTAGCAAAGCGGCGTCCAGCAAGCCAGAGGACAAGACGCACATCATGACAGAGGTAAAATGAAGTGTACTTGCATTAACGCATTTGTTATGTTTTTAAATGAGGAGACAAGCCCCTGTTTGCGTCCTTAAGAAGTTCTATGTTTAAGGTCGGGCTGGTTGCTCCTGTTTTGCAGTCACACTTTTTACCCACTCACTAATACCCACTCACTAATACCCACTCATTCATACCCATTCACGTATACCCACTTATTTATACCCACTCACTAAAACCCACTCACAAATACCCACTCACTAATACCCACTCACTAATACCCACTTATTTATACCCACTCACTAATACCCACTTATTTATACCCACTCACTAATACCCACTTACTAATACCCACGCATTCATACCCAATCACGTATACCTTGCTAGCACAAATGTAACATTGAAAGCTGCCGTTAGTTTAACAGTAGAAATCCAGGAAAATTGTTTTGAAGCACACTCAGTGGCGCACACCTCACTGTGCCGTTTGAACAGGTGGCACACCCCGATGTGGCCATTCAGCTTCCGCCCATCCAAACAGCTCTGTTGCCTATTTCTGAACCTATTACCTGCCTGTCATTCCTTGTGCCTATCGCTGCTCATATCCTTATTCTAAACCCTTGACCCTTTCCTGTCTAAAACAGCCGTTAGGAGGGGCAAAGTGAGTTATGCAAGATTCAGGTAGAGCAACAACGGATCCTGTTTGAGTAGGCAGCTCTGGGCAATACGACAAGTCTCATATCTGTTCATTTCTTGTTTCACGGGACCTGCGCAGCACTCTGGTCAGCTGTTTCGTGTCGGCAGTACAATGCCTATGTGTTGGTGCTTAGAGTACAGTGCCTATGTGTTGGCGCTTAGAGTACAATGCCTATGTGTTGGTGCTTAGAGTACAATGCCTATGTGTTGGTGCTAAGAGTACAGTGCCTATGTGTTGGCGCTTAGAGAACAATGTGTTGGCGCTTAGAGAACAATGTGTTGGCGCTTAGGGTATGCCTAGAGTATGCCTATGTGTTGGCACTTAAGAGTACAGTGCCTATGTGTTGGTGCTTAGAGTACAGTGCCTATGTGTTGGCGCTTAGAGTACAGTGCCTATGTGTTGGCGCTTAGAGTACAATGCCTATGTGTTGGTGCTAAGAGTACAGTGCCTATGTGTTGACGCTTAGAGTACAGTGCCTATGTGTTGACGCTTAGAGTACAATGCCTATGTGTTGGTGCTTAGAGTACAATGCCTATGTGTTGGTGCTTAGAGTACAGTGCCTATGTGTTGGCGCTTAGAGTACAATGCCAATGTGTTGGCGCTTAGAGTACAGTGCCTATGTGTTGGCGCTTAGAGAACAATGTGTTGGCGCTTAGGGTATGCCTAGAGTATGCCTATGTGTTGGCGCTTAAGAGTACAATGCCTATGTGTTGGCGCTTAGAGTACAATGCCTATGTGTTGGTGCTAAGAGTACAATGCCTATGTGTTGGCTCTTAGAGTACAGTGCCTGTGAGCCACCCCATTCCTTGGTCCAGTTGCATCTGCGTACTTTGCTTGTCTGTGTGTGCAGGTCCGCCATGCTGCGGGGCTGAAACGGGTGCAAGGCCAGGTCTCTGATGCCATCCTGCGATCTACGCGGGGCTGGTTACGCTGGTCTGGGGATGCGCACGACATTGCACTGTATGCTGCTCTGATGCTGCAGTGCAAGGAGTACTCTCAGCTGCAAGTGCGTACTCACAACTGCACGGTCGTCCTATTAGCTTGCGGCATGTGCAGCACACTGTGTGAGGATTTGCTACACTGCTGCTACCAAGCAGTGTTCACCACTGCAACAAGTGTGCGCCTCCCGCCATGTGCCTGTTGTGAATTAGTGCGGCTCTACGTGTGAATGATGATACGTACCTGCTTCCCTTGTGGCTACTACTAGTCATGGGTAAACAAAAGGGTTCCGTGCTAGATCAATGTGAAGATCTGCGAGGCCCCCAATAGTGATGTAGGAGCGCTACCATGCTTGCGTCGTCACTTCAAGGGTGCGTGGCTCCTGGCGCATGACAATTCTGAGCATGGCAACACGGACTTGGCATGCTTGTACAACAAGGACGGCGTGGCATGCACTGTTTGTTGCAAAGGACTGTATACCGTCGAGAAGTGCTGAAGCAGAACCTTAAGACTGCGTCTGCCCTTTGTCCACATGCAGTACAACATAACATGTCTGCATGCAACATACAACATAACATGTCCGCATGCATTACAACATAACATGTCTGCATGCAATACAACATAACATGTCCGCATGCAATACAACCTCAAGACTGCGTCTGCCCTTTGTCCGCATGCATTACATACAGGCTAAATGGTTCAGGCAAGATTCATGACTATGACTATGGTTGTTCTTGCATGCAGTACGTGCTGAATGGTATGGACGAGATTCACGACGATGAGGCCACGCTGAAAGAGGTGAGCTTCCTACACCCGTGCCTCTAATGTGCCACACGGTTTCTGCACTTGTGGTGCTCATTGGCAACAGAGCAAGGACTGTCTGTGTACGATTCTGCTTCAAAACATTGCGGCATACTCATATGGATTTTGCCTGCGTTTCTGCAAAACAGGTAGTCAGCAAAAAGAGGCGCGTCGACAGTGTTGTATCAACAAGTACTGCAATCACAATTGATTTCTTTACAACATTTGCCCTCCTCTTTTCCTCACTACATTCGCTCTTCTGCTCCCTGCCCTGCAGATCCGGGACTTGTTCAGTAAGTTTGGCGTGCGCCTAGTTGGGGACAGCAGCAAGCAGAATTAGTAGAAGGGAGGTGTATGGATGTGTGCCGCATTATTTTTGGTGTGCTTTGGAATCATGCGATGGCTTGATCAGCTGTGCAAGTCAGTGAGCAGCGCACACAGCAAAGGTCCAGCGGCACTTACTTATTTGTGCATTATTCTTTGCATGATATTGCAGCGATATACGATGAAGACGGCACTGGTGGCCTGGAGGAGGATGAGTTCGCGCAGGTCAGTGGCTGTGTTGCGTCACTCTCATGGCCATTTTGTACTTGGTGTAAATGTATGGTTTCTGTTACAGTCAGAGGAAAGCTTGTGTATGAACTGTTGCTGGCTGTGGCGTGCTCTCTTTATGGAATGTGCAGATTATTGGATGTAAGGCAGCGCAATTTGAGGTGTTTTAAGTGAAGAGAAAGGCTTTGCTTCTGGTAATTTCTTATTCAAACCTTATTGGACTGATATTGTATAAGCAAGGTCTCCGAGCTTGCAGCAGCATGCAAATACACTGAATGCAGCTGCAGCACTTGCAAACCTTTATTAGCCTTTACTTATTGACCACTCTTTCCTTGATCCTGCTCATAAAGCTGCACAGATAATATAGAAGTTAAGAAGGGTGGTCTGAAGATTGCCAGTACGTTTTATGTCTGATTTTACCCCTTCAACTTTGTCATTATATAAGGTTACTTTGTACAAAGTTGAGAATAGTTTGGGCATTTTTGACTTACTTATTCCAATCAAACAAATGCAGGTGCTCGGCCTGGCTGGTTTTGGACAAGAGGAATCACGCAGCATTTTTGCGCAAGTGGACACAGATGGGGGGGGCAGCGTGGAGCTAGACGAGTTTGAGGCCTGGTGGATTGAGTCACAGCGGCAGCAGGTGGGTGGCATAGAAGGGCGTGACGATTTGAGCACTATGATGAACGTGATGTATTGAGCGCTGTGAAGTTAACGTATGCAACTTTGGCAGAGGCTTGTACACAGATGGTGTTCATTATCTTTGATTTTCAATGAAGAACAAACAATCATGCGTTGGGAGGTGGGGAATTCTGCAAACATATTTTTCTGCACAGCTAATTTCGCCTTTTTTGTGGCTCTTTGTTTATGCGTGTATCCAGAATCGCAACTGCCGTCCCAAACCTGAGCTCACAGTCGGCGGTCTGGCCACAAATTTGAGAGGCCTTGCTGCCATGCTAGAGAGGAGGCAGCGGACTGACGGGTCAAAAAGAGTCAAGTAAGCAATTTGATCTTGCGCATTCATGAAACAACACCACAATATCTTGCCTCAAACTACACCATGCTGCCACTTCTGAAGCATTGCATTCTCATGCCTCACAGCGTCCTGGCAGAGGATTTAACAGATCACTGCTTTTTGCCCTATCTAATGCAGGCCCAAGGTCCTCAGCTGCGTTTTCCATTTACTGCCGTAACAAATTTCTATCCAAATATGCTTGCTTTTGCTTCCACAGCAAATTGGCTGAGGAATTAGAGGCTCTTGCTTCGGGTCTAAGGTCCCCCTTTCTTCCAGATGGCGTGCTTCCTCCCACAGAGGTTAACGGAGATTGGCGGACGGTGGCCAATACGCTGGGTTTTAAGTTGCACTCCCACGACTTGAGGTGAGCAACCAAATTGATTTCTTGAACTGGATGAGTTGAGGGCTCATCTTAGTTGTATGGGTGCCTTGTCAGATGAATGCTGTGCCGTGTCTTGCATGGCCAATCCGGGTTACTGTGGCTGATTGGTATTATGTTCTTGAATCGCTGGTTGGGTTGTTAAATGCAGGCGCCCTTTTGTTGCTCTTGATCAAACCAGATGTTACCTAGACAAACGTATCAATACTTACATAACAATGTGGGACTTTGATACATTTTGCAGGCCAGCACTGCGTTTGATGCACGGGCTGCTCCTTTCAAATGTAGCAGCAATACTCAGTAGTAAGAATACTTACATAACAATGTGAGCCTCTGATACATTTTGCAGGCCAGCACTGCGTTTGATGCACGGGCTGCTCCTTTCAAATGTGGACACTCTGGCTCTTGATGCCAGCCCTGCCTCTCACCTTCCCTCTCCTGCCAACTTTGGGCCCAACCGCAATATGCAGAAAGCCGTATTAGCATGGTTTCTATCTCTCATGGCAGAGGTGAGTTTGCATGCTCCTTTCAGATACCTTTCGTCAGGTCTGCATGGTGCGCTATTGCTGCTGAGGCGCTTGCTGCATTGAGGTGCTGCGCCGAGGTGCTTGTTGCTGTTGACTTTTGGAGGTGTACATAAGAAATTTTACCAAGGCAAGTGATTGGGGTCATTGTTGCTTGACTAAGCCTCAAGCCTTCTTTCTCCTAAATGCTGCAAACGTGTGGAACCAGGGATTATCCTCAAAGGTGCTTGCCTGCAAGATCGTAAGCCAAGCATGCTCCAATGGTCTCTCTTATTGGCATGGCCTGAGGAAATAATTTAGGGCTTTGTACCCACATGCACAATCAATAAACGGCCTGCTGCTGCACACGTTGTCTGCTCCCTTTAACCAAACTGCAGCTGTTGAGTCGGAACCCCTCCACTAACAGAGAGGCCAACTACTTTTTCCGGGAGGCCATAGACGTGTCACTGCCGGACAAGAAAGATGTGGCATCCAACACCAGCAGCAGGGCTTTGGATGTAAGCTGTCTTTGCCCCTTTGAAATAAAGACTTTTCTGGTAAAACAGCGTTGCATGACTTTGCATGAGTGTGTGTGTGTATGTGTATGTGTGTGTTTGTGTGTGGTGTGGTGGCATCTCCTTTTTTGCTCACGCGTCTGTGCGTGTAGGGCAGGACGCTGTCTTTCCTATACAGACCTGAGCAAAAGTGCTGCTTCCTTTTCCTTGTGCACATGGAAAATGTCATGTGCCGTAAAGGGATCGGAGATTATCCTAGCATTCAACTGTAGATGCAACTGCATATAAAGTATATGTGCAAGCACTTATTGTCTGATAAGTTGACCAGTAATAAATGATCCTCATTTACAATTGGGCTTGACTCACGCAGGGAGCGATTAAAAGAGCAAGGAGAGAGACGATGTTCAGTGGCCGGAACGATTTCGAAATGTGAGTGGCCCATTGCGATTAAGCATCGAAGCGAATATGAAGTAGGATGGGGCCACTTATTTATAACTGCCGAGTAGAGCGCACACACGCACACACGTCGTTAAACATGGCTCAATTAGTTCAATACGGTAAAATACACGTTCATTCAATATAAGGGGCACACACATACACACGTGCGCGCGCACACACACACACGCACACACACACGCATGCACGCACGCACGCAAGCACGCACGCATGTATGCACGTATGCACGCACGCATGCATGCACGCACGCACACAGGTTGCACACACACGCTCTCGCACACACACACGCAAGGTTTATCTGTGCTTTTGGGATACAGTACAGTACTGAACCCACTTTTTGGAAGCACAAACATCCAGTTGATTGACCCCAATGCAAGCTGTGCAAGGGTGACAACACCTCAATGCAAGTCTAGTTGATGTTCTTTCGCTTTTTCCTGGAGCAAGCAAGCAAGGCCTTTGGGGGAATTGGGGATACTTAGGGAGCAAATTGGGGCGTTTTGACCAGTTTTCTAGACAATCTGTCACCCCGCACCAATGTAAGCTATACAATGCTCTTAACAATGATTATATGATTGGCTAGTGGTACAGCGCAAGGGCGTCAGGAATAATCACGTTATATCGTTGAAATGAGGGGAATTTTTCCTTGCTCGCCAATTCGCACTTATCTGCACATAGTCACATACACAAACACACACGCACAAGCACGCACAGACACACACACATACACATACACACATAAAACTTGTAAATGATAATTTGACTAGTATTTTCCTGCTTCTAAATGTGTAATCAGGGAGTCAATCGTGACAAACATGGTTCGCTTGAAACACGGAAACGACACAATCGTGAGCAACAAGCTTGTCGCAGAGGCCAACGTTTCGCTCAGTAAGTGCTGCGACCAAGTGTGTTTGTACGTAGCATTGCTGTTTTGTGCACGTCTGCTGTGCGTATGTGTGTGGCTGTAATTCTTGCATGCAATGTCCTTGTCATTATTGGTCGTTATGGAAGACAGAGTGCCTGCTTTTGTTCTAATTTGAGCTTGCTTCTTCATTCATGCGTCGCAACAAATACACCAACTGGATTTTGTGTCATCAAAAGATGCGCTCTTTTATATGTGTTTCAAATTAAGTTAGTACCGTACCTTTGTAATATCTCCCCTCATAAATATTGCTTCTGACTCGCGGGGTGATTGCAATACGCATATCTATATACATATTTATATTCGCCCTGCAAGTTCATGTGGGGTTGGTAAAAATAAAGGTTTGGGGTCGCTGCAAGGCAAGAGCCCCCGCCCCCCTTTGCTGAATAGGGCTGAAGTCCCTGCGGGGCTGTCCGGGAAGGGCAAAATAGTTCTATGCTACAGTTCGCTGTAGGCTTTGTCATTTACACCAAGGACCGTGGAGGGAGATCAAAACCAAAAAATGGGCTGCAGGCCCTCACAAAAGCAAAACAACGCAAAGAAGCAAGTCCATAAGTTAGCGAGCTCAGATGGGAACACCCACAAGTCAAAGCACAAGCTGAAGGGGGGGGGGCGGGAAAAACAACCCGAGCTAAAACAAGGCATAAAAGGATTGCCTAAAACGAGAGTACCCAGCACTTTATGCAAAGTGCTTGCCAGATCTCAGCCTACGCTCACTACGCAAGAACTCCAGTTCTACAGCTGAAGCAGAGAACTGATGATTTCTATGCTACAGTTCGCTGTAGGCTTTGTCATTTACACCAAGGCCAGACTACAGTGGGTGAGTGCAAAACGAACGTTGAGAGCGAGCGAGCACTTGCAGAGTGCGTGCCACTTATCTAACCAAGGGAACTTAGGGCAGGAGGCCTCCTTTCCGCGGTACACGCGCAGCGATTCCATCTTCTTGCCGGCGTGGCCATGGGACGGTGCATGCCCCGTTCCGCGTTAGTTCCCCTCCGAGTAGAACAGGCACAGAGATGTATCAGGAAAAAGGGGTGTGGGTGCGTGGTTCACTTGAGGTGAAAACTGAGCATTCCGCTCAGCTTCCACCTCGCAGACCAGTGCCATCGGTCTCAACGCAAGTGCCAGACAAGTGCCATCTGCCTGCAACACAAGGCCTCCCATCAATTAAGCATGGGAACAAGGAATTACACAGAGTGCCAGGCAAAGCAAGTGCCATCCGCTTTCAACCTGCAACACTCCCAAGGGGTGGCCAGACAGTGCCATCGTCTGCCACGCCATAAGCAACGGGCTGCACAGCCAGGGCTGCACACCCAGGGCTGCACACCCGGACCTTTAAGGCCTCAGCTTAACTCCCAGGCCAGCCATAAGCAACGGGCTGCACAACCAGGGCTGCACACCCAGGGCTGCACACCCGGACCTACAAGGCCTCAGCTTAACTCCCAGGCCAGCCATAAGCAACGGGCTGCACAACCAGGGCTGCACACCCAAGGCTGCACACCCGGACCTTCAAGGCCTCAGCTTAACTTCCAGGCCAGCAAGGCCCTTACAACTACTCAGCCAGCAAGGCCTCTACCAAACACCCAGACCAGCAAGGCCTTTACTAAACTCCCAGGCCAGCAAGGCCCCTGCAATTGCTCAGCCAGCAAGGCCTCTACAACTCACTTGCCCACCTTTAGACGTCAGCGAGGAGGAGGACCTGGTAGGCCACGCCCACGCCTGGGGCAGTCTGCCTGCCTGTGGTCCCCTCCACAATCCCAGCAGCCATCCTTTGGCTTGGGGGGGTGCCCGGTGTAGGGCAGCTTGCCGAGGCCGCTGCTTGCTGTGATCCGCTTGTGCTGCTTGTCCTCCTTGAGGAAGGTTGCCAGCCTTTTTCTCTCCTTCCTGTTCAGGCTGAGGACGGCATGGGCACCCCCCTTGCTGGGCTCCAATGTGGCTCTTGCTGCTTCCCACCCGTGCTTGCCTGCCACCTCGATGGTCTTGCTCTGCTGTAAAATCTCCTGCTTGATGGCTTTCCACGAGCGCTGGCTATTGCTGGCTTTGTGGGCGTAGAGGAGGGTGGTGAGGTGCAGGTGGTCGTGGTACATGCCGAGCAGACCGGGCGTGCCCGCTGCTGCTGCTGCTGCTGCTGCTGATTCTGGGACGAGCTTCTTGGCCCTCTCGCGGTGGAGTCCAAGCTCGTCATCGGAGGAGTCAGCGTCAGATGCAGTCTCAGATGCAGCCTCGCTGGAGGACTCCCCCTTCTTGCGCTTGCTGCTCTTGCTGGTCTTGCGCTGAGGTTCCAGGCCTTGCTGTACCAGCGCTTGCTGCACCTGCTGCTGCACCTGCTGCTGCACCTGTTGCTGCATCTCCTGCTGCAGCTGCTGCTGCATGCGCGCTGTTGGGGCGACGTCATGGCCCTCCAGGGGCTCGTCATCAGAGGACTCGAGAGACTCCGGGCCCGCGCTTGCGTCCCTTTGCCATGACATCCCCCTGCGACGCCCCCTGGATGTAGGCATGCGATGAGCAGAACTCTGCAAAGCTACTGCTGCACCGTTACCTCTGCCCGCACCACGGCCACGGCCACGACCACGGCCCGTTGTGGCCGGGGCAGGGGCATCTCCCTCCACGGCTCGGGCTGCTCCTCTTGTCATCATGACTAAAACAGAAAACAACCCGAGCTAAAACAAGGCATAAAAGGAATGCCTAAAACGAGTGTACCCAGCACTTTATGCAAAGTGCTTGCCAGATCTCAGCCTACGCTCACTACGCAAGAACTCCAGTTCTACAGCTGAAGCAGAGAACTGATGATTTTATTTGAAGGGTGCAGGAATGTGCAAGATTAGATAAAATATATTTATGAGAATTCAGGTGCGGGATGGATTCGCTAAGGCACAGTTAACATTTTGTGAGCTAATGCAGGTGCGTGGATGGCTGCCAGCAAGGAGAAATCCCACTCCCAATTGCTGTCCAACAAGGTGACAACACAAACAGGCAGCACCTCTTCTGGACACCCTACAGCCGCATCTCCAAGGACCAACGCAATCTCTACGTTTGCCAGCAAGTGGGTGCTTGTTTATTTCTGCTGTTTAAGAAGGGTATGTGCTTCTGGGCAGTTGTCTTTTGTTTTGCTCTTGTTCGGGGCTTGAATTGCAGTATTGAATGCCCCTGTTATCAAGACAAGCTTCTGACGTAACTACATTAAGTTTGAATTTGCATCTTTTCTACCTGCCAGTGTCATCAGCTTATTTTCCAACCCAGTCCTGCCCATACAATAAACGATATACCGTACGATACTTATAACACCGCGCTACACGGACTTTTTTTACCCCCTCGCGGTGTGTCGGGAGCATTTAAATAACTAAGTTACAAGGGCCCCGCGGAGTTCACATTGGGGTTAAATAAGTAAATTGAAGCGTGAATGAAGACAGGCCAGGAAAGCCTCCCAAGTTGCTCCTCAAGGCCCCCAAGCTGGACAAACAGCTTGGGAGGCTGGTCCTCTATTGGGGAGGAAGGACACCAAGAAGGGCGCCTTCAATTCCTTCACATGCGCACGCACGCACACGTACCCGCATGCACACACATTATATACACACACCTACGTGCATGCACACACGTACGCACACACACACGTACGCGCATGCACACACACACAAAAGTACATAACGCACCCACGCACGTACGTACTCAATCGTATACACACGCGCGTGCACACACACATAAACACACACATACACGCACGCACACAAAAAACATGCACGTAAGCGCACGCACACACACATGCGCACACACGCACACACGTACCAGCATGCACACACACACACACACACACACACATGTATGGGACGTGTAAACATATGTATACACACACGTATGTACACATGTATGCGCATGCACGCATGTATGTACACAACCGTACACACACATGCACATGTACAATGTACGCTCACACGTACGCGCACGCACACACACACAAACACGCACGTACGCGCACGCACGCACACATGCGCAAGCACGCACACGTACGCGCGCACACATGTAGGTGCAGCTCATAGGGCCAGAAGGCTCTCGCATAGGCTCGCATTGTGTTTATTATTTATGTGTTGCCCCCCTCGCATTGCTCGCATTGGGGTTTATTATTTAGTTTTATCCAAACCTCGCATTGGTTACGGTACCCTACGGTAGTCTGTCAAAGTAAAACCCTTGCAACATCTATTGTCCTGCAAGTTTAGAGCAAAACACATGAACTCCAGTTCTTGTAGTGCAGCAAAAAGTGTATGTCGCTCTTGCTTTCTGTCCGTGTTTCTCTGTTTTTATCCATCTTCTAAAATCTCGGTCCTCAAATTTTGCTCTAATGCTAGGTATTTCACCTTAACAATTCACTGCTTTTATTATTTTGGTAATAATTGCCCGTCAAGTGCATCTCACGATGCAGACGATATAGAACTCAAGTTTAAGCTGTGGCTTGTAGACCTAGGAATTCATTCAACCCTCGACCCTTCACACAAGCGCTGACTCTTTCAGACATTTTCGTTCAAAAATGGGATTTATTGCTGAGCGGGCTGGAATGGTTTCAGGAGGGTGAAAGCTGGTACCCAGTAATTGAGGGCGTTTGTGTAGTTGTAGAAGGCCTTGCTGTGCCAGCTCACATGCGCACTTGCTTATGAAATCCAAAAAGCTTGCAATTCCTTCCTCTTAGCTCTCCTTCTTTTTTGCAGTAGGTAGGCAATACAAGCTGCACTTGACAAACTCAATACCTCATGATGTTCTGTCATGCCTGTGCTTGTGCGCATGCGTTTTGACCTCTTTGCTTCCTAGTATGCCTTATGTGTTGTTTGTGCGCTTTCTTGCACAGTTACTTGACTGGAGGGCCAGAGAATGCAGCTGGAGAGCAGGCCTTCCAGTTGGGGTCGGATAGCAAATCCCTCACCCCCAAAGGCCCTTATGAAGGTATGTGGCTGTACCTTTCCATAAATGGAGCCACTTTTGGATATGAGCTTTTTGTCACTATGACTCTCTACTTTGATTCTCTACTTTGATATTCTACTATGACTCTCTACTTGATTCACCACTTTGATTCTCTACTTTGATTCACCACTTTAATTCTCTACTTTGTTTCACCACTGTGATTCTCTACTTTGACTGCATTGTGAGTTGCGCGAGGCTTAAGACAGAAGACTAGCCACCCAAGGAATGAACTGATGCTTTAGCAAAGCACGCTTTTCACTCTGTCATAAAAGTTAATGAGTACCTTAGCTGCGCAAAGGTGCACACACACACACGCACTCAGCTCTTCTGTGCATGCATGCGTCTTTGCCTTGAAACATGCCAAACAATTGTACAATTACCTTAGTTGCGCAAAGGTGCACACACACACGCACTTAGCTCTTCTGTGCGTGCATGCGTCTTTGCCCTGAAACATGCCAATATTGTACATACAATTGGCACAGGGATGACACACTCTCAGCTGGCCAACGCCCTTGGAATTGCTGCTAGAACCGCACTTGCAGCCCCCAAAACGGTATGCAGTGGTCAACTCAGTTTTGGAATCACAATACAGTAATGGTGGGCTACGCTGTACTTCACTGGGAGTCCCAGCACATAAATGGCGAGGGTTGAGTTTCTGGGCGAGATGTGGTGAGGTGCCCTGCAATAGCAGTTGTGTGTCCCCCTAGCTCAAATGGATCATGCTGAAGAGGGGCTTCTAATGATAGGGTTGCAGTTGCTGTAAGACTACGAAAAGTTATTGCCACATTCATACATGTTGGGTTAGGGGGTGTATTCAAGTCTGTACTGTACAGTATGCATGTGTGCTATGCTATGTTGTTTGTTATTGTGCATGTATGCATGTGTGTGCTATGCTATGTTTTTGTACTGTACAGTGTAATTGTATGTGCTATGCTATGTACAGTATGCATGTGTGTGAAATCTCCGCAAGACACTCTGGCCGACCCTTTCACCTCACACTAGAACAAGTTGTGGTACCAGGGCTGATGGAAACGGAAAGGGAAGATGGCTTGATCGTCTCCTGTCCGTCAAGAAAGGATACTTAGATAATTAGGGAGTGAGAGTATCATGGAGACTCGGGGTAAAGTCCGGGGAGCTGGTGATATTCTTTTGTGGTTGTGGTGTATTGGTGTATTGTGTACCGTAGATTAGGTAGGTCAGGTACCGTCCTTCCTTACCCCTCTTCTTCTTCCTCTTGACCCACCCACAGTCTAAAGAAGCGCGTGAGGACCAAAAACACGGATCAGACAGCAGCTCTGACAGCAGTACAGAGGTAAGTGATGTAGCGTACAGAGGTAAGTGTACAGAGGTACGTGATGTAGGGTAGTACAGAGGTACAGAGGTACAGAGGTACAGAGGTACAGAGGTAAATGTACAGAGGTACGTGATGTAGCGTAGTGGCCAGAATGGTTATCCGGATGAATGAGCAATAAGAAAATACTACTTATGCGTTTTACAAGTGAGGTGAGGTGTGGAAAGTTGGCGGGCCTAGGACAGGAAGAGCGTTTGCAGGAGGGACTGTTTGAGGACAGGATTGGATTTGTTGTGCACTCTGCATCGGACATATGTGCTTAAGCTTATGGGATTTCTGAGCAGTGGTGTTAAAGGCAAGTGCCTGCAGTAGCAGCAGCAGCAGGAGCAGTGCAGCCTGATGTGGTGCCCATATGCGTAAAGAGATAAAGAGCAAACAAAACAAATTATGGTTTAAACAGAGAGAAGAGCACACAGAAAAGCTTGAAACTCGTAAAAGCTCATGAATAGTGTAACAATTTGGCTAGCCTCGCAAAGCTCAAACACTTGATTAGTGAAAAGATTTAAAAGATTATTAGAAAATCAATGGGGCTCCTCGCTATAAGTAGGAGTCGCAATACTTGAGAAGCCCTACAGTATTCTAACTATTCTAACACGAATTATTGAGGAAGGTGGTTTCATACTTGGCAGTTCAAACAGAGTTGCGGTGTGCCACTTCTTCAGCATGGCGTGTGTTACGGCTGGTCACCTGTTTTGCTGACCTATATCTCCTGTGTTGGTACGCATTCGTGTAGCTATTCTCACGTGACTCTATGAGCAGCATACAAAACCGTGCACAGGAAGAGGGCAGCAACAGCAGCAGCATCCACGGCAGGTGCTCCCCCCTCGAGATGTCCAACACAAACAGGGCCCAGAGCAGAGGGCCTGGCCCCTCCGCTTTATCTTTTCCTGGAAGGTCTCTGGCGCAGACTGTATCGAGGGATGAGTAAGTGGACTGAGCAGGGATGCTACTGGTTGTAGAGGCATGCACGTAAGCCTCGTATGCGTGGATAGTTTTTAATCTTGCGTTGCATGAGTGTGTTGATAGCGAATGTAATGCAAGCAGAAAGATGTCTGCATGCTTTAGCCGGCACCTTGAGCGTAAGTTAGTTCACTTTATTAGCAGCATTGCAAAGCAACAGATACACATCCCAGACCTGAAGTATTGCTGTCGCAGGCAGCTGTAGAAGATTTAACAGAACACTGACTTGTTGTTGCACATAGAACTAGCTGAGTGGGCACGGCAAACACTCAACTCTGTACGCAGGCCATCTCTGTCTCCAGACAGGGGGCGACACTCCATTGTTCGTCATTCTTCCTCGCTTGCAAACAAGAACTCCTCTTACTCAGGTGTGGTCATGTGTGTGTATCTGTGTGTGTGTATATCTGTGTGTGTATCTGTGTGTGCATATCTGTGTGTATCTGTGTGTGAGCGTGTGTGTGTTAGCTTGTGCGTTTGCGTGTGTGGACAGCAATTGCCAAAGTAGCAGCAGACCATGGATTCCCTTGATTCAATACCTCTTGCACAGACTGACACGCACACACGAGCATTCTTTTCCCTTAACAGACCAACACTTTACATACAAGCTGTGCCCACACGCATGCGACCTGGTGTGCAGGGCGTGGCAGCGCTATGGGATCATATGAGACGAAGCAGAAGTCGAACCTAGGGTCAAGAAGCAGTAACGGTGCAGCAGGACCATCTGAAGCAGCAACAGCAGCTGCAGCAGCCGTGGACTGGACTGTAAAGCCTGTGGAGGCCCACACACGAAAGAGCAATGGAGGCCCCACGCGACTTCATCAGCAAGAATCAATCACTCTTTTGGCAATGCCGACTGAAACTAGCAATGACAAACGAGGCAGCCAACGCCCGCATGTCCCCCCTCTCAGGTGGGATACTTTGTGTGTGCTTGCCTGAGTGTGTGAACCCTTATGTTTGAACGCACCTACAGACTTGTGCTTGTGGGAGGAAAAGAAAAGGTCTCCATACATAATAAAGCCTCTACGAAATCTTGACCACAATGCTTACATGAACAAGGCAGACCTTTCCTCTGTGTAGTCCGTAATTATCAATAAACATTTGTATTGGTCTTTTCAATTGCTATGAATGGCTTTTGTCTCGTCTCCCTTTCATCCACTTTATATGTTGTACATTGCTCGTTCGTTGTGAGAGGTAATTCTTTTTTTGCACTGGATTGCGTACACAGGAAAATCACCTTACAAGACACTGACGCATACACTCAGGCGCAAGCGCCTACACATACACGTATACAAATGCACGTACAGGCACATGCCCTTATCGGGTGACCTAATGCCAAAATCACCCAGGGGCCCTAAATCCCTGGAACATGGGGACACCAGGTGAGCATGAAAGTACTCGGTATGCATTATTTGTGCGTGTGCATGTGTATGTGTGCACGTGTATGTGAATGTGCAAGCCAGTGATCGCGCACATGGTTTCAGGCATCTTCAGCGATATTTCACTCGGAGCTTCTGGTAGGTCATGAATAAATGTTATTTAAGAAGTGGCCTGACATTTCCTCTTCTTGCAGCGCAAGGACCAGAAGAGGAAGCCTGCCTTATCAAAACCACGTGAGTGCCAGCACACTTTGTATTTGCGCACGCCCTTTTCAAACTATCAGAGCAATGTGAAATGTGAGTGCCGGCACACTCTATGTCTGTGCCTTTATTATAACTTGTACACTTTTATCAAGTGCGTTTATGCCTTAACAAAACAAGTGTGTGGGCCTTGAGTGTTCTGTCTCCATATCTGGACTAAGACTGTGTGAGTGTGCAAGCCCTACCTGTGTTTGCATTGTAGCCTGAGTCATTGGCATACATCTTGGGGGTGAGCTAGTGTGTGTGGTAATGGTAGAGTTACGTGAATTGCTCACGACTGATTTCCTATGTGCCTGTCAAGGATGCATGAAATGAGTGGAGAACAAGCAGTGACCTGTTCACCCACGTGCATAGACGTTTACGACCTACATCACAGGTATCAGAAAGCGGGAACCTGTTGCCTAAGATGCCGCCCAATGGATCCAGCCTGCTCCCTTCACAGGTGCACTTTTTTTGACCATCGTTCACTTGTGGATTGAGTCCTCTTGTGGCCCTACTCAGGGTCTTGGTCTCAGAAAGAACAGTGCTAATCGAATTGTTTTCTTTACCTTTAGTTGGGTTGCGCTGGGTTATGTTGCGGTGTAATTATATCTCCGTCTAGTGAGCTCCATCATTTACTGCATTTTGAACCTTGCCAATTAAAATACTGACAGGAAATGTCAGCATTGCCCATCCTGCTAATCTCCCACTGCTTTTCATCGGTTATGATGCAGGCCCAGCTAGGCACTGCAGGTGTCTTGTCATGTCATGTCATGTTCAACTCAATGCTGTGCAGAATTTTAAGGCGTGCCCCGCACCTGACAACTTCAAAACACGTCATTTCAGACATCCCCACACACACTATTCCGTATCGTGTGCCCGTTGTAACTCACACACTGTACTAATGTGCTCATTGGCTCAAGTGTGCAAGCCCCTACAACCAGGGCTGGGTTTATACACACCTGAAATGCTTGTGGCTTAGTATGTGTAAATAAAACTTAGCATGTGAGGTTGCTTGCTGATTTTGCATGCTTGTGTTATTTGCCATGGCATGTAGGCAATTTTGCAGGCCACAGCCCCTGTCCAAATACCCTGATGATATTTTGATTTCAAGTGCTGCTAACTTGTGAATGAACGTATAGAGCATATAGATGGAATATTGAGGGCTGCGGCCTTATTTCTTACTCAGACCATACAACATTACTCAGACCATACAACATTTTGAGGTTTCAAGCGTACCCTAAGAACCCAAGGTGCAATCTGAAACGCTGGCACGTGTGCTTACGCCTATCTTCTGCAGGAAATGGATATCAACGCTTCCAAGAACAAATCCAGCAATCAGGGTCAGTAGGCTGTTTCATGGAGATGTGTTTCATGCATCCCTTACCATGTGATCTTGCTGCGCTGTGTGCACTCTTGGACGTGCAAAGAAAGAGTATTGAAATAGCACGACTAAGCAGTTTTTCTTTCGCAGAGCTTGCATACCAAGTATGGGTAGCACACTGTACCGCATGTATGCTTGTACTTGCCGTGCATGCAGAATGCACACACACACACACACATATGCACACACACACACACACACACGTTCACACATGCACACATACATAAACATACAGTTTGCACACATTAACGCTTCTTGTGATTGCTTTCATTAAGACTCGTAAGGCAGGCAATACAAACCAGCCTGCAATCACAAACCAGGCATATACAAACCAGGGAACTATTGAGTTCTCTGCAGCATGCAGAAGAACTCGAGTTCTTGTAGGCGAGTGACATGTGTGATGCACTTTTGCGCAAAGTGCATGCTCCCCTTTTTATTATCTGTAATTCTTCTGCCTATAACGAGCCGTAATAGAACCCAAAGCGCTCACGTGTTCATCGTGTTCACACAATAGCACACACACTTGCTCACAAACAGGATCACGCGTCTCTTCTGACCCCGTTCGATCAAATGACAACCAGGAAGTCGTTTCAAGCCAAGCTTGCCCCAGTACTGCTGGGGACTGCAGACATCCGTCGCAGTCCATAAAAGCTCCTTTGGTGAGCCTAAAAAGTAAACAGAAGCCAAACTGCAATAATCACCATCACAATTGTGGACCATTGAGACTGCAATAATCACCACCACCATTGTGGACCATTGAGACTGTGCTTTCAAAGAGGACGGTATACAGAATTCATGTCACAATCCTCAACTTCTTTCGTGCATCTCGATCATGAAATGTAATTTAAACTGAGAAGGTGGGATCCCACCCCATACACGGCCTCAATTTCTGGCTTGTTTCCCGTTGTTGTTTAGCAGCTCTTGTATCCTTTGCTTTTCGTTTTTGCTTGTGCCTGAACTTGCATTCAAAACAAGTGGCAATACACGGTGACGTAAATGGTGTACAAGTTTTTTTTTTACTTTGCTCATCTTGCAAGGACCTCACTTAATGCCCTGGGCTTGCAAGCTCAGCTTTGTGGGTTAAAAAAGAATTCCCCCCCTATGATGGAAATATAGGTCTTAAATTCTAGGGAGGGGCTACGGGGCAACCCTTTCCAATTATGCTACACAATCTGTGTAAGGACGCACGTACAATGCTGATATACCAAGGACGTACATACAATGCTAATATACCAAGGACGAACATACAATGCTAATATACCAAGGACGTACATACAATGCTTATATAGCAAGGACGTACATACAATGCTAGTATACCAAGGACGCACGTACAATGCTAATATACCAAGGACGTTTGTACCGTAGTGCAATAAGCACAGGATCCCGCACCTGGTCCTGGCCTGCCCCAATGTTGGTTGCATGCCAGTTGCACAGGAAACGTATATATGTCCCCTGTCCCTTTTGTATGAGCAAATGAGCAAGTGCCGTGGCATGACCCCTTCATACCCCTCCCCCTTCTTCTTCTTCTTCTTCTTCTCAGGTTGGCACGATGCGCTCCCGGGTGATGGCCCCTGGACCCATTCCAGTCAAGCCAGGTAAGGGCAGCCCTTGTCAACAGCACACGTACGTCTGGGACAGAGACTGGTCAGCAAATGATGGTCAAGGATTGAATGCACCGTGTGGCTGTTCGAACGGCTGATCAAGCAACTTATCCAGTATCCAGCTTTCAATCCATACACAGCTTATGCTCACTCATTTGTGCCATACACCCAAACTCACACACAGAGGGAGACAAGGGCCAGCCACCCAAGGAAGGCGGTCAAGTACGTGACTGCACCCCTACGCATCAGGCACATTTTTTGGTACTTATGGGATGTATGTTATCGTAATGAGGTGTTACTTTTGGTGTCGGAGCCCAGGGTAGAAAAGAGGCCAGGACGGGCGTGCTTAAATGTGCTCTTCGGCTCATGTGCGTCCCAATTAGTAAGCTCCAATTTTTACATATTATGAACAGGCTTGTCGAGTTGTACGGTACGGTACGGTTACGGTCTGTACGGTACGCACCGTACTTGTTAAATTACGGCGTACTACCGTAATTGTCACACCGTACTTTACCGTAATTACGGTAAAATACGGTA